>Ga0099825_1001707_pt1 | contig 28449 bp, 15 predicted proteins | sample SiratroredBW_FD_76838 | JGI IMG/M metagenome (GOLD analysis project Ga0099825, IMG submission 76838) | Root nodule microbial communities of legume samples collected from California, USA - Siratro red BW | ecosystem: Host-associated > Plants > Roots > Nodule | place: USA: California | collected...
AAAAAACTAGTCTACAAAATCAAAGTTATGTTTTTTTTTTTTTTTTGTTAGCGAATATGAGCTTGGAGGTTTGTAGTTTTTGTCTGGTATAGTTTTTTGGTGTGACTTGTGGTATGATAAAAAGGGATGGAACAGGGAAGTAATCTGAGATTCCATGGGCTAATTAAGTAATGAGAATAAAGAACTTAAAAAGGTGTTGATTGGGACTGGGATCTGAATTGTGCAATTGATATCAAGGGATGTTCAAAGATACAAAGCTAAAAGGAGGAAAAGATTTGTTTGTTTTTTGAGGGGGGGGGAGGGAAAAGAGGGTGGAGTGCGTTTTGGTAGAGGAAAAACTATTATTTTGTTCTTTTTTCTGAGCTTTTAATCTAACTTAAAAAGAAAGGCATCAACTTTCCGACTCTGGGTGTTCTACTATTTAATTAATAATAGTTCATTATAATAATGTTGTTGTGTTTTCCTTTTCTTTATTTTTTGTTTCTGGCGTTTCAGAGTTGCCAGAAAATAATCTGCCACAAGTCACTGAGGAGGCACAAGCTATTCCTGCTGTAAGTGGGAGCGGTGGCAGCAACAGCAGTACCAATTGCTCAACAAGCAATGGCGGTGCTACTAGTAATAGTAACAGTAGAAGTATGTTTGCAAGTTTGTTTGCTTCTTCAACATCATCTGGGACTCTACAATCTCAAACACCAGCGTTCAGTGACTTAGTTAGAGCCATGGGGCCTCAAAATCACCATGCAGATATCTCAGCTCCCTCTTCATCTGAGGCCATATCTCTTTGCCTCGCCACCAGTAATGCCTCACCAATATTTGCAACAGGAGGGCAGGAGCACCGGCAGTATGCCTCACCTCCACAACCGGCCCTGTCAGCCACTGCATTGCTGCAGAAAGCTGCTCAAATGGGTGCTGCAGCCACAAATGCCTCTCTGCTTCGCGGTTTTGGCGTTGTGTCGTCATCTTCAGCTTCAGCTTCAACTTCATCAGGGCAGCAAAATGGCCTGCAATGGGGTCAGCCTCAGTTGGAATCTGAGAGTGGCTCGGTTCCTGCAGCGCTTGGACTTAGTCTGCCATGTGATGGTGATTCTGGACTGAAGGAATTGGTGATGGGGACACCCTCAATGTTTGGTCCTAAACACACAACTCTTGATTTTCTAGGATTGGGGATGGCTGCTGGTGGAGGCTTGTCTGCACTCATCACATCTATTGGTGGTGGTTTGGATGTTACTGCAGCAGCAACCTTTGGTAATGGGGAGTTTTCTGGCAAAGATATTGGAAGGAGGAGCTCTTGACATTTGGGTTGCAAGAACTGCATTTATCAGGGCAAAAAGTTATGTATGACTCTAGAGTTAAATGTTGTGTTTGTGTAGAATGTTTAGTTGCAGCAATGCACAGGAGTATTAGTAGTATGAAAGAGCATGCACATATGGAGCAATGCAACAAACAGTGTGCAAATGGGGAACTTTTTGAACCGTGTTTCCCCCTTTTGATGACTGTATTTACTGTCTTTGAAAACGGAAAGGTATGGCACAAGTTACAATATGCTTTCTATGCTATGGAGGAGGGGTTGTTGTGAATTATGGGAGTTTGCAAAGTGTTTGAAATTTGATATGGTTGTCGTGGGTTTTGGCGACAGTGGCACTTTTGACTATATGATCTTGGTTTCGACTTCTTCTGCCTCAACAGTTTTGATCAAATTTGAATTTTACCGTTGAAGGCTTTGATCAGTAGCTGTTGGCATAAATCAGGAAACTTTTATTAGTATAGTTTTCTTCTACTTTCGATTTATTGTAACGAGGTTGATTTTCATCCATGTCCCATTGTTTTGTAGTTAATGGTTGGTAGAATGCTAGTAAGTAATTAATGTTTTAATGTAAGTTTAAAAAATAATTGTAGCATTCCTTTGTATATGGTTAAAAATTATCATAAGTTTTATTCTTCTATTAAATTTGGAATTTAATTTTGGTAATTATTTTTTTATTAAGTATATATATATATATATATATATATATATATATATATATTATTAAGTGAAACTTTAAATATAATAGGAGAATATTAATTAGTTGCCAAGTAGCATTAAGTATAACTTTTAGAAAGGGTTTACTATTATTATGGCAAATTGTTAAAGAAATGATAAATACTTTCTCAAGTCAAATATAAACATTTTAATGAAAACAGTTAATTTGATAAGCGTTAAAAAAAAGTCATATAAATTTAATATCATTAATAATATTTCAAAAAATGTTTTTTTATAAATTTACTTAATTAAAAATTAATATATAAAATCTATAAGAATTAAGAATTTGAATTCCATTTTATAATTTTTTTATACATACTTTTGTTTACTGTGTTTTATCTTTATAAACACAATTAACTTTATTGATTATATGATGAATAAGAAACTATCTGCAATAGTTGTTACTTGGAATGAAAATTACATGTTTTCACTATAAGAAAAAAAACTATTTAGAGAATTTTTAGCTAATATAGTTGCTAATTTTGACAAAAATAGTTACCAAATTAAATTTTAGTTGTTAAATAACTATAAAATATGAATTTACTTAAGTCAAGATAATTGGATAATTGGTATCTAACGATTAGTTACCAAAAATTTTATTACTAATTTAGGATCTAATGGTGTAGGTGGCTAAAACTTTGGGTAGTTAATGTTAGATATCAATTGTTTTGACTTAATTGGTCATTAAATTCAATCATTACTTCTATTTTGGAGTTATTTAAAAACCAAACTCTAATTTGGTAACTATTTTTATAACTAAAAATTGATCTCTAAATAACTTTTTTCTTATAGTATTTAACCTTATAAAAGTTATAAAAAGATACTTTTTATGACTATTTCTTATGTACACATTTTCTATAACTTAAATATAAATTTTAGTAATTATTTTTAATTTAAAAATTATTTTAAGTTATATTTTTATTATAAAAAATAATACATAAATATGTAAGCACTTTTCACTAGTATCAACATAAAATCATCATCAATGAATGTGTCTTAGGAGTTACATGGTTAAATAAATAAAATTAGTAAGATTTTTACATTTAAATAATCAAATAAAATTGGTTAATTTCATCTCTTAAAACTTTTTTTTTCCATAGAATATAAAATTTTCATATTTTCTACTTATTCATGATATTAAGTATGTAATTTGTCTTGTAATTTTATTTTTTTACGAATTTTAAAATTTTACATGAACAAAAAACTAATATAATAAACGTATTATTTTCTAATTACTTGTCAAAAATTTCTATATTTTAAATTAATAAATACTTTTTAAATAAAAATATTACTATTTTTTACTAGTATTTTAAAGATATTAACTAAATTTGTCTGTCGGCGGACGATCTCCGTAATTTAAATAAAAATATTACTAGATATCTGTAACTATTAATTTAGAGATGTTAATTAAATTTATCTGATATCATTATTTTAATTGGAAATTCTTCCATTGGTTATTTGGATACTTTACCAGGATTCATGATGTAAATTTTTTTTAAGTAAAAAGTAGAAGATTTCAATAATTGCCAATAATCAATGTAGAAAATAATTTTTTTTGTCGGTTAATAATTAATATAACATTATCAATAACAATATAGAAAGTAGGTTTTATATCAATTGTAAGGCGTAACCGTTGTAAATTTGTTATTTTTACGTGAGTGATGACTTTAATCCATATAAAATATAGTATTTCTTTAAAATTATAATATCATAAAAATTACACAAGACAAAAATTATATCGAAATACTTGTTATCCAAATTTAAAAGAATGAAAATAATAATTAAACTTCTCAAATGAACAAAAATGATAATAACAATCAAACTCTTAAATATATAAGAAAAATATTTGAAAATAATTAATCCTCTAAACTTAAATATATATAAAAAATGAAAATATAGAAGATTGTAGATCTACAGATCAGAATGGATAGACAAGTGACAGTGAGAGGATTCAAGATGCGGAGGGAAAAATTGATAGGTTTGAATTTAAAAGAGTTCCTAGCTTAAGGTTCCAAGAGATGAGGGGAAAATACAGGTTATATCCTAGTATAAAAATCTTTACATTGATTATCTTTATAATCAATATAGAAAATATGTATTAATTTTTAACCTATACAGTATAATGTCTACCTTGATCACAAAAACAACTTATATGATCTACACAATACATTTTATATATTTTTGTAACCAATGTTAGAAGTAGTCTAATATTAATGAAATTCTCAGTGTTAATATTTTGCATCAATTTTTTTATAAACTAATATTATTATGATTACCAACCTAAATTTATGGTTTTATATTAGTATATTTTAAAATAATGTTAAGTTGGTCCACTTAATAAATAATTCAATGTTATTAATTTTTCAAATTATGTCAAAGTTATTATAATCATAAACAAATAATAATTTCAAATCAAGTGCAGTTTCTTATCTTACATTATGCTTAAAACTTGAACGGAAGAGCCTTAGTCCAACTTAATACTGGATAGAGTGTCTCTTTTTTCGTTTTCTCATCATTTTGTCGTAATTGAGTGTGAAAACGAAATCTTAAACTCGTGTCTAATATGCTGAAACAGAAAATTAATGTTTTTGAAAAAAAAATACAAGAAGATGAGTGTATTTTATTAACATAAATTTTAATACCATCAAATATTTGGAAAGAGAATAAATGTATATTATTAAAAAACGTTTACAAAAAACGCATTTATAATACAATGTATAATAAAAATGTATAATAGATATAAATTATTATATCTATTTATTTACTAACATTTTCCTTTAAAATTTATGATAAGATTGCATTCTATCTTAAGTTTATGTATAAATTTAATAAAGAAAATAATTGATAGAAGTTTAGTAAGAATGTTAGCAACTTGAAATCTTCCAGATAAGTGAACAAAATAAATTTGATGTTGTTGAACCCGATCATGGACAAAGTGTAAGTCAAGCTCAAAATGCTTTGAGCAAGAATGCATGATAAGATTTGTAGTTAATAAGACAACACCTAAATTGTCTGAGTAAATAGTTAGAACAACAGAAGGAAGATGAAGTTCATGTAGAAGAGATGAAATCTATATAATTCCAAACAACACAGCAGCAGTACTCCTATATTCTACCTCAGTACTGTTGTGAGAAACAACTTTTTGCTTGTGGGAATTTCAGGAAATAATATGGAAATAAACACAATAACCTGTTGTAGACTTTCTATAATCCAAATCAAATTTGACCCCCATTCAGCATCACTAAAACCTTTTATAGAATAACTTGATAAAAGAGTGAGTTGTAAGTCGTGAGTAATAGAACCAACCAAGTAGCAAAGAAGTCGTTTGACAACCTTCTAGTGATGTTATTGAAGTTGATGCATATACTGACAAACTTTGTTAACAGAATATGCAATTTCTAGAGTCTTGTAATGGTAACATATTGGAGAACTCCTACTATTGATCTATATAGAGTGTGATCCTCAAAGGCTATTGAACCATCTTGAGTAAGGGGAAGGGAAGACATCATCGGAGTAGGTTGTGGTTTTGCTTTGCGCATATTAGCATGTTGAAGAAGTTCTTTAATATATTTGGATTGTGATAGATGAAGTCCACCATTAAACGTCCATATAGCCTCTATGCCAAGAAAATGATGTAATGAATCAAGATCCTTTAAAGCAAAAAAGTTATTTAAAGAAAAAATAGCAAAAGTTATAGCAGCAGATGAAGATCCAGTTATTATATTATCGTTTACACATATAAGTATGAATATAGTAATATCATTTGCAAATTTTGTAAAATGAGAGGGGTCACTTTTGGTTGCTGAAAAATCAATATTGTCAAGAGTATAACTCAGTTTTTGAAACCATGATCTTGGTGCTTGCTTAAGGCCATAAATAACTTTATTAAGTTTACAAACTTGAGCTGGATTAGAGGATACAAAACCTAGGGTTGTTGCATGAAGACATTTTCTTCCAAGTCACCATGCAAAAAAACATTGTTGATGTCTATTTGGTGTATATACCATCTTGATGTTATAGCATGACTGAGTATAACCCTGACTATTGTAGGTTTGATTATTGGGATGAAGGTTTCATTGAAGTCAAATTCAGGTTGTTGATGAAATCCTTTTGTTATAAGTCTTGCTTTGTGATGTTGAAGACTCCCATCAATATTATATTTGTTGCAGAAAACCCATTTATATCCAACAATAGTAGCATCAAGAGGAGGATCCGTGAGAGTCTATGTGTTGTTAAGGACAAGAGCATTGTACTTCGATTTCATGGCATCATACCAAACAAGATTAGATAGGGCTTCTTTAAAATTTATAGGTTCAATTTCAGATGTTGAAAAGAGTAACCATGGAATGAGTATTTTGAATGATTTGAGGAGTATTCTCAGTTTGAATAGGCATAGTTGTTGAAGTAGTAGGCACAACAGAATTTTTAGCATTGCATGTAGCAACATAATTTATAAAAATCGGAGTTTGCAGCAGGTTGAGTATATGCTGTAAAGTTGTTTCCATGGGAGGTAACAGTAAGATAAGTGTAGAGTGAGGTACAGGTATAGGTGGACTAAAAGTAGTAAGAAGTATGAGATGCAGGCGTAGTAGTAGTAGATATAGATTGTATCATAATTAAAGAATTATCATAAATGGAAGGTATGTAGGTCTGTTTTATGCTTTTATGAAAAGGATTATCCAAAAGAGTGAAATGAAAAAGTTGTTCATTAAATACCACATGTCTCACCAGAAGTAGAAAGACGGATGTAACCTTTATTTTGATTATTATATTCCAAAAATAGACATATTTCATAACGAAAATTAAGCTTGGACGTATTATACGAACGTATGAGAGGGTAACGTGCAACCACAAGATTATGAAAAATGTATAGTTTGGTTTTTGATTAAAATTTTTTTGAAAAGGAGAAATACTATTCAAAACTTTAGTTGGCAGAGTATTAATAATATGCACAATAACAACAAAAGCTTCCCCAACAAAAATATTATGGAAGAGAAGCGTGAGCAACAAGAGTAAAACCAGTGTCAATTATATACCTGCGTTTTCTTTTAGTTGAACCATTTTGTTCATGTGTATATGGACATGTCAGTCTATATCTAATCCAATATTTTTTAAGAAAAATATCAAGACTTAAAAACTCTTTGGCATTGTCAGTTTGAATATATTTTAATTTGTAATTTGTTTGAGTCTTAGCAAAAATTTTAAAAAAAAAAAAAAAAAAAAAAGCAATATGAGATTTAGCATGTAGAAAATAAATCCAACTATATCTTGAATAAGCATCTAAAAAGGCTACATAATATCTTTCACCATTTGTACTAAAAATAGGAGCTGGTCCCTATATATCTATGTAAACAAGTTCTAATGATGAGAATAAATCGTTGTAGATTGGTGAAAAGGCAATTGATGCAATTTAGAATTAACACAAACATCACAAAACAATTTAGCAGAGGATTTAGGAAAAGGTATATTACAATTGAGTAAGATTTGTTTGATAGTATGAAATGAAGCGATCAAAGCGTGAAATCCATAGAGGTAAAGTATTGTTTACAGAGTCAATAGTAACAGTGTTAACATTGAGATCAGAAGAGTATTGTAAAGTAGGAAAGACATAAAGACCGTTTTTAAGAAACCCTTTAAGGATGATTTGATTTGTGTCCTGCTTTTTAACATAACAATAGTTAACATGAAATTCAAGATAAACATGATTATCATTGGCAAATTTTGAAACACTAATTAGATTTTTGGAAATATTAGGGACATGTAAGAGGTTTGATGATAATAAGCACGTCTTACTATGAGGAGAATACAAATAAGATGTACCCACATGTGAGATATGCATACCTGAATCAATATCCAATCTTACAGTTTCATTGTCCATGTAAGCTGTCTTGGTGGTGAAATTGTGTTTGGATCTACACGAGTTAAGACAACAATGATGAAGGCTTCATACTCATTTGATAACCCATCTAAAAGAACCCCAATGTGTCATCTGTTGAAATAGGAGCTCCTATAGTAGTTAACGTGTCCACAATCTTCTTTCTATCAAGAATATAGGTGTTGATGGTGCGATAGAGTTTTGGTGTGCAGAGTTGAACCTTGAGCTTCTTGACTTTTGCTCTTGATTGGGAGGCATAGTAGGTGTGAAGCTTTTCCCAGATTTTTGATGAGGAAGACAAGCCTACCATCTCGGTAGAATGGACGTGTGCTTTGAGGCTAAAAGCCATGCCACCAAGAGCTAGTATTGTTGTTCGTAACCAAGAAACTCGGGATTAACATTGTTGTTTAAGACGTCTTTAGGGATTAAAAATTGCAGCGGTATATTATGACCATTGAATAATAATTTCATTAGTTGCAAACCTTTCACAGTGGCAAACACTTGTTGCTTGCGGATCAAAAAATTGTTATGCCTAATTTGAGAGAAAGGTTTGTAAGAGAAAGGAAATTTTTTTTTAAAGAATTTTCAAAAGATATAACGGGAGAAGAGAAAAAAATTTCAGATATTTGAAAAGAGAAGAAATATATATTATTAGAAGTGTTTAACCTTATTTATAATACAATATATAACATATATAAACACTGTTATATCTATTTATTTAGTAACAAATACTATTAAATATAACATTAGTAATAAAATTTTTCAATAATTTATAAATAAATATAAAATTGACTGATTTGTAAGATTGAGACACCTTCAAATCGATATTTTTCTAATTAACATCTCAATTACAAGCCAATTTTTTTCTAATAAACATCTCAATACTTTATATCTGTAAAGGTAAGAGACCCCGTGAATAGAAGGAATAACTAGGTAAAACTTACAACAATTAAGGCTGAAAATGGTCTAGTCCAATGCACTCTTTTATTATTTTTCCATTGTCCCATATATAATATCAAAATCCTTTACGTTCCTAACTAACCTTGTTTTATTTGATGTGGAGACAAAATATTGAAAAATAAAAGAAATATAGATTCTTTTTATTACTTTTGAGAAAAAAAAAGAAAAACTGTTATTTTCTTTCATTTAGTAAAAAAGAGTTAAAATAAGTCGTCGTGATTAAGTTAAGAGGTAAAATATCAATGAATTCAATTGAATTTTGATTAGTCTAGCTTAAATTTTGTGCAATTTTGATTTCTCAAAAATATTTGATTTAGATAATAAGTTCTTTATTTATGAAATCAAACAAATTTGATCGGTGTGTAACATCTTAAATAAAAATTTTGTGCTGTTGATTTAGTCACAATGGCAATGAATACACTGGTTTTTGGTGTCGTTATTGTTCAGCTATTAAGAATACTGTTACAAATGATCCTTTCTAGTAGAAATGAGCAATTTATATTGTGTCCACTAATGTCACAACCATAATTGCACACCAATTTTATCGGTTTAGATCGCTTCACACTATCTATAAAATATATTATAAATAGTTAATAAACAGGAAAAAAAAGTTCAAAATCAACACAGTATTTATTTTTTTCTCAATACCATCCATAACCTGGACAACCTTCTCAAAACTCAAACCCTATCATTTGAACCAAAACAATAATTTATTTTGGTAATTATGTTAATGATTGTCTTAATTATAATGCCAAATACACATATTTTCAATCAAGAAAAGTAATGCACCAACACATATTAATTGTGACTAATATGTTCCAAAAGATCACAAAAGCTTAATAGTTTGATTATAGAGACAAAAAGAGCAGTCACAAAAATAAAACATTGAAACTTGTTAGAACTTCAAAATGATAAGGTAGTCCACGTTAACTGATAACGATATAACCTATGTTTTCTAACTCTTGGACCATGACATAAAATTTCAAATAAATCTTGTTCTATTAAAAATTAAAAGCCACGAGGCAATATTGAAATTTTTTTCTCAATCGCAAGGATTTAAGCAAGGTTATATTGGATGATATGCTTGTCACTTGAACTACTATTGCTACCATAATGAATAGAAGAAAAAATCAAACACAATATAATATGCCGACTACCCTTCAATGCTTGATTGTTTTCCCATTTATTCATTTCATCTAACTTCTCTTTATGCTACATTTATATTTTAACTATTAATGAAAACTTATTTCATTAATATAATTTAGAATAATAAAATTACATTAATAATAATAGTAATTGCAAGTATCTTTATAACAAAATATAATATAATTATAAATGTTAATAAAAATTTTATAGTTTTTAATAATCTTAAACTTTATTAATTGAGTAAATAAATTTAATATTCACTTAATAATAATTATGATTACTCATAAATATATTTGGTAAATAATAGAACATTAATAATAATAATAATAATTATTAATCAAAACCAATTTTAATAACCTCTTTTAATATTAATTGTCATTAAAATTATTTTCTCAGTTATTAACATAAAATATAAATTTTATTCACTGTGTAAATATATTAATTATTAATTGTATATCTAAAAAATAAATAAAAAATAATTTAAACAATATTTAAAATATTTAAAATATTAAATAAAAAATCTTGCATGGTATTGAAACCTCGGATAAATTTCTGCAAGGAAAAAAAAAGAGTAAGAAATTAATCCTAGACCTCATTTATAGGTATAAATAATAAAAGGATTTATTTGGGTAAATATTGGACCGTTGGATCTACTAAAATATTTATTTTATTTAATGAAAAAATTTCTCAATTGTTTTAACAATGTTACACTCATATTTTTTACACATAATAATGTGTTTGATAATAGCAATAAGTTAAGTACAAGTTTATTTTACTAACTTATAAACTAGTTTAACTAACACAAAAATGTTTAATAAATATCAAAGTAATTTTATTTTATAATAAATAGTTTGTTAATTTCTTTTATTACTATCATTTATATTTTAATATACTTTTTATTGTCTTTAATTTTTTTTATCTATTATTACATATTTCAATATTATAAAGAAAATTAATTATTGTATTATTTTTAGTATTTTTTAAGTTACCTTTTTAATTTTTTATGTAGTATAAATAAAAAATATTTAAATTGAAGTAATTAACATTTTATGATGCTATGAAAAAATTACACATAAGTAAAATTGTAAAAAACAAATTTGATATAGCAGTAATTTAAATTAATAAATAAAAAAATTAAATTTTTGAAAATACATACAAAATAAATTTGATTAATACTGACTACATCAATTGATTTAAATAAAGTGATTTTTCTAAATATAAAAAACATATAATATTTAAAAATTAAATAGTAGTACTCAAAATTTGATAAGAATTTAATTATTTTTAAAAATATAAAATTACAATAACATAATAATTTATTTTTGGTTAAAAAATGTAAATTTTATTGATATAATAAAACTTATACAATTATATATTTTTTTATATTTACAACTAGTTTACCAAGCACTTTTAATATAATAAGTCAGCTTATTATCTAAACGTATAAATTAGAAGTTTGTCAACTAATAGTTAAATTATTATTAGCCAAAACTTATTAGGTTGCCTTGTCAGCTTCTAGTTAGTTTTGACAAAGTCTAATGCGTGTTTGATAAATAAAAAAAAAAACAAGTTTTTGAAATAAATAAATAAAACTTGATTGATACTTATTAGATGAACTCATTTAAATAAGACGACTTCTTCAAATAAGAAAACATATACAAGTTTGAAAAAAATAAATAGAAGTAATAAAAAAATCAATAAGCATTTAATTGTTTTTAAAAAGCCTAACAAAGCTAATAATATATTTCTTTCTAAAAACACAAATTTAATTTATGTAATAAAACGTATAGTTATATATTTTTTATATCTATGAAACACTTATAATTTACTAAGCACTCATAATTAATAAAAAAATATCTTAATTAATGTTGGGTGATTTTTTTAATTAACATTAAAAAATAATTATAATAAATTAATGATAAAAGATAATATTGATGTTGATAATAAAAATTAATCATTGCATAATCAATAAAACAATAATTATGATAAATGTAAATAAAAAAATCTACTTCAAATTTGTTAAGAAATAACTTCTCTAGTATCGAACGAAAACAACTGTGATGTATAAAAAAAATAATTCTAACATTTTAAATAAAAATTTTGTTATCAAAATTAATACCCTAATTGATATTAATAAAAAAAATTAATCGTAGCAATAATATTTCGGTAATAGTTAAATCAGCCATACCTTAAAGCACCATCAAGTTGTGAAGAAAATACTTAGAAAAGCCACGTAAATTTAATAATACAAAAGATTTTAAATTCTCCTTTTTCAAGTAGAATTTGAAACTATTTAACATGGATCTATTTATTCTTTTAAAATTTAAAAATTTTGATTTCTTTAAAAATTTGTTACTCAAACAATATATTTTATTACAAAATTTCAACTTTTCTATCAAAATAAACTACCTTTCTAAATTTTTCCTATCCAAAAATATTATAAATGATTATAAGAGTTATTGTGCTAATTTACTTCAAATAACATTTTAAACACAATTTCTTATTTAGCTTCTCTAAAATTAATTTCCACTGTGATACACAAGTCGGTTGCTTACAATTTGAGAATTTTCACTTCAAACTAAAAAAACTAAAATCAAATTTTTGATATTCTATACTTTTATAATTGCGTTTCTAGACTTAGTAAAATCCTCACTAATTATTATTTTAACTTTATAAATTAATCAAGAGACTCAAATCCGAAACTTACAAAAATCAAAGACTTAGCTGAAATAATTAAAAAAAAAAAACTGTCAAACAAATCATGAGCCAATAACTTATTAAACCTAATTCTATCGAACTATATTAATTGTTCTGGTGTGATCTCGAACTGTGTTCAATGTTTAAGCGGGACTTAGAATTTTAATGCAGATTAAAAAAAATGAAAATAAAAAATTCAAATTTGAATTTCAAAAAAAGAAAAAAAGACATCCAGAGAGATGTAGCAATAAAGAGGGAAACCATTGGAATAGAAGTCGGAGTTTTGTCTCATTCAATCTCCCATCGCAAGTTTCTGAGGCTCTAGTGGAACCGAGACAATCTCCTCTATCTTCGGGGCTTCTCGTTCTCTTCTCCCATCTCACCTTCACGCTTCTCATTCTCCGCATTCTATGGCAGCTTCCGCTTCCAATGCCGTTCTTCTCGGAGACGTCTACTTCGACGAAGTCGCCGCCAAGCCCTCCGGCGTTCGCTTCCGTGACCGGACGCGCCGCGCCGCTTTGCGAGCTACCGTCAATCTCACAAGATTGCAACCCTTGAACAGTCTCTTGAACTTCGGCTGCTCCACCTCCGATGCGACTTGGAGGAGTTGGAATCCGAGCTCGCTCCTTGTCGGAACCAAACACTCCTCCTTTCCTTGCTGCTCCGCGGAGACAACGCCTCATGTTCAACACCTTGCCTCCTCCACATTTTCATTCGACCAGTACGTCTTCCTCTGAATTGGCATGTTATTTTTAGGGTGAGATGTGTTGTGTAGGTTCCTTAATTTTTGGTTTTAGACTCACTATGTCACTACACTTACATCTACCCTTCGGAATGGAAGAAAAAAAATGAAAGCTCTACTCTCTCTGTTGCTTCGAACTTGACGTGAGTCTAGTGGTCATTTTGTTCCTGGATTTTTTTACAATTGGTGCATTTTGTCCCTCTTTATGGAGTTCAGTGAGGAATCGTTATTTTTAACGTATCGAGATTAAAACCAACTTTAGATCGAAACTTCAGAGACTTGAATTCAAATATAAGTTACCCTTTATTTTTTTATGTATAATGATGGTAAAAATGAATAATTTATTTATTTTATTAAAATGAACATCTTGTACTAAAGTGGTTGATGGTACCTTACTCTCGTAGGAACTAGAAAAGAGTTAAATATGATGTTTTATTTTAGAGATAACCCTTATTTTAATCATTTGCTCAAGTTATTTTAATTTATGACTGTTAAATGATGGTAAAGCATTATTTTCGTTAGTTTATGAGAAGGTATTAGAGTGAGTGACGCTTTCTCTATACAGAAGTGAAGTGATTTTTTTTACCAGAGTTAGGTGCTACAATGGCCTAGCTACACATTTAGTATCAAGATTGAAGAGGAGGTTTACTCTTTTAATTTATGTTTCTCACAATTACAAGGTAGATATGTTGAATAATGATGTTTTTTTCAGAACAAATTTTGGTGTCGAGAGGTTGAAGTTGTTATCGGGGTCATGTTACCTACCACATCCGGATAAGGAGGACTATGGTGGAGAGGATGCACATTTCATTTGCGCAGATGAACAAACAATTGGTGTTGCAGATGGTGTTGGTGGCTGGGCAGATGTTGGTGTTAATGCTGGACTGTTTGCTCAAGAACTCATGTCCCATTCTGTTAGAGCAATTGAAGAGGGACCAAAAGGTTCTGTTGATCCCGCCAGTGTTTTAGAGAAGGCTCACTCATGTACAACGGCCAAGGGTTCATCAACAGCTTGTATCATTGCTCTTACTGATACGGTATAATATTGTTTTTATTTAAAACTTTTACCATCAAAGTAGTTTTCTTCCTTTTCTGTTGACAGCACTAGGTGTGTGCAGACTTTTTTATTGCATTTTTGTGCTATATATAAATATTTGTTATTTTGACCTAGTTTATGTTATCAAATTAGATTAGATTATGCATCTCCCCAACATCTGTATTTTGTCACATGAATGGTTTTCTTCCTTTTCTATTGGATAGCACTAAAGGTGTCTGGACTTCTTTATAGCATTTTTAATGCTATATATTAAATATATGTTTTTTTCACCTTGTTGACTTTATCAACATTACATTAGATTATGCATCTCCCTAACATCTGTATTTTTATGTCATATGATGTCTGATGTAAAATCTTTTACAATAAAACTAGATTCTTGTCTACGTCCAGAATCAGACTACTGTTATGTGATAGTATGAGTTTAGCATGTATCTACTGTTAGGTTCCTTTGAAATCAATATCTAAATGGCATAGGGGGAAAAAATTAAAGCGTGCTCAAATTTTGCCATCTTGTTTTTCATGAATTTGGTGTCATTTTTCTCCACTATACTCATGTTAATATACAGTTCAGACATGAACACATACACACACATCTTTAACTCTTGTATAACCTGCTCCTAAACCCTATGTGATTGATGTTTTGGTGTGCATCATGATTGACTGAAGCCCATCAGTTCACAGCTAGTAAAATCTGGGTAGCTTGCTTTTTTAGTATAAAAGGAAGTGACAGAGTAAATCAAATGATTGTTTTCTTACTGTGTATGGTTTCTTGGTCCAGGGACTGCATGCCATTAATTTGGGTGACAGTGGGTTCATTGTGATTAGAGATGGAAGCACCATTTTCAGGTCCCCTGTTCAACAGCATGACTTCAATTTTACGTATCAACTGGAGAGTGGCAATGGATGTGATCTACCCAGCTCTGGTGAGGTAAGTTGTCGCTAATTGCAGACATGATTTACTTCTAAGGACATTACATTAGCAATATGGAAATTTCAAAATGGAGGCTCTTAGTTGTTGAGGCTGTACCTTCTTACCTGTTTCTGATAGCATGCATGGCAGGGACTATTTGTTGAGACAGTATAGTCCAAGTCTTCTGTTTCTGAGAATATGGTTCTGGTGCCATGAAACAGAGTTTTCAGAACTTTCCTCCAATCTCTTGTGATTAATATGTGAACCAACTGAAAGATTGGCATTTGAAATTTCTTTCATGTCCTAATCATATTTTCTGGTTGATTTCGTAATACATGAGTCTATGCTGTAATTTGAATAAGGAGTAGTGGAAAAATGGATGGATCTTGGCGGATTCAAGCCAAGCCAAATGGCAAGCAACATGGCCAACAACTTTCACGATCTCAAAAGGGTCATACAAGCATTTGCTCAACTTTTGATAGGGGGAGCCCAAAATAGAAACTTGACGGTAAGGGTACAATTTTACTTATACCCAGTCACCACTCTTGTAAGAGACACGATGACAGTGAGAATCAACATAGGCCTTTATAGTTTGCTGAGCCTTATGCAATTTGCAAGTAAGAGAGGCAAGCAAATCTTCCTGTGAAGAAAGAAGGGAGTCAACAACTTCAATGTGGAAGGAGCCAGGAAAATAGATGGAAATGGTGGGAGGAGATTTCCCAAAAAGTGGCTTTGAAAGGGGTGATCCTTGTAGCAAAATGTGGGGTGTTGTTATAGCTCCATTTTGCAAGGCTGAGAAATTTGAGCCACTGAGAAGGTTGACCATGGACATAAGCCCAAAGATATAGCTCAAGCACTCTATTAAGTACCCCAATCTTGCCATCAGTCTGAAGGTGATAGGTTGTACTTTGTGGAGCTTGGTACCACTCAACTTTAAAAGCTTTGCCAAAAGTGTTGATAAGAAAGGGTCTTGATCAGAGATAAGGCTTCTTGGGAACCCATGAAGTTTGCAAACCATATCAATGAGGAGGAGAGCAACTTTGTTGTCAGTTAAAGTTAAATGTGTAGGGAGAGGATCAAAATGTGTACCTTTCGAAAAATGATCAACAACAACTAATATAATGGTGAAACGTGAAGATGGTGGAAGTATGGTTTTGAAATCTAATAAAAGGACAAACCTCCACCGGGGCTATAACACGAGGTATAGGTTGCAATAAACTAGGGGTCTTAGTGTTGTACTTCGTTTTTTTAAAAATTGAGTAGTTAGTGACGATTTGGGTGGCGTCCTACTTCATTGCATTCCAAAAGAAGTTGTTAGGGTTAGGTAAGAGCCTTTGCAATTTCCATATGGCCACCCAAGGGAGAAGCATGAAATTCAGTCAATAGCAAGGGAATGAAAGAACAACTGTTAGGAAGCCAGAGACCACCTTTGTAAAATAACAAGCCATCAACAATTTTATAATTAGAGTGACAAGAGGGTGAAAGAGAGACCTATTATTTGGGGGAACAATATGTGTTCGAAGTAGGTTGTTATTGCTTCCAATTTTCTAAGAACTGAAATTGTAGAATGGAGAGAATCCAACTAACTGTAGTCCATTTCAGAGTCATGCACGTGAGAAAGAGCATTAAAAACGACATTGTGCTTACTTTGCTTTTATTGAATGGAGATAGAAGGAGAACAAAACCTGAAGAAGACAAAATATTTCAATTCGATAAAGAAGATGAATAAGAGAAAATAATGGAAGAAGGAAACTTATGGGTTGATGGAGGAAGCCATGCCACTTGAAGGATCTTCAAGATAAGTGTTGAATTGAATCACCACTTGATCCTATGATCCAAGATAAGACTCAAGGAAGAAGATTACTCTCTTCTTTCAAAGATACTCCATAAGTGCTTTAGAAAGTCTCTCTCAATTCTCATATATTTGAAAGTTATTTACAAAGGGAAGAGATGGTTATTTATAGCCTAAGATCACCCCCTAAATGACAATCTAATGTGCCTAACATGAAATGTAAATGTAGAATCTAGTGGCTTTAAGTGTGAATAGAATTTAAACAAGACAAGGAGGGAAAATTTAAATTTTATAATTCAGAATTCAGATCTAGATCAATGGCTTAGATTTGTGCATGTTTCCCATACTTGAGTCATACTTCCCATGCTCCATTCACATTTGTGATGCCTAGCTTTCTCCTTGACTTTTGTGAGTATGAAATACAATTGTTGGAATGTCGTCGGTGGCCGTATTTAAATTTTAAAGTTCAAAATTCAGATCTAGATCAATGGCTAAGATTTGTGCATGTTTCCCATACTCAAGTAATACTTCCCATGCTTTATTCACGCTTGTGATGCCTAGCTTTCTCCTTGACTTTTGTGAGTATGAAATACAATTGTTGGAATGTCGTCGGGGGCCATATGAATTTGGTGAAACCCTTGAGCAAGGTCAACTTTTGTGAACCGTGAAGCAAAATCCAAGTCATCAAGGAGCTTGTATAAGGTCAACCCATGTGGCATTCTGCATAAAGTGCATAGTAAGATGAGAGTAGTCCATAATAGTTGGGTTGAGGGCCTTAGGCCTATTTACTACAAAATAATATCAGCTCTTGTAACGTCTATGATAGAAAGGTCAACCTCAAAACAATGTATTTGAAGAGAAATAGAAACATGCCCTTGTAAAGAGCGGAACAAATAAGTTTAATGCTGTTACTGACTGTGACACTCATCGGTGTGGTAGCTTGAGGAGTGAGGTTGAGAGAATGAACCATGCGAGATTGGATAAAGTTATGAGTGCTATCGCCACCGACCAACACAAGAACTTTGTGACCACTAAAATTACCAACAATGCATTTTGTAGAAAGAAAGTAGTAGAATTGCTTAGGTCATGGGAAGTGTTAGTATCAAGGAGAGGAGGATGAGTTACAGGGCCATGTTGGATATCATTGTTAGCCGCAAGTAGGAGGAATTTAGATTTGCATCTCTGGAAAGGGTTCACAATTGTAACAACGACCATGGTTGCAACAATCTGAAAGTTAAGTTCGGGTAGGGGAGGGTATTGAGCGATAAGTGGGTGGGAAGAGGTGGATCAAGGGTGGTAAAACGTTTTGGCTTCAAGTAAATTTTCTTTTTGTAAATTGGCTAAGGCAACAACTTGGATGAGGGTTAAGGGCTGGATTGCTTGAACCTCATGATGGTTGCTGATGGAAAGGTTGGAGATGAAGCAACTCAAAAGGAACAAGGTTTGGAGACTGGTGGTACGATTAGCAAGATTCTTCAACTCGGAGAGGTATTTGTTAACAAAACCATGTTGGTTGAGTTTAAACGGAGCACCTTTAGGGTCATCACAGAAAGAAGGCGCAAAAAGCAGTTCAATGCTTAGAGGAAATCTGCCCAGGAGGAGATTTGGTTATTGCTGTACATCCAATAGTACCAACTAAGTGCAGGGCTGTTAAGGTAGAAGGCTGCTAATTGGGAAGCGTTCACTGTTAGAGGTAGCTCGGTAATCAAAGAATTGTGATATTTTAAATATCCAAGGCATATCATCAGATCCTTCAAAATGGGAAACATCAAGCTTCAACAGACAACAAGGCCTGTGAGGGTGAGAACTGGTGGTAGAAGTAAAAGGCTTGGAGTAGGTTTCTATTTTAGAAACGTGATCGATGACCTCATCAAGTTTGGAGTGGAGGTGGCTCTGATCAGTTGCAAGGGTAATTTGGTTCTAGGTAAGTTTTGCAACAGCTCCCCCAATACGAGCCAGTGCCACAACCTGAGTTTGAGCACGTATCTGGTTACGGTCAGCCATGATGAATGCTAAGGACCAATTGATACGAGAACTGAAAATCTTCCTGAATTGGCCAGAAACATCACCTCCGAAGGAATTTAGGGAAGAATGATTTCTGAATAATGCTTCTTGTCTATTTATAAAGGTGCATTATTCATCCATGTATAGGAAAAGAGCAAAACAGAATCATAAAGGAAATAACATTAGTTGTTATCCTATAGCAGTTTGGCAGTTCATTGCGAAGAATTTTTGATAGATTGTGAAATCTTTAGAGCCCGAAGTCCTCCCATCCAAAGGGACTATTGGTACTATGCTTGGTCGTTGTATCAACATCCATCGTAGGACCATCAGTTGATGCTGCAGTTGGGTCCATGCTTGCTGGGCTCATATCAGATTTGCAGATCAGATTTTTATTTGCTACAGTTTCCTCTCTTTCCTTTTAAATATCAATCTGAAATTGTCCTGCAGAGTACAATTTGGGTCTTGGCACAGTCAACACCCTAGAATTATTCCCTAGGAAGCCACGTAACATATTAAGTTTGTGTATTTCAAAGCAAGTTCATATATATTTCTGAAAAACAAACAGACTAACACCCATCACAATCACATATCCAGGTATTTACAATATCTGTTGCGCCAGGAGATGTTGTCGTTGCTGGAACAGATGGATTGTTTGACAATCTGTACAATGATGAGATTGCTGAAGTTGTTTTGAATGCAGTTAGAGCGGGACTAGAACCCCAAGTAACTGCTCAGAAGATAGCAGCACTGGCTCGTCAGCGAGCACTGGACAGGAATAGGCAGACACCATTTTCTACTGCCGCTCAGGAGGCTGGGTTCCGTTATTATGGTGGGAAGCTTGATGACATAACAGTTGTTGTGTCATACATAACTGGCTCAACGTGTGTGAGTTTTTTGCCATCTTAGCTTTGTTGCATTATGTATATTCCTGTTTATCTACAGGGGCTGGGTTGCTAGCCTTGTCTGTCATTTTTGACCCGATGTGCTACTGTTTAAAATCTTCTCCAAAACTTGAGTTAGTGATTTACCATATATAAATTCCTTCACAATGATGCCTTCATCTTCTTGCTTGCATTTTATATGCCACCAATTATTTGGCCATCTGTAATTTTTTTTCAAGAATGTGAACAACTTTAGTATAACGATTATTGATTATCTCCGAAGTAAACTATCCCCTGACAGACAGCAGCTGCAAAACCATATTCAACTATTTCTTGTGTGACCATATTATTGTTGTTACAGGCTAACCCTCTGGCCAAGCTAGGACCTTTGAACAAGATAGAGGTTAATGCGTTGTGTCATTATTTATTTTTGGGAAATGACACAAATTAACCTTGGGTATGGTCAACTGAAAATTTATCCCATTCTTTCACAAAAAATGCACTCTCTCCTACTACTGAATGGATGTCATTAGTTTTCCTGTTGGTTGACTCACCATAGTTAACCATGGTTGAGTGACACTCACAAGCATGCGTGTGGGTAGTGTCACAGTGGATCTGCTAGGGGCTCGACTACGACTGGGGCTGGTTTTTGATGATGGCAGGATAGTCATTCATGATTGTGGTTTATGTCTGGGTTGTTACACTTAGGAATGGTGACAATGTCGTAACGGAGGTTGATTTCTGAGGGTTGTCTTTTTGTAGAGGTTGAAAGGTGTTATTTTGTGATTAATTTGACTGCAAATGGTTTGGTTCCTGAAAATAATTGTATTTAAGATGGTTGGTGAGGTCGATTCTGGCTCACAATGGGAGGACTTGGTAGTGTGCAAATAGACACAGCAGCGGTCTATATTTTAGTTGAGTTTGTTATTTGAGGTTTAGGTTTTCTTCATATCATTTTATTTGGTTCCGATATCTGTTTTCGGATGGGACAGGATGGTGTGCGTTAAACAGGTAGGATGGGGTTGTGCATATTTCATGTGTTTTGATGCGTTGTTCATTTCCTGGTTCTGTTTCAGTGAGGGGTCAAAACCAGGGGATTGGACTGTATGCTGAGAAGCTTTCATGGTAATAAAGAAGGGAATGTTGGTAGAGATATTGCAAGGGAAAACTGTCATCTCCAACCACCACTAAATGGAAGCATAACTCCGAAACTCAAGCAAATACAAGATGAGTACACGGAATGGAGGAAGGCAATTGCTTCCTGCACCGTATCATTCTTTAACCTGCTCTATATCAATGAACAAAATAACTAAATTGCCCTTTGTGTTTATAATTCAATGCTTTTCAGATTTAGAGTCTGTAACTTATTTCTGAAAAATATTTTTCGGAATGTGAATATTGCATTCTGGAATATATTTTTTAGAAAACATTTTCTGGAAGGTAAATTTTACATTTTGAAAAATGTATTCGAGAAAATGTATTCTGAAAAGCATATTCCACTATGTAAATCGGATTCGAAAGATGTTTTCCGGAAAACATATTCACTCCTTTCGTGAATTTGAAATAAAATGTTATATTTCCGAAATCGATATAATGGATGTTGGAATTAATATGGTGCAGGAAGTAATTGCCAAGGAGGGATGATCCCCCTCCCCCAGAAAGCCGTAGCAAATGCCCCAATGGTCCTTTATTTATTTATTTCATGTTCTGGATTACCTTGTTTAAAAGTTCTGTTTGAAGATATACTTCCATAGACATTTATAGAAGTAAATAAGAAAGAAAAATTGAATAACCTTTTTCCATAAACTATAATTAATTTAGCCCAAGTTAAAATCAATTTTTCAGAGAAGCTAAATGGACTAGTTCTAAAAAACTGATTTTAACACGAGAAAAATTATTTCATTTTACGTTTTTATATAAATTTTTATGCAGAAACTAATTGGGATAGCACTAAGAACATGTAGTTGGACATCCTGACTTTGGTAATAGTTACTGCCATTGTTAGGGGGAGTGCAAGTTTTGTGTCAGAATGGAATTATGTGTTAATTAGTTAAACTAAGCTGCTGCTGTTGCTGAGTTAATGCAAATACGTTCTGTTATTGTTATAATCATTATTTATGTTTTCCTCTCTTCAGTCTCTATATAGCAGTATGTGGGAGGGTACTGCCCTTGGAATAGCATTTATGCCACCAGATACAACCTATAACATTAATAATATTATTTTTTACAATTAAACCTTTTAGTGATTCCTATAATTTGAGATTTAGTTTTTGTAAACTGAAATGTTAGTATATTTTTTTAAAAACATAAACCATTAATATGATACGCTTTTGATATACATCTGCCCCTTCCCCTTGTAATATAGTAACACTAAAAAATTTACCTGGAATAATTTTGTGGGCACTTGAGCCAAATGAGTAATGGTCTAACCAAGGATACCACATCCTTTTCTTAAATTGTTGATTGTTTGTTAAATAAAATCAAGGATTTATTTACACGTTTATTACATTTGATCAATAATTTATTCAATGGTTTTTGCTCATAAATAGTATATAATAATTTAATTGAACCAATTAATCATATCTTTGAATACCAAAACACTAAGGATTTGTTAGAATCTCCTTAACGTAACAGGGTGCATGGAGATGTAATGTCCTTTAGTGTGAACATGCTAATATCATAATTCCTAACTACAGAGTTCTGTAAAATTTCCTGTTCCATCAAGCACGTGTCTGGTTGTTGAGGAATTGCCTTGACTATTTTGTTTTTACAAAATCTTAAATAAATAAGTAATATTAAGTGAAGTGAGAAGGAAGATAAACCAAATTTATTTTTATGGCTCCTAGTTTCTTCAAACTCATACTAAGTATTTGGATTGGACATTTAAAAGTGCATCTTTGGTGGTAGAAGAAAAAGACGGCATAAATTAAAGTTTTTGTTTAGTCATGCCATCTATCAAACGTGTCTTCTTGTTTTTTGTCCTATCCTCAAACTTATTGTGGGATACAACCCATGGACCCATCACACAACACATTTTTAAACCACCAGACAAGCTTGGCATCTTATATGAAAGGCCCAAATTACAAACTTTAAGCTCCCACTTTTACTTTTTTTTTCTCCCCTCAATTTCTTGTCTCTAAATAGCACTTTTTTTTAGCTATATGACATCATCGAATTGTATTTTTTTCATTTTGTTTTAAAGGAATATGAGATATATCATGAAAAAGGCTTCATTTTTTATTTTATTTGGATATCTATTTAGATAGGTGTAGGAAAAAAGGTGTTGCCCTCACATATATAAATATATCGAATATATTAATATTACTAAAAAAATGCTTATCACATTTTTGTATTTTAAATTTCTTATATTTAATGAACGTATGAATACTTGCAATTACTTCAAGTTAACCACAGGAAGTTGTATGTGGCCATAATTGAATTACACTATTGAGGAGAGGGACAAAATTTAGAACCTCCAAGAAAATAACTGTTGCCGGAATCTCGTAATTGAAATAGTGCTGACTAATTTTCCCATCAAACACGGGTCTCGCTAATCAATGTTTAAGGAATCGCTATGTCTTTTTTTGAATTAACTTTCCTATTCAGTGTACATTAAAATCTTATGACATTCATAATATTTTTAACCATTGATCAGTAATTTTTTTAATTTCTTAATCAGGACATTGATTAGAATTTACATAATTATTATTACTATTATGAAAGATAGATGCGGAGTCCAATAAGGCTGCATAGGCTCGTGCGAAATTGATGGATTTTATTAGAATAACCAAAACCGAAGTTTATACTTAAATCACTGAATTTTGGATAATAACTTAAAAATATCAAACTAAGAAAAATAGTTTTTCAGAACCTTGTGCCATAAAATTAATTTGTATCACATTCTTACTATAAAATAAAATGAAATTAGATCACTATTTAAAAATAAATAAATAATGGCATTAATCATTATTAAACAATAGCCAATTCAATAAATTACAAACTAAGAATTAAATTAATATGATTTAAACATATTTTAAAGCAAATTTATCCAAATCGATTTTAATGACTCATTATTCAATGTGACAAATACTTTAAGAATGTTAACCACGAAGAAAAAAAAAATTTGCATATGAAATTTTGGAAATAATTATACACCATTGTATTCTATCCAAAAGTTATATTATTTCATTAAACAGAGCCCTTTTTTTTCAAATTTAGAATTTCCATATTTTTAAACTACGAAAATATATAATTTCATTAATATCAGACATCAAATACATATTTTATTAGATGAAGAGACAGAAAAAGAAAAACAATTATCCAATAAAACACATCTAGTTTTGATATGGAAGACAATTTCCTTTTTGAAGTGAAGCCATTGGAGTTGATAACGTCATTGATCCATTGAAGTGGCAGAAAATAGTATAAGTACCACAAATCTTTCTGACTTTTTCCATAGATCACAAAGTTGTGTCATAACATCTCACGTCAACTAATGTCAAGCTAAAGAAGAAGAAAGAAGAAGATTACGAACATAAATATGGGAAAGAATCACATGCCGAAAATACAAAACCAGGTAGCTAGTAGTATTAAAAACTATACACTATATTCAACATGTTAAAGTTTAATATGATATGATATAAGCTAACCAACGTTGAAACCCACCAGATTCGGTTCAGTGGGTTTGAGTAATATGCACGGAATTTTACTACTATCACCATTACCATCTTGTATTATATATCTATAATTTTAATGAAACAAATATGTTAAATTAAGAAAAACTAAAATTACAATTTAACATAGAAAAAACTAATGAAAATTAATAGAATTTATAAGAATTATTGTACTCATACATAACAAGAATAGTAGCATAGAGAAGATAGAAGATACTCCACTATTATTCCCACAAATGAAAAATCACATCCTTCAATTCCTGAACACCCTTTAGCCTTTTTCTTTCTCTTTCTTTGGAGAGTGGGTGAATGGAAACCCTCTTTAGATGAGTCATGATAGAAACCAGAATCTCTTACTCTCAGAACACTCTCTCACCTTTTGTACTCTTCAAGCTTCCTCTCTCACGCGTCACTCCCGTGTTCTTCATTCTTTCTTCACAACCTTAATGCTTAAGTATATACATATACACATACATATTCAATTCATTAATATAATTGTTCCCTTTATCTTACTGTATTTTATGCATGCATGCATGTGTTTTGGCTACCCCTAATTAAACAATTATTTTCATCACCTTTGCACTATCTTTAAAAATACTCAATTCTATGATTAGGTTTCATTTCAATCTTGTGATTGTGAGTCAATCAGTCCTACTAAGATACCCATCTTAAAAAAAATGAAAGATGTTTGGTTTTCTTCTTTTTTATCTATCTATTAACTTTTCATACGCTTTGAAGGATATGTAGAAATGATCTACTATTTCTTTTATTTTATGAAGATTTATTGTTGACTTTATAAATAAATAGCATTTAGTAAAATCCTTATAGATGAATTAGGTGTCCGAATGTATCCTTTATTCTTTTGGATTTTTCATTTATGCTCGCTAGTTTCTCACTAGATTATAAGAAGCTAGTTTATTTAATTATTTAAAATAAATTATTTTATGGTATGATTTTCTTAGACTTCCTTTTTAGGTTACTCATTTTAGTTTTAAAAAGAAGAACATTTTAATATTATAAAAAGTAACAATTATTATTTTAAGTCTATAAAAACATATATTTTTTTTTCAAAAAATATTGTTTTGTAAAATATTTATCAGTCACAGAATTTTAATTTAGAGATCATAAAATATAATAAGAGAACGCCTTAAAGAAAATAAAGTAATTATAAGGAATTATCTGTAACTAATTTATTAGTAAGGCATAAACATGTATTTAAAATGAATAATATTTTATTATGATTTTTAGGAAATTTTTTTTATTATATCATGTCCGTATTTATTAATATTATTAGTATTATTAATAGTCTGTTCCAAGTAGACATTAAATCCAACTTATACAGAACTTACCTTATCTCAATATTAGATCAACATCTTTATTGTAATATGATTATTCTTGTCATAAAATAAACAATGATAATAATACAATTAATAATAATAATAATATTAACATTAATAATAATAAAGATATTAATATTAATAATACTAATATTTGGATTGATATTAATATCATTATTAATATTATTAACATTAGCAATAAGAATGACAATAATAATATTCATAATAATATTATTATTAATAATAATAATATTAATAAGGATAGTAATAATGTTAATAATAATATAACATTAATATTATATTAATATCAATACTAATATTCATATAATAATAATTATTATCATTATTATATTAATAGTAATAATAACGTTAATAATAATAATAATGTAAATAGCAACAATAATGATATTAGTATTATTAATATTTCGTATGTAAGATTCTGTATGTAAAGGTAAGTATGTAAATTTTTGGATGTAATTTCGTATGTAAAAGTCTATATGTAATCATTTAGATACAAATTTGTATGTAAAAATCTATACGTAGTATTGATCATACATCCGAATGCAAATCCATATGTAATACTGAGTTTACATATGAATTTAAATCCGTACTAAAAATTCATATGTAATGTTTATTTTACATATGAATTTTAATCCATATATAAATTACCATTGTTTTATAGTGTTAATATCATATGTAAGGAAAATTGAAAAGATCATTACTTAGGTCAATTTATACACAAATCACACAAAATAATAAACATTAGGACAAACAAAATAATAAGATTATGGATACCTCACACGACAAGAAAAAATAATAGTTTACATATAATAATTATCTTCTTTCCTTATTTGATTGCTTTTAAAAATTAATATATTAATATGATATTATTTTTTTTCTCTTTCGATCTTATTGTTTCTCTTTTAATAACATGTGTATTCATCTTACTATTAGAGTCTTATTTATAATATAACTTATAATGATGACATATTAAGATAAAATAACATTTCTACTTCAAACAAATTTTTATATAATTCTTATGCTAGTTTCCTTCTAACCTATGTAGTCTGTCTTTGTAATAGTAAATATTTGTTTAAAGTGTTTCAAATGAAAACTTTAATTTATTAAATCAGGTGTAATAATTTAGAGGAATCCTATCTTGTATTAACTTATCCTCAAAGTATTAAATTGTTCAACTTATAAAATGGTAAATAATTAATTATAAAAATATAATTTTACAATTTTTAGATGTTATAAATTATATAAAAGATTAAAATTAAAATAAAAAGATAACCCAACAAATATTAAAAATAGGATAATAATTAATTGCATCTATAAGATTCAAATATGTAATAATAAGTAAAATAAAATTTAAAACAATTAAGAAAATTATTAAAATATAAAGAATGCAAAAGAGAAGAATAAATAAGATATACGCTACAAGTTAGAAGCTAATTGAAGTAGCTTATATTATAAGCTAGAAGTTTCTAAAATAAGTTATTTTGAGATACTAATGAAATATTTTTGTGTTGATCATATTAGCTTATAAGATATAACTAATTTATTGGTTTTACCAAACACATTCTAAAGAAACAACTACAAAAAAAAAACATGTTAAGTTAACAATAATAAAATAATGCATATAAATCATATCAATTATTTAACAATGAAAATCAAATATTTTATTACCTAGGTAAAATAAAATACCAATTGAATACTTAAAAGAGCATTTGAATTCCAATTGGAACACTCAGACCAATTTTCAGTTGCCATTAACATTGTACCAACATGTTTGACACTTTATTTTTCAGATTTAGCTAGAAGAAAAATTCACCTCAAACTCCACTTAAAGGCTATAATGATTTTTTTTCTAACAAAATCCAAATACACACTTAAAAACTAAACGATTAAACGAATTTCAGAAGAAGACATTAAATTTGAACATGTGCGATTTATTCTCAAACATGTCTCAAATAATCATTCAATTATTTTCCATCCGGTTTGATATCCAAATATAGAGTAGTTATTGATGAATCTTTACACCAAAACAAGTAACAGGAATTTCAATTTATTTCTTAGCAGCTACATCATTAAGTCATCAGTAAAAATCTCGATATCTAATTAGTATATTCTATAATTACTAATATCATACAGAAATGTATTAAATTATTGATAATTAATACCACTCAAGAATATTCATTATATCTTATTATACTCAATCTTCACTAAGCAAATCAATTAATTAATTATATATATATATATATATATATATATATATATATATATATAAATATATATATATATATATATATATATATATATATTTATATATATATTTATATATATATAAGTAAT
>Ga0099825_1001711_pt1 | contig 28425 bp, 10 predicted proteins | sample SiratroredBW_FD_76838 | JGI IMG/M metagenome (GOLD analysis project Ga0099825, IMG submission 76838) | Root nodule microbial communities of legume samples collected from California, USA - Siratro red BW | ecosystem: Host-associated > Plants > Roots > Nodule | place: USA: California | collected...
AAAAAATTTAATTTATAAACTATTTTTTCTAAATATATATTATTTAAAATAAATATATCTCTTTTTTTTTATATATATATATATATATATATATATATATATATATATATATATATATAGCTTTATAGTCTTTATATATTTTGTTCAATTAGTTCTTTTAAAAAAGAGTATTTGACAGTACTAAAAGTAAATTATCCTCGTACTATAGGAACTTAAATATAAATATGGATAAATTAAAAGGAATATTAATGACTAAAACAAAAATAATTAATGAATTTTACGAAGATTAAAAATCAATTAAAACAGTTTTAGTGACTAAAAGTAAAATTACAAATATATTTCAAGATTGAAAACATATTTAAGTTTATTTTCTATTTACTAGTCTTTTTTGTCTAAGTAATTTCTTAAGTTTTCTATTTCTGGTTAATATTATCAGCTTTTCAGATTGGTCCTATATTATCTATTCTCGCAAGAGGGATTCCACCACAAATTTGTTTATATTATTTATTTATTTTTCTACTACTGTTATTATTATTAGTTGAGTTGTTTTCTATTTTTTGGCTTTGTTTTTTTTCCCACATGCAAGACAAGTTTTTATACTATTTTACATTCAATTGTTTGCCTTTGCTATTTAACAATGAATAGAGTGTTCATGACAGCTGTCACCTCATTAAACTATTAGGCGTAATAGGTTGAGTTTAGTGGATTTTAATTTAGAAATTAGACCTAACGAATGACTTCAGGTTATGTTTTGGATTCTCACAAACTAACCATAGGACTCTGTCAAAATTTCGGATCAATTAGAGACAAAGATATAAATTTATGTTAAACTAGTCTCACACACATCCGTACAGATAATTAAGAAGCAAAGTTTTTTTCTCCTTGTATTAGGTTTCTTTGGCTAAACAAGATAAAGAAGAATAAGTACAATAAAACTTTGATTCTGTCTCAAGGTTCTCAGACTACGACCAGTTGTTATAGTGTGTTTTCGATTCTTTTAAATTGGTTTAAAAATTATCCTGAAATTTCAGAAGATCCAAGTCGTAATTAGGGTTTTAATTAACCTAGCTCCTTGGGAAATGATCACTTCCACTATAATAATTTACACCCGTCTAACAACTAAAAATAATATTATTTTATTAAAATATAAATATTTTATTGTCAAAAGCAGTGTATTTTGTGAATATGTCAAACAATATTTATTCATTTTAAAAAGTGCTAACTACTGACATAGTCGATAGGCCTGTTAAGAAGAACCACGTGGATCTGTTAACAAATTTGGTGTTGTTTTATGATTTTTGTAATAAAATTTAAACAATATATTTCTACATGAACAAGCTGATATGTTAAATCAGCATGTTAAATAGTGTAACTATACACCCGTGAACCAAAATTAATACTTTTCATAAATAAATAGAAAAATTTGACCAACATGATGAAATAAAGGGTGCAAAAGTAGTTTTAAAAACACAGGTGAAAGTACGAAGCTTCTTTGTTTCACTGCTATATTCTTTGATTTCTCAGCACCACTATGAACTTCTACCCCTTATTATACCGAAACTAATTCTAGCTATCTTATTCAGCACCACAACAAACTTCCTTGTATACAAATCGCAAATTTTCCTGCAGAGGTTTAAAATTGTGTTCACCTTTCTAATTTGTTGCAGCATCTTCAGTTTTTTCACTATTTTCACTTTCCCCATCATTGGTAGGAATGCCACGAACTGGTATTAAAAAAACATCTCTAAACACAGATCCAAAGCTTTTGTTTTCAAAGTCTCTGAACGCATCTGCAAATGAACACACAGTCTGAATGAGAGTGAAGTAAAGAGCCAACAACGCTCCAATTGTTGAAACCCCCACTACCCAGCTGGTTAAATAGTGATGCACTAAGGAAGCTCTTTTTCTCGCATAGAAGGAGGCAAAGTACGAGTTTGCTCCATTCACCACTTTGTACAAGTACGACTCAGTTCTGTCCCTAACAATTTCCTTGGTGACGTTGTTGATTAGTTCAGAAACGGTGTTATCGTTGCCAAGAGAATGGTGAAGCACCCCTTTGTAATGAAGAAGAGAGACATCTCCAGCGGAGTTGATGAGTCCATTGAAGAAAAACAAGTAGGTTGTCACATCGGGGTTGCAATCCTTGTGACAGTTCTCAAAAGCAACTATGTTACGAAACACAGTGCCTCTGTGGTCATTGATGTACAAAGGAGGAATAGTGAGTTCTCTTGTTAGAAAACCCCATTTCTTCCCAAAGCTTATGTCAAGCGGTTGTTTACTCTCATCTGTTTTGATCTTCACACCAGCCTCTATCAGCTCCGTCACAGAACGAATCATGTGAGGTTGAGATTTTCTAGGTTTTTCTCCCTCCAGATTTGGCCTAATGCCTGACCTAAGAAGATCGAGGAAGTGAAGCCCTCTTAAGGCATCAGCTTTCTTACTTTCTAGCACACTATCCGAATCCACCTGCAGCAAAGGATAAAAGAATCGAAGAGCAAGATCTTTGAGACCAATATTTGGTCTCGAAGGAGCAGAAACAACCCTAGTTAACTCAAACAACTTGCTCAAAACAAACATGGGAAGCTGGTTTTCTAGCATTATCATCTCGCGACGAATGATGGGCAACATCCATGGGCTGAGACAAGGGAGTTTTCCGAATCCACACGCTGATAGATCCCTCAAGAGCTGAACAATGAAAGAGCCGTCAACTAGCATCATCTGTAGAAACTCGTCACTGCTCAGTTTGATGTCCTCGTTGTAACATCTTCGAACGGTGGTTTCTTGTTCCTCTAGGAACTTAAAAGCCTCGTCTAGTTTGGCTGCATTTGCATCATTGTCGAAGAGGCGGCGATAGAACCTCTTCTTGAGAGCCTCCATGTTTCTCAAGTGGGGTGCTCCATGGTGACAAGGACCGATGGAGATGTTGTTGGGTCTGTAGGCTTTTGGTTCGACCCTTCGGATGTTAGATGGAACCCTGTATATGCAAACTGGGTGGTGAGTTTGTTCTTGCTTTCCACTGTTGCCATTTTCTAACTCCTTTTTCATAAGATCTCTCCAATTTGAGCTCATTCTATTGGCAGTGCTGTGAACTTTTCTTGTGTGATAGGCCAATCTGATGAGTTTTGCACATGCCATTATGTTGTTGGAGTAAGAAAATGAACTAGTTTTGCTGTCCTGCACAGAAAGATTTTATCCTTTTTCACTTGCAGCTGGTCAACTTTTTGTATTCAGATTCAAGTTCACTGTTCAAATATAAATAAATAAGACTCTTCTTCACAAATGAGAAGCCACTTGTAAGCTTCAATAAATTATAGAGAGCACGTTAAACTCAAAGCAAAAAGAAATGAAAGCGTGAGAAAGAAAATCGATGAAGGTCCGAGATAGGAGAGAATATGGTAAACAGTAAGATTATGTAAGAAAATAAAGAAAGATTTGGAAAGGTTACAAGCTTGTTAAGATTAAGGGTGTTTGTTTACTGTTTCTAGAACAATTTTCTGTTTTCTAAAATTAGAAAACAAACAAACTTAAGTGTAAATAAGCTTAACAAAATATTGTTGGGCAAATTTGGTTTAGCTTATAATGTACTTTGAGAGTTCAAAGTGTGTTAGAAGAAGGATGTTGTTTGTTACTGTTAGGTTAAAAGCTGTTTTTGGAGCAATATTGAAACCGTGATCTAAACATTAGCCATTGTAAAACAAAATCTTTGCTCTGTTAGTTGAATCACCAATCCTGCAGTATATACATACAAATTATGCATTGGCACAATTCATAATATATATTTTTTAAATAATAATAATAATAATATTTTAACTCGTGTTACATTTTTTATTCGTTTTATTTTATAGAAATATATTTTTATTCAAATGAAAACTATAAAGTTATGAGTTTTTTTTAGAAGGAAATTATTATTATTATTATTATTAACTTGGCCTACTTTTTCATTCTATTTTTTTTTTAATTATTACATCAAATTATATATTAATACCAGTATAATATCGTAATATATAATTATGAAAAATATTTTTAAAGTAGATACCATAGAAGCATAATTATATATATTATGATATAATTTTGCATAATATTATCATAGTTCTGTTTTAAAGTAATAACATATAATATTTCAAATATTAATTATCATTTTTAATTATAATAGCAAAGCATAGGGAAGACATTACAAATTGGATGTGAGCACAACTACTAGTTGAATCAATAACTGACTTGTGTTAAATTATATTATATGCTTTGAAAACGACAGTTAGGAGTAAAATTCAGTGAATGAAAGGTATTCAATTCATATCAATCAGAAAATTCGTTGGTCATAAAGGTAAAAATTAAGAAAAAAAACAAAAAAAATGGACTAAAACGTATTTAAACCAGTCAATGAAAAATATGTATTTTAACTGTTACAATTTTCTGTCTGTTCAAGGAATACTAATCTAACTAATTTGGTATCTTCTTTTTGTTTCATTATTTTACAGAATCTGATGAATTAAAAAGGTTGTCCTCTCTTTTCTCTAAAAACTTAGACAGCCGGCAGATTTATCCAAAGCCATAAATCTTATAGAAAACGAATCTTTTCTCTAAAATACTTTGTTATGTTCATATTGGTGATAATTCTTATTTTATGGGAAAGTTGATTCCACGGTTAGTGTTTAACGGATTGTTTGTCCTTATTTTGTGCAGATTGACATTCTTTTGTAATATATATTACCTATTGCACGCGGAAATGAAAGTTTTTCTCCCTTCTTTTCCTTCGTGTTCCTAAACTAAAAACCCTTCCTAGTTTTCTGGTTTTATAACTTCTTTCACTGTCTCTAGAGTATATCATGGTATCAAGAGTTCCGTTGACCTTAAAGGGCCTATGAGGGAATGAAAACAATTCTTAGACAAATTAGAAAAGGAATACCCACAAGAAAAAGAGTGGCATCCAAAAATAGCTATCTTCCACCATCTCTACTATTTATTGGTGAAAATTATGTTTGTGGCCAGCAAAAGTCAGAACTTATATGAGAGCTCAAATTATGTGGGATGTGGTGGAAAATGGAAGTGATTCAGCTACATTACCAACACAATTCAACATTGCCTCAAATGAGAATCCATGATGAAATGTGGCAAAGAAGGATAGAACACTTGCAATTATACATGCAATATAGTGTATGATGATGTTTTCATTAAAATCTTAGAATTTTGAGATAGAAAAAGAGAGGCTTGGGATAAGTTCAAGGAGGATTCCTAGGCTTTTTTGGCTAACAGCAAAGGCAAGGCAAAATAATTGGTCCCTGTACACCTTAGAAAGGGGAGTCCATGGGTCTGGTTGGGTACAAAATAGTACGTAATCGATGGTAAATTCTTACACAAAAACCACAAGTAATGATAATAACTTAAAATCAATAGTATCAAGCATACTCAAAACTTTAAGATAGTATATAACGCGTGTGCTGTTATTGATAAAGAATATGACCTGAGTTTGAGATGATGGCCAGATTCACAAGGTGGAGATCTTCTATTTCGTGATCGTGAAGGATTGTGACGAGGCTGTCTTTGTATATCATTTATGGTTGTCTTCACAATCAACATTTTGCTGATCTTACAACACAGGCTCATCGACATAAGGAACAGAAGAAGTATCAGTCTCTTGTTGGTTATAAGATTCTTGCTAGTGAAAAGATGGAACGTCATAAGGGTACATACTTTGCAAATGCATTACACCAATAGGTTGTTAAAATTTATTCTTGTGTTGATGCGAAAGAGTGTCCAAAATTGTCAAAGTATTGATCAGGTGGTTGTTATTGTGATGGAGGATTCAACACAAATAAATGATTGTATGGTTCTCATTCATCTTTTTGCCATTGTGGATCTAGCAATTGTTGTGACACAGACACATAAAGAACTGTATTCACTTATTATTCATGAAGACCTTGAACATATTGTCCTAATAACTCATATGGGGTTCTTTCGGCATTCCCTCAAGTGTTGGATCCAATGAGCATGGTCTTCTGTTCACATGTATGTTTGGAGGTTTTCATCCAAATTAGAAGGGGTTGTGACACATCCTGCCACAGATCAAATTGGAGTTTTACCCCTTTTCACTTACATATTGTGATTCAAAAGCTGCTAAACAAATTAAAGAGGCATAGGCACTTCACATTCTTAAGTTCTGAAACGCATGTTATGGCAACAAATGCTCATAACCACAGCCATCAAATGTTGAACCTGTAAAGGAGAGTTGATGGAGGAAAAAGAGCATACATACACACAAAAAAAAAACTTACGGAAATGTGGTACCAACAAAAAGAAATAAAAGAAAAATAATGAAAATAAATTCATCACGTGCTCAATAAATTATCATATTTCTTGAAATAAATTTCGTATATTTGTGAACCATTAAAATTAACGAAAAATAATAATAATAATAATAATCTTATTATCGTGGTTAAGATATCCACGCATGGATGCAAGAGTTTTGAGCCTAGCCAGACCCAGACAAAGAGATATCAAGTTTCTTTTATAAACTAATTTTTTTTTCCAGTTCATTTCTAACCCTCCTTTGGCTTTGCAGTTACCTTGATGATTTGTCCATTCGGGTGTAGTTCGTAAACGCGTATTGACAAGGAAAGATCTAGAGCGCACTTGATCCAATCCAACACTATACTCTCCTTGTTCTTTGTGTTTTTCTGTATCTGGGTTGTTTTAAAGACCGAATGGTTTATAAGAAAAACCAATGTCAGACAACAACGCTCCTCAAATAAAGTATGATGTTTTTGTTAGCTTCAGGGGTGAGGACATCCACACGGGTTTCTTAGCCATTTGATTGACACTTTCAAATGAAGAAAAATTATGCCCTTACAGATGATAAACTTGTAGGGGTGATGAAATATATTTCTTTTTTATTCAGCAAAAAGAATTAAATAAATAGGAAGTAGGGAGGTTGTTTCAACCCTTTGCATAAACAACCTTCGTGGTATTCAGGGTGCTCCAACACAAACTACTAAAGACACCACTGATCTGCCTTCATTGTATGATCGATCACCGGCATCATATAACAAACATACCCTCATGCAGCGTCTTTACATGTATGTCTCTAGTGTTCCTTCTTGTATGTATGTTGGTAAGTGTATTTGAAAGTGAGACTTGTGTTAGGAATTTTGAAAATTTTTTAAAATAGGGTTGGGGTATCCCTTAAATACCCCCATTAATTTTAATTTAATTTTTTGCTGTTTAAAAAAAAAAAAAAAACATGAGTTAACCATAATTTTATCATGCAGCCATTTTTAATGGGAAAAATGAAGAAAATGTTCATTTCTGTTTACAAGGCAAACATAAATCAACCAAGCCCAAATGTGTACCCTCACTAAATATATAATAAATTATAGACGCAGGCATATACGACTTCAAAATGAAAATTCAAACTCTAGCTAATCACCTAGGATGAATAGTATTTACCTAATTGTCTCAACGAGCAAATACACCAGCTCCATAAGTACAAGAGATTGTATCAACAAGAAGAGGAAACTGTAAAAAGGCAAACAATATTGTTGGGATACATGCAACAAGGATTGTTGGAATGACAATCCATGCCAATTGATGGCCAAGTACAATGAAAAACGCTGTACCAAAAGCTATGAGCATTGCAATGAGGGAGAAGAAAAGGGTCGCAATGCCAACACTCAACCTTTTTGGTAGTGACACAAGGAAATCCTCCTGTGCATACCTTGAGGTGAGTATTGACAAAAACATCAATATAGATACTACTGAGGAGAATAATCCAAGAGCATCTGAGAGAGCAAAAACTTTGAAGGATGTAGTGTGCATAAAAATAGGATATCCATTATTGTTGTTGTTCCCACCTGGTACCGTAAATATTGCTGCAAACATCACAGTGGTAATAAGAGTTGAAACTAACATGCATGATGATGCAGTGTTCTTCAGCCATTTTTCTCCTTCCTTGGCCAACCCTTTGTGTTCCTCGGTAAATAGCATTTGAGGCGTCCTACCTTCAGAATCCTTAATCTCCTTCAATAGAGGCTGTATGATCTTTTCCACCTCCTGTAAATTCAAGAAATGAAATGTTTCAAGACAACGTTAAATACTCAATGATAAAGCTGAATCCATAATTCAACAATGACCTTGAACCACAATAATTCCCTTTGCATCTGCAGTGCTGCACCAGATACAACATGAAGTTGATCTGAATGAGCCAATTTTCCAGCCAAATGCAGTATGTTGTGATTGTTATTGTCTCTATAAGAAGTTATCAGATCCTTATGTGCCCCTATGTCATAAATCAGGTTAAATATTTTTTCCTGACGATACATGATTGCAATATGAAAAAGACTTCTATTTTGGCTGTCAACTTTCCGAAGTAGATCGGGATATGAATGAAGAAGCTCAGTTACAATCTCAGGTATTCCAAATTCAGCAGCAATAAATAGGGGCCGTGACAAAGGGCTTTTAATTAAGCCTCCATGGTGTATTTCGTCTGATGACTCTACTAGTTGCCAAAGATGTTGCACTAACTTTAAAGCCTGTGAGTTCAATATCTTTTTCTTCTGAACGGTTTCAAATCCTGGCACTATAACTACAGCAAATTAGCTCTAGTCAAAAACAACTATAGGGAGACAATCAAGTTGGCAGCATACCAAGATATTTTGCAGCACGACAGAGACCAGTCACCAATAGGTCTGCAACATCAATCCAATAATACATAGTTTAATAATGAATCATATGACAAATATCCTGATTCATGGACATAATGGAGAAGCAGTATCTCATTTATGTTGAATATTCATGTCTGTTGGTGACCATGGAAATACCATTGTTGATGTCTTTATATTGACCATATTAATCCATTCCCTGCAAGATTTATTTTTGTTGTTTTTTAATGTCATTACTGAAAGAGGTTTGAGAATGATCGTGTCAGATCATTGTTAAATTAATGGGCTGCAAAAATCTTGTTTTTTACTATTGTAATTATGTTTACTTATTTCAGTTAGTTTGTTTGTATAAGTGGTAATGTTTTGGCATACATTTACTCTGATTTTGGACAGATTGGTACTCTAAATGTAGTGGGTACATAATCTTTTGTTGACAGCATGTATACGTATGATGATGGACTGTCATTTCTCATTTATTTGACCTTAAATACAATTTGGAGTATGAAAATACAACACGGTTAAGCAGCAAATACAAAAACTTCATTTATTTATTTTTTTGCTCTTCACCATTCTTCTCCTTTCACATTATGGTTTGTTTTATGTTTATATAGTTTAAGCTATCTTCGTTTAAGAGTGGTATCTAGAGCAGTGTTGCTATAGAAAAAAAATAAAAATTGAGAGTAGAGTTTAAACCCTGGTGAGAGATCAGATGGCTTTAGGCAGCAATGTTTTTTTGTTGTTCCTCAATTATCATATATGGGTTGTCAAAATGAGACTATGTTTAAAGTTTGGCTTATGGGATAATGCAAATGAAGGTAAGCAAGTTGAATCATTGAGAGCTATTCCTACTATAGCTCAAATCAAGCCACATGAGGAGGAGATTATGGAGATGGAGAAAATTGTCTTGTATTTACATTCATCTTTTATAGATAAGGTGTTCACTGTCATTATGCATAAAAAAAAAGCCAATGAAAAATAGCACGAACTGAATGAAAGATACGTAGGTGATGAAAGGGTAAGGTCCATTAAGCTTTTGAATCTTAAAATAGAGTTTCAAATAAGGAGAATGAGTCTATCAAGGAGTACACTTCAAATTTGTCCCATTCGGTGAGTCAAATGAGCCTATGTGGTGAGGTTGTAGAGGACAATAAGGTTGTACAAAAAATGTTGATTAGCCTACCCAAAAAATTTGAAGCCAAAGTTGGTTCTATTGAGGAGTCATGAAAACTCAAGAAAGTAATTGATACGATTAGTAAATTGCAAGTTCAAGAGCAAAGGTTCTTTATGAGGACAAATGATGTGATTGGTGTAAAATGGGTTTATAGAACAAAGTTACATCCTAATGGTTCTATTCACAAACATAAAACTAGACTTGTTGTGCAGAGATATTCTCAAATGGATGGAATTGATTATGGTGATACATTTGCACCTACTGCTAGGCATGAAACAATTAGATTGATTGTTGCTTTATCATCTCGATATGGATGGAAAATCTTATACTTGGATTCAATTCAGCATTTTCATATGATGTTTTGGAAGAAGAAATTTATGTTAAGCAGCCTAGTGGTTTTATTTGCAAGTCATGAAGAAAAAGTTTATAGGCTTCACAAAGTCTTACATGGGGTGAAACAAGCTCCAAGAGCTCAGTATAGCAGACTTGACTCATTTTTTTTTTGCAAAATAATTTCAAGAGTCAAAATGAACCCACTCTTTTTGTGAAAGATTGTGCAAATGGTTAGAACATTAGTGCATCGCTTTTTGTTGATGGTTTGTTGGTTACTGTGATGATATTGATGAAATTGGCAAGTTTAAAAGAGCATATTAATAAAACAATACTAGAAACAGAGAAAGTACGCAAATGACGTGCTGAAAAAATTCAAATTGGAGAGTTGTAATCCTGTTTCAACTCCTCTGTTTGGAAATGAAAAGTTGTTCAAACATAATGGTGATAGAAAGGCTGATGCAACTCAATATGGAAGCTTGGCTGGCTGCCTTCTTTACTAGACTACAACTAGAATAGATCAGATGTTCAATGCTAGTTTGCTTTCAAGGTTCATGCACTCACCTATTTTGACACAGTTTGGTGCAGGCAACAGAGTGTTAAGATATTTGAAAGGTTTTAGAATTTGGTATTGATGACTCAAAAAAGCACAGTCGAGTATTTTTTTTCACGTGGCAGTGAAGTGTTCACACGGAACTCTAAGAAGCAAGATGCAGTTGTTCAGCTGAAGCATAGTACACTGGTACAGCAGCTGCTTCAAATCAAGCTCTATGAATCAGAAAGGTTTTGAAAACCTTAAATCTAATGCAAGAGGAATCTATTGTTTATGGTGTTGCAACAATTCAGTCATTGCTATTGCTAAAAATCCAATTTAAATAACCAAGCATATCAATGTTAAATTTTGTTCCATAAGAGAAGCTGGGAAGAATGAAGATATCAATTGCTGCATTGCAGGGATGTTGACATTTTAAATAAAGCACTTCCATGTGCTAAGTTTAGTGACCTAAGAAGCAAGATGGGAGTCTTCAAGAAAAATTTCAAGGAGGATGTTAAATTATGTTTACTTCAGTTCGTTTGTTTGTCAGTCGTAATGCTGAGTCATGAATTTACTATGATTTTACACAGATTTGTACTCTAAACGCAGGGGGTACATGATCTTTTTGCTGACAGCATGTATGAGAATGATGATGGACTGTCATTTCTAATGTATTTGGCCTTAAATAAAATTTAGAGTATGAAATTCAATGTGGTTAGGCAGAAAAAAAAAATTGTTTTCTTTCTCTTTTCATGTTATGCTTTTGTTCTATGTTTATATGGTTTAAGCTCTCTTAGTTTAACAATCATCTTTCTAATGATGTATCATGAATGTGACAAAAAACTTAATGAAGCCTAAAGCTTCCTGTGAATGGTAAAGCTCATTTCTTTAAGGATGATGCCCCTTATATTTGGCAGAAGACAAAATATAACATACCTTGAAAAGTTGAAGGAGCCTGGGATTGCAAGTTGTTTGACTGGCATTTGTACTCAGTTGTTAGTTTGACTTGGATCCCTTCAACAAGAAATTTCACGGTGTCATCCTTTGGAAAAAAGAACTTCTTATTGGACTCATTTTCTTTTATAGGTATTGACACTTCATCTAGATGTTTAGTGTTTGAATTATGAATACGGTTTGCAAAAGCCAGAACCAAGCAATCTTTCTATATAAGGACTTTATAAAGATGACATGCAATGCAAAGCATAAGGTAAGAAGATCTCATAAAATGTAACAATTTCACAATTTCATGGTGTGATACCCACATGGATAAATGCATCTTTCCCAGATACCCAGTTGAACGCCACTACTAAATGATGAAGGCTTTTTTGCCAACACATGTAAAGCTGTCTCCCCATTCAAGCCATGATAAGTCGCTAATTGTGGTCGACGCTCCAGTAAGTGTAAGGCAAAATCTGAGAAACCAAGTTCATGAATGACAAATTACAAGTTTTTAAGTCTCTTAAAAGGAGTCATAACCAATTTTCGAAAGTTACCATATAAATCTGTAGATATAGCAGCAATTAGCAAACTAAAATAGTCTTCTGTTTTTAGAATCTCATGATCGGTCACTGAATAGAGATACCAAACCATGTCCCTTTGGCCCAGTAATGTGGCTATATAAAGTGGTGTCACCCCTTCACTACCTCGTATTGACGCAGCAGCAAAACAAAGTGCAGTGTTCTTGTCTTTATTTTGAATTTCCAAGTCTCTAGTTTCCATTCTTTTGACCAGTTCCTCAACAAATTTGGTGTGTCGAGCCCCAGCTGAAATATGAAGAGCTGTTTCCCACCCTCTTGAAATCCTGGCATTCTCTGCACCAGGATGCAAATTTAGGAACTCATTGGCCTTCTCCCAGTCTCCTTTCAAAGCAGCTCTATATAAGGGCAAATACGTGTGAAGATTCATTGGCATTCTATCTCCTGTCATGCAAACATTGAATATCAACACATTTAAACCACTAATCCTTACCACAGCAGGAAGAGTGCTACACTATACTTATCTAGGGACCTGTACTAGAAACAATGAGAACCTAAATTGCTTAAGTAATAGATCATGGAGTACAAAACTTTAAATAATATACAGCCAGCATGATGAACTCACGAAAGGTGGGAAATGAACTTGAGGCATTTTCTGAAGCACTAATGTGCTCAATATCCAGTTGATGATCAACTGGAAGAGATGAAATTGCAGAAGTACTTGAGCGATCAACTGGTTGATGCATAGGTACAGTATGTTCAAGGGCATTGGAAGGAACAGAAGATATGGAATTTCTGGGGCTAGGAGCCACATCTTTTAACAGAAGTGGTTGTGAACCATAGCATTGGTGGGTTCTGGTTTCTGGCGTGTTACATTGATGGTTGATGAACTGAACGGAGCATGTGTCACATCCATTGCTTTCCTCAAGATTTTTGGGTGGAAATAGCTGTCGAATGCTTGGTGCTCGATCGAACTTTTTATTTGAGATTTGCATTGTCATGATCCTCTTCAATGTCCAGGTATACTAAGCTACAGAGCTAACACAGATATAAAACAATATCAGTGACATTGTGTTTGCATCCTTCTTCAGTAATTTAGTAAGTGTTTGTGCTGGTAAGGTCACTTCTAGTTGAATGCAAAGAGGGTTTTCCACTCGTAGATTAGTTGAGAAGGTGCTAAATTTGTTTTGTTTAAACTGTTTACAATGCAACCTCACTTTATTTTAATCTCACATTAGACATGAAACTATTAAGGATGGATTGAAATGTTGATAATTCCATTTTCACTGCGTTCTTACTTTCTTCATTTTTCCAATCAATTATTTGAACTTTTAGTATTTAACCCATCCCGACAATAATTTCTACCGCACAACCCTCAGTTCACAGGAAGAAGCCATTGGTGATTTCTCCAACAAAAAATTGTGGGCTAAATCTCAGTGGATCCCAAAGCAGAAAAGGGGTTGACTAGTCTAGGAAAAAAATTAGTCCCTGACTTCTAAATATTCAAGGAAGGACATTCTTTGTACCGTTTCAAGAGAAACAAAAAAACAATTTTCACCCTCAGCACGAGTTAAACAAGTTCCAATAGCAAAGCAGAGTGAGCATTGGAATATGCTCAAGAACACACTTGGTAAAGTTAGTTTATGTACTACTCAAGAAAAAGGAAATGGTTGAGACACTAGTTGGCTGCTAAGTTTCTCCCAAAATAGTTTTTTTTTTTTTTTTGTCATAATTGGTTAATGAACTAAAAGTATGAAAGCCATGTTTCTAGTCATGCTTATCCAATAATTCATAACTCTTGCTTTATCTTGTGAAATGAATCATATTGACATCATTAAAATCAAAATTGATTTTTTGCAACGATGTAGAGTCTAACAACGTGTTAAACCCTATGCAGAAAGGATGTAGGAAACTTACATGAACAAGCATGACAAAAAGGCCAGGGACCAAACAAACTTGCCAAATTGTGAAGTGCAGATGGCCCCTATTTCGTGATCCAGCAGATTACAGGAAATGTTGCCAAACACCGTTGTAAGGTCACCAAGTTTCTACTTTATAAGTGGAAAATGAAAATAAAGTACCTTGATTTGAAGCAAATAGGAAACAAAAATTGCAGCACTAGGAAGTAAGCTAAGCTTCATGTTGAAAAACAAAAAATCCTTTGTGATCATGGTGACGAGGATCCTGACACTCTTTTAGTGAGCAAACAGAAGATTGCAGAAGTCTCAGGAGAAGCCTCTTGTAATTAGTTGCATTAGAAGTCATAGTGCTTGGTCACTTTTTCTATGTGGAAATAGTAAAAGCAAATGAATGATGATCAAAGACCAACGTGAAACACTATTGTTGCGACAAGGAAAGGGGAAACTGCTTAAGCAGGTCGTAAAGTACGACGCGGTTTCATGTGGCCAAAAGTCTTGTCTATGCCACTGATAGTAATTTTGAGTGACAAAACATACTTGTACTAAGAACTGGTTATAAATGAAAATATGTCAAGAAGCTCAACATGATAACAAAATAAAAAATAGAGTTTTATCTTTCTCATTTTTCAAGGAGAAAGAGAAGCAATGTACCTCTCTCTCATTTTTTTTATAAAATCAAAGAGAAAGACGGGGTATAAGTTAAAAAAGAAGAGGAGTGAGCGTAAGAAAGCAATGTTTCTTTTTGAAAAGGTTAAAAGTAAAACTTAGATATCAAAGGTATTCTATTGGTGCTTTTTATTATTAGATTATTAGTACAAAATATTTATTTGTGAATGAATATTAATTTCTGTAGCAAATATTCAATGAAATCTTGTTTCCATCATTTTTTTTTCTATTTTTAAGGTTTAAATGCGAAAGTTTTTTTAAAAAATGTTGGGTTAAATATCATTTAGACATATATGTTATTTCTTATTCTAATCGATAAGCAATACGAATTTTGACCTTTGAACAGAATTTTTGTGACTCAGGTCTAATGAAAAGGTAACGCCAAACGGGAAGTTCTGATCTGAATATGGAAGCGCAGAGTGAAGAACGCAAATATGAAAAAGTCAGTCAGCACGTTAGATTTTATTTTGAGAAAATTAATTACTGAAGAATTGATTTTCAGTTAGAAAAGGCAGCTAGCTGGTTTGGAGTTAAGAAAAATTGACTTTAAACCATCAGAATAAATATATATATACAAAAACATAAATTGCAGGTCTTTCTGAGGTGGCAGAGAAAAATGTTTCATTTGCAATTCTGGAACTTCAGGAAAGAATAACAATTTGGAAACGTCTTCATGTTGATAACAAAGTAATTGCACTTACTACTTTGTGATGGATAATCTCCCAAATTTCACAAACCAAAACCATTTTTAACCATAAATTCTAAAATGAATTTTGTGCTTCATAATAACTTCATGTTAATCTCACAGTATTTGACAACAACGAATAATAGGAACAAAAGAAAAATTACAAATATAGTAAATTAAAACCGTTTTATTAGAAGTTTCAAATTAAAAAAAGGTGACATGATAGCACCAAAATTATTTCTAACTTAAAATTGTTTGTGAAAAAGTTTCCTACATCAAAATGAGATTCAATCACGGGTAAAAGTAAGCGCGAAGTGTTTCTCTACCACTGCAACAGAGTAGTCTACTTTGCTTACCACAGATTTAATCAATCACAGTACAAAACCATGAAAAGTTAACGGAAGTTATGGAAATAAAATCCATCAGAGGCAAGATGGCCAAACATTCTACCTAATATTATTATTCGAAACATAAAAAGGTTGGGTTTTCCTTGTAAAAACTAACGAGCACTTCACCATTTCTATTTAATTACAGATAAGCTCCCGCTGAATAATCATTTAACCAAAAACTGAAGGATTACTTGTTCCTACATTATTTATACGTAGGTCACAAAATTACAACTCTTGGAGGAGAAATATCCATGAGATTCATCAGAAATTTTCAAGTTATAATTTACAAGAATTCAACCCGGTGGCCAATTCATCTGTCTCCCACCTAATACATGCAAGTGCAGATGATACACAGATTGACCTAATCAAAGAAAAGGGTATGGGAAGAGGAAGTTAGTAGGTTGATGCACCACTATAAGCAAGTGAAAATAATCAGACAAATAGTTGACCAGAAACAAGCTTACAGGCACTAGGACCATTGTTGATGACAACGCGAAATCCATCAACGATACCTTCTTTCTCAGCTACTATTTTTGCAGCATAGAGAAGTTGACCCAATATTTCCCCATGTCTACTATCAGCCTGTAAAAGGAGATTTTATACATCACATAAAAAGAACACATTTTCCTTGCTGCAAAGAGAGAGATCGGGAAATATCCTACAGTGATGGAGTGGCCTCAAAGAAAAATTTGCTCCTTTGTTGGCATATAAACACTAGAGGTTCTTTAAAATTGTCAAATCAGATCATAAAAAGAAGTGTAATGTTGCCATCTAATGAGACATCCAAATAACTCAATGATCAAAACTGACCAAAAATCTGACAACCAGCTAGAAAATAATATTAAATAACGAATGCAAATAAGAAAATTTGAATCAAAAAGTAACTTTTAGGGGCTCTATAATGTGAAAGTATATTCAAAATTAGACTACCATGAGACAAATAGGAAAATAACGCAATCTGGTCATTATGGACGAGATGCTTCACAAATTCAAAACGAACATCTTCAGAGTACCTAAAATCGGTATTTTGTCCTGTTTTAAATTCATATTAGTTTTCCTCTTAGACAAGCATGTGAAATTCCTGAATTTCAATTCATCAAGACTTGTTACCTTAGGGACCTCACTTATAAGTTATATATTCAGCTCTTTTCAATGATGCTTCTTACACTTGCAGGTCTCCACAAAAACATCTTAATAGACATTACAATTTCAGTAAACTAACGTTCATGAGAAATTAGATTTTTCTCCAGAAAGCTATCCACCTAAATACCATACAGGAAGTTATACACATAATAAATCCTTGTAATTTTTCCTAATGTTAGTAGCCAGAATAGGGGGGAAAGCAAAAGAATCACAAAAAAGAAGAATCATATAAAACTTTTTGTCAGTGTACACATAGAAAAAGGGCGATTATTGACCTTCCCAAGTTGTGTCAATCCATCTCTAGATTTTGGAATGACCAGAACATGAACTGGAGCCTGTGGATTAATATCTCGAAATGCTAGAACCTTTTCATCCTCGTATACAATACTCGAAGGGATTTCCTTATTTATGATCTTGTCAAATCTGGAAAGGAAATGGAGATCACAAAATTACACAAAAACAAGAAACACAACAAAAAGATTAAGCAATTATAAGTTTGCATGCATCTGTGCATGTATGTGTGCCAGTGAGTCCATAAATATCCAGAAATACAGATCTTGCATGTAGTATGAAACCCAAAAGGGTTCCAATCATTCTTCACTGATTATATTTGCTAGTTCCTGAAATTCATATTGACTATCACAGTTATCATTTGCAAGGGAAACCTACATTATTGAGATTTAAAATCTTTACATCCCAGTGAACTCCTTGAATGTAAAACCAATGTAATCTTTAAAATCATTATTAGAGTGAGACGAAGGGATAAAAGTTCATATTGGTGGAGTCCTTTTGGAAAATTGATATCATGCCGTGAAATTTGCATTCCGTTGTATTTGAGTTTAATCAATAATCATGACAATATAACTACACATCCACGAAAAAGGGGAAAACCATAATAAAATAATTATGCTACAGGTGAAAGGGCTGTTACATTGTAGGAGCTTCACTATCAAAATTAACAGCAGCTGCTTTTGCTGCAGCCTCTTCATTGTGCGTGGCATGAGTACTAAAGCCCAACCTGTAACAACTAAGCAAGATGTCAAAAACATCCATAGATCACAGAGCAAGTCCATAACCAGAGTACAGTCTCTACTTACTCCAAATAAGGGTAAATAAAAATTTCGCATAATAAGATGAAATCAAACATGTATATTTCAAATCAACAGAAGCACTCAATTTTAAATCTAACTAATAACATATGAATCCCAAACATTTGTAACAATGCCAATCATAACACATAAATCCTTAAAACAACTGTTAAGACTTAAGTACAAAGAGGAGAGTCCAACACAAATAACTAATCCATAAGGTGGGATAACCTCAACCCATAAGTATCACATCAAATATTTTATCCCACCCCCCATACTTTTTCTCCACTTGAAAATTCAACCCAAAAGTCTTAATTTACCTTTTTTAGGTCTCACTATGCCACATCATATTTAAGACCTCCAAGCAATTTTTATTCCAATGCAAGAGTTTTCTAAGACCTACACTTTTAATAATCTTTTATTTGGTTATTAGCAGAAATAAAAGGCAAAAGAAGAATGTTTTATTCTGTGAGTGAGGATTTTATTTCATAGTTTAGAGTTTAGGTCTTAAATTTTATCTCATGTCACAAAGCTATTATGAAGCTAGTCAATTTATAACAATAATTGGGTCCGTAGACCATCTTCTAAAGGTTTAGTTTGACAAAAAAAATTTAAACTTTTAATTCCTATTTTCATAAATGAGTAATGCAGTCACACCCTTCTCTATTAACAGTTGAAAACAATTGCAAACTATAACTTTGGATGGGTAAAAATGAGAAGTGATAATTACAAAAATTGAAAGTTCAATAAGAGAAAGTGCTTAAACGATCAGAAAAGCGAGGAAAGAAACAGAAACCTGCGTGGTTGAAGAGGAGGGAGAAGGAGATGAAAGTTGGAGGCTTTGCGAGCGAAAGGTGTTGCTAGTTTCAATGGGACGCAGTTTCTGCAACGAATTTGAAGCGAAACTAAAGAGATTAGAGGGAAGTGAGAGAAGATGAAAGCAAAGAGGAAGCGTACCTTAGCAGAGAGAAAGGAATGCTCGCTGCCATGGCTTCGCTCAGTAATGCCACACTCTCTTCTCTGTTCAGCTACACTCATTTTTTTAAATATTAAATTTTATTTTTTTAATTTTATTATTTTCAATGACAGTGAATTAGTCATTGATATAATTAAATGGTAGTTATTTTGATTCTTAAAATTAAAAAAAAAAAAAAAAACAGTTCAATGTGTTTAATGACCATGGAGTATGTGGATCAATAAACTCAAAATTGTTCTAACTTGATCAATGGTTTCAAAATTGAATCCTAAATATGTTAATATTTAAATTTTAAATTTATTTCGATTACATAATATTCAAATTTTATAAATTTGTAATTATTTTATTCAATTTTACATACTTTACTTCTTTTACTCTTATCAAATTCAACCATACACCTCATATACTCATTTAAAGTTTCAAAAATAACAATTTAAAAGTTTATAAAACTTGAATAAAATTATGAAATTTCTAAAATCAAGAGACTAAAATGGTGAAAAAATTAAAATCATTAGTTAAAAGGAAAAGTTAGATGTTTCCTTTCTAATTCTTATTTATTGCGTGAATACAGTTGTTTACTACATATAAATGCTTTTAAATAGTTCATTTTATTAAACCAAGAATAAGCATAGGTTCAGATTGTGAAATAAGTTGGGCAAGAATTGTCTGGATTCAAGTGTGGTCTGGCCCATCTCTTCATTGGGCCCCCTTATTTAGGCTTTATGCTTTCTGCACCCCCTAAACCCTAAATCCAACTCCATACTAAAGCAAAAAGACTAAATAATTAATACCTGTTAACTTCAACAATTAGCGCGTACATATATACTTTTGCAGGACCAGATATGTTTGGTTATTGGAACAAGACCTTAGTTGTCTGAAGAATGATCTTGTAACTAGCTGTTCATTGAGCATGTGTTTTTTTATATGAAAGACTTAGGTTTTGAAGTAGTTAAGAATTCTACTGCAGTGTGGATTTTGGAGTAAAAAGAAGTTGCTTGATTTTTTTGGGTGAACAAACTTAAATAATATAGACATTAATTATGTACCTGATTTCAGTACCCTAAATTATCTTGTATTCATACTCTATCACTATTAATTAATGAGAGAAAGGAGAAAGAATGATTGAGAGGCTTAAGAGTAGTAGTTCAGTTGCAGACAAGGGATGTTACCATGCTGAGATAGCAACTAGTAACTACCAACTTTCCGGTTGGTGTGATCTACATTCAGTTTGTTTCCCTTTGACCAAACGATCTTTAACTGCCTGGTTGCTGTTCTTTGGTAGTTCTTCTATTTCTTCCAAACATTACAAAATAGTACAAAGTGTATGATTGCATTTCAATTAACATTGACAAAGTAAAAATATTTTACTTTGAAACCAACAATTTCTTTTCCTTCTTCCTTTCATGCATTAGAACTAATATTATGGCAATAACAACTTGTTTGAAATTGTAAAAGCACTTCCCAAACTTTAGCTTAAATCCTCTTATAGTAATTTTACAGCTTATGAAGTCAAAGGTATTTTATCCAACCTTCCTATGGATCGGACCGACAGAGGATATCTACAAAAACATTCTGATGTTCAAATCAATTAAAATTAAAATAAAGCAATAAATACGTAATAACAAATTGCATGTGACAATCGAATAACCTTACGCATTGCAAACATCCTTGTTTTCAATTAAAGAGGAAAACATGTTAGTTATGTTGCTATTCTGTTTGCAATATGCACTCAAAAAACACTTGAGTCAGCAGCATGTGTCTTGCAGATACACACATCTTTATAAAGACATTTAACATGCTGATTTACTTGTTATGATAAATAAGTTGGACGTTCAAATCTCCATTCATCAACTTAAAAATTGTTATTAACATATGTTAATTTAATATTAGTCAATTAAAACATGATCTTTCAATAATTTATAACTGAATGTAAACTTTATTTTACAAGTCTGTTTTGTAAGATTAAGTTAAACTTAAAATCTATTTCTAATATGATATTAGAACGTATTTTATAACACGATTATTAGACTTATTAGATGTATTATCAAAATCAAATTACTTATATATATAAATTTTAAATTTAAATTGAAAAAGTCGAGTCTCTTGTGTAAAACTGAATCGTAATCACCGTAATGTTAAAACTTATAACTGAATCGTAATCACCGTAATATTAAAACTTATAAGAGATGTAGTCTGAATTTCTCATAAGTAAAGTGTATAAAAGAAAAGGTGAAATTAGGAAAACTAAAATAACTTGGTGTAGAACAGTTTGAATTTTGATGGAAGACGTTGTTCATGTGTACCCGGGAGCTAATTAAGGTAGTGTTATTAGTTGGCTTGAAAGTGACTTTCTTTCCCAAATTCCAAGACTATATGGTCTAATATGCCTCACGGGTGACCACACACGCCATAGAAAAAGGTCTTGCTGTATTTAAAAATGTAGTACATGTTTCAGCTAGCTCGTGACTACACACTGAATTCAGCCATATATAACTCATTCATAATTTCATATGCAAATCATTTTCTATAATTTCATTTCAAATGCTTTATTCTATTACTTACCATCTCTATCAAGCACCAAGATGGAAAATGAAACTACGAGAATGTGAATAACTTCTTCAAAATTTGTGAATAGCATTGGACATTCATAAATAAATAAATAAACTAAGAAAAAGAGGAGCATTTCACTGATGTGTTGTTCATGTGACTTTTAATATTTAAATTGTTATAACATTTTATTTTTCACTCTATAAAAATCTATCAATCAGAAAGTAAAAGAAAATCAAAATAAAGAACAATTCACCACTGATTTGTTTGTGTAAGAGTTGAAAGCACTCCTTTTTATACTTTACATTTATTTAATTACTTTTGCCGATAATGAAAACAATTCGACCTCAAATTATTTTTATCTTATTCAAAATTTCTTTTATACAATTTGTTATAGCAATTGTTCATCATAAGACTTAGTTTACAACATTGTTTGTGGAATACTACTAATAAAGTCATATTTTCTTGTAGCAAAATAAACTAAAGAATAGCAGCATAATTTATAAAAGTGTTTTTAAGTTTCTTATTTAAAAGAGAAAATTATGATATTTAGACACTAAAAATAAAGATTTTGTTAATTTTTTTGAATGTTTTGGACCTTCCAATAGAATATGAAGATTACGACATGCAACATGCACAAAAAAAAAAATCATAGACATTGAAATTATTAGGATAATTTAGAAAGGAGTTCCATTAGCCATACTTCTAATTATCATTAGTGGAAAAACAAAAAAAAAGGAAGCTTGTGAAACTCTTAAACAAGAGTTTGAAAGAGATTCACATGTTAAGACGATCAAAATTTCATATCTTACGAGATGTTTTGAAAATAAAGAAAAGAAAATTCTAAATGAATATTTTAATAAATTGTTAAAATTAGTGAATCAAATGAAGTATTACGAAAATATAATTGATGATTGGAGAATTGTTAATAAAATTCTTATTTTAATTGAACAATTTGATCATATGATGAAGAAATCCGCCTGGAGTTAAAAGAGACTATATAAAAAAAGGAAATAATTAGTAGTAAAATTTATTTGTTGAAGTAGATAATGAGAACAAGTGTCATATCTGTACGCAGATTTGTTTCTATTTCTATTTTTTGTATACTCTTTTTCTTGAATATTGGTTCTGTGATCTGTTTAGTAGAGTGTCTTTTGTATGATTTTTTGTTTTGGTAGTTGAGTGACACTCTTTTTAATTAAGGTGTATTGTACAAGGGTTGTAATACTCCTTAAATATTTCTTTTATTTTATTTATTCATTACTGTTAAAAAGAAAAAAAATCAACAACTATTCTTAAAAAAAAATCAACAACTATTCTTAATAACAAGTGTGATCAATGTTATATTTTATATTATTGATAGTGAATGTATTACTAAAATTAAATTTTAAAGAAACTCAAAACCTTAATACTGATAATACCCAAAATAATAATAATAATAATATTATATATATATATATATATATATATATATTAAAAAAAGTATCACACCATATTCAAAAGTATAACTCAACTTCTTCGCCCTAAAATTAGAAAATAGAAACGAAGTATCACCTGCTATCATTAAGCAGGTGAATCATTTAGTCTAAAGGTTCTAAGACGAAGAAGTGGGAGTTTAATTAATGTATTATATTAGGATTAATGATGTGAGAACTTTTAGCCTTTGAGCATGTTCATGCCTTTTGGTGCCTCCACTTGTCTCTCTATGCCATGCTTATTACTGCATCAAGACAAAACAATTTGGTTTCGTGGTTTTATAAAAACTACCAAATCATCATCCAAACTAATAATTTATACATAAAGAAATTTATCTGTGAGAAGTTCAAAGTTCCAACTATTAATTAATTATAGTTTATAATAATTATTCATTAACATATAATATTAATATAAGTTAGAGAGAGATTATCCCCGAACTATTTTGTTTTAATATCACAAGACTTTTCTTAGTGCCAATGATAAACTATGATAACACCTTTCTATGTGCATGCTTGCAATCAATAAATTATTTATAGGTATACAGTGTACAACTATATATAACAATTAGTGATGTACTGGTGTTAGGTGTATTGAATTGTAAGTGTGTTTATCTGTTTTCTCTTTTTTTTTTAAAAAAAAAAAATTGAAGTATCCCTTTTATATTTTTATTCAATATATTTTTTATTACAGATACAAAAATGTTTATGCATTTTTGCAAGCAGTTTTTATTTTCCACGGACATTTTTAATATTTTTTTCTCCTTTAATGCTTTCACATACTGTTCTATTCTTAGCCAACAATTTCCCTCTCAACCATCTAAATTACATTTTTTAATATTTATTAATATATATATATATATATATATATATATATATATATATATATAAATATAATCTCTTCAACCACCTATCCCTAATATTTAATCCCTTTTATATTTATTTTTAATTGAATTACAATTTTTGTTATTAAATTAATTATTAAAAGTAATATTAAATCACAGTTTAATAGTTGATTGTAAACTCAAAAAATAACCTATATATTAAAAATTATTCATTATAACTTTTAATAATTGACATAGACATGTATAAAAATATTTATTTTTTAAAATAATGATATAAAAATAAGCATTTATCATTACAATACAGAGAATAAAAAATTAGGTTAAAATAAAATGATATACTTGTCTTTTACAAACTCGTCTAATAACTACCACTCGTCTTTAGATACTAGTCAAGAAAATAAAAATAAAATATTTAATACAAGTAATGTGTGTTATTCTAAATATATAAATTGCATTTAAATAACTATGCATTGACTTTTTAATTATAAATATTACGATGGTGTTTTTCTTCAAAAGTTTACAAGTGCAGATTATTTTGGGTTTTCTGTAGATTCAGCACGAAACTGTTCCATGTGCTTCAGTCCAGATTCAGTTGAAACTTTAAGCACGTATGACAAAACCTAACCAAATAATGCTGAATAAAAGCACTGTGACCTATTTATTGAAGAGAAAAAGAAAACTACTTTTAAGATTAATCTTCCTCAAGATGAACTTCTAATAAAATAATAAAATACATTTTTAAATTAAAGTTAATTTAAATATAATCTAAAAATAAAAATTATATGAGAAAGTTTTCCAAACTAACTTATGCATGAAATATTTAAATTTATGAGGAGGTTGAGTCATTTTTATTTCTTTTTATATTTATTTCCTATCAGTTTTTATAAAAAAATTGTGAAAAATGTCTCAATTAAAAAATAAACTACTGAAAAGAAACACATGAAATAGTACAACTAGAAAAACTAATTCATTGTCACTTTTCCCTATACAGAATACAGAGAGACTCGCATTACTCTCTCATTTACATCTCTAATAAATATGAGACAGTTCACCAAAGTCACTGTTATACCTACAAATCCAGATACTATTGCTAGCTCAGAATTTTACACGTAAATGAAGTTTCCCTCCAAATTATAGTTCCATTTTCATTCTAAAAAAAACATAAATATGAATTTTGAAATTTGAAGTTAATACGCAAAAAGGAGAAAAGAAAAAGAAAAGCATGTAAAGAACTGCGTCTTAAAGGTAAGCAAATTACATCACTAATTGAAGAACTAATTAAGGGAATAAGAATATCTCACTTTTTAGTGGGGACTCAGATTACAGAGCAAAGCTCAATTGGCATATAGATCACAACTTTATTACCATATTTGTCGCAACATGGCTCTACTATCAGAAAATTTACCTAATTTCAAATCCTCTTAAGTTGGAGAATTTTATTTATATTCTCAAATCATTATGCTTAGCCATATATAAGTATGTAATCCTAAATTATAAGACAACAGTTTGAGTTCTCAATGTCAGATTAACTTTTAATAACTAAGCAATGAATGAAACTTTCTCCTGAATCAGAAGCAAACATGAAAGTGATTTTATCGTATTCCCTAATGGAATCTGAAGTCTGAAAAAAGGTGCCATGACGCACTTAAACGGATATAACATGAATATTTTGTTTAGAATATATGTAAAAATGTTAACAAAACGTGTTTTTGTTATAATAAAGTTAGTTAACATGATACGTATTTCATATAGTAAAAATTTCAAAATATTTAATACTTTTTGCTTAAGTAAATAAGATAAGTTATAGATTTTTTTTTTTTAAAAATGTACCCATGATAACAATAGTTAATAAAAAAACCATGATATTATTACAATCAAATAAGCTATATGTCTTATTGCTTTCATTTTAAATCCTTATTCGTTCTATCCTAAAATAATATTTAAGAAAAAAATTAAGAAAGAATTATAATAAATAATTTTTAATAAAAGTAGTTTTTTCATTGTAATGATATACTCTAAATTGTGTTTAATGTTAGAGAACTCAATTAATTAAACTGTTTGATGAAAGAGAATAGAAAATCGTTTACAAGAATAAAAAATTGTCTACTATTTAAGATTTCTTGTTAATATCTTAGTTTAGATTCTATATATAAAGACTGTTATGAGTTTAAATAATATATTATTGTTAATATCTTAGTTTAGATTCTATATATAAAGACTGTTATGAGTTTAAATAATATATTATATCATGTTAGATTTTATATATAGAATTTTTTAATGTTAATAAAAATGTTTTCTTTCAACTTGTTATTATGTTTCCTTAATTGTTATTATCGTTAACCTTTTGATTTTATTTGTAAGGATAAAAAAAAAAAAAGTTAAGAAGTGGAAGACATGGGCATCAAATTTTGATATGAAGAAATTTTTTCGAGAAAATAGTTTAAGTCACTTATTAAGTAAAAATGAAAAAATTAAACAACATATAAGAAATAAAACACACAAATAAGATGATTTAAGGTTTTAAGTTCAATGTGGAGTCAACAATTCCTTTTATAAATCTGACTGGTGACTCTTATATGATTCTACAACGATCGTATATGTATATATGACTAGTTAGATAATACGAGATAAAGATAAGTTGTGTCATCTGAAATTGGAACACATTAGTCAGAAGTGTTTGGTAGAGATAAAGATACTAGAAAATGATAAAAAATTAGTCAGAAATATTTAATAAAGATGAAAATGCTAGAAAATGATAAAGAAAAGGGACCATACACTACAAAAAGTTTATAATTTGTTATATAGGGAATTTTACATATACAAATTTTAAATACAGATACATATTATTATTATTATTAACATTATTATTAATAATATTTTAATAATAATAATAATACATCATTATTAATATTAATAATATTTTTATTGTTAAGCATAAAAAATCATAGTCAAGTAATAATCATATGTTCATAAAATTTATAATAAATATTGGTTTTATTCGTACATGTCTAACATGATTTCAATTTCCATTTGTAGCAAATTACCCAAATCCCACTGTAGGTATAATGACTCAAAAGCGCATTATTAATTAATAGTTCTTTATACAATTTCAGTCAAATATCATCGAAGTGTATTTATACTGATAAATTTAGTATTTATTTTTAGGTATTTTTATTTTATAAATAAATCAAATTTATTGATACTGATAAATAGGAATCTTGACAAAGATTGCCTAAAATATTAAAACTAAGAACATATTTTTATAATTTTTTATTTTTTAAGAATACCTAGTAGCAGTAGTTTTTGTTGGGTATAGCGATGTTGTTTGTTTTGTTCTAATGTGTCAGATCTGTTAGCTTCTGCTGCCATATACGTCATGAAAAAGAAAAAAAAGACTCTCTCTCATTCCCTGTTTATACGAGACAGCGCATTTAGTAGTAGCTAACGAACTCCAAATTACACATGCACTGCACTTATTCTCTCTTCCAAGCACATTTTCATTCTCTCTTCACTCTCACAACCCTACGTTCTTCTCTTTCACGTCACAAGAACAAAAGCTTGTGTTCCCTGTTTCTGCTCTGCGTGAAAACAGAGTCCCCTGTTTGGTACTTACTGCAATGAAGTATATTCGGAGCAACAGCTTGAAGAGGCTGTTCTCGTTTGGAAAACGCGGGTTTGGGGAAGAAAACGATGTGGGGTTGGTGGCTCCTTCATGTGAAGAGCACCCTCCAAGACCCTCTTGGAAATGCTTCTCCTTTGAAGAGTTGTTTGATGCCACCAATGGTTTTAGCTCAGGTACTTTAAGTTAGTCTCCCTCAAGGTTTCAAGTTGCAGTTGCAGTTAAGTTACGGTTACATTTTCATCACTGATATCATGGAAACTGTAAACATGTTGGGGTCAAGAAACTCTGAAAGCCTTGAAGTTGGCTCAAATGAAGACCTTTGTTTAAAGCCTTGATCTCAGTCTATCTTTTTTGTTTGATATACTAAGCTTCTTTGTTTTGACTTTTTTTCTTCTTGTTTGGTAGGGAATTTGGTTGGGAGAGGAGGGTTTGCAGAGGTTTATAAGGGAACGTTGCGTGGTGGTGAGGAAGTTGCGGTGAAGAGGCTCACCAGAACTTCAACTGATGAGAGGAAGGAGAAGGAGTTTCTGATAGAGATTGGCACAATTGGTCACGTGCGACATGCCAACGTGTTGCCTCTTCTGGGGTGTTGTATTGACAATGGACTTTACCTTGTTTTTGAGCTATCCACCGTTGGTTCTGTTGCTTCTGTTATTCACGGTACATTAATAACATCGAACAAAAGTGAAAAAAGTACTTTTTTTTTTTTTTTTTTTCTTTAATTGTGTTTTGGGCTTCAAAATTTTTTTTTTTTTTTTTTTTTTTTGAAAATTAAAAAGAAAGGTTTTTTTTATTTTGGGTTTGTGTTGTTTATTAATAGGAAAATTTTCTTCCTTCCTTTCTAGCTAACATTTGATTCTCTCATGAAATTTTGAAATATTTTTTCTCAAATTTCAATCTCTAATTGT
>Ga0099825_1001712_pt1 | contig 28417 bp, 19 predicted proteins | sample SiratroredBW_FD_76838 | JGI IMG/M metagenome (GOLD analysis project Ga0099825, IMG submission 76838) | Root nodule microbial communities of legume samples collected from California, USA - Siratro red BW | ecosystem: Host-associated > Plants > Roots > Nodule | place: USA: California | collected...
AAATATATCATCTCATCTTTAGCAAGAACATATTATAAAGGTGGTAAAGAAATATATCTCACTTTAAACTATTTTCTATAATTATAAATATTTTAATGTAATTTTTAATTGGATATTATGGACCTAAATAGTGTTAGATAGAACCTATTTAGAAAAAAATTTGTATCACAATATATTTAAAAAAAAATTATATTGCAGATTGTAGAATTTATAATATATTAGAAAAAAAAATTATATTACAGGTTTGTGTAAGCAAAAGTGAAAAAAATAATAAATTACACTTTAAAAATTATCTTTATTTTTTTTTCAAAATTAAAATAAAAGTATGTTAAAATTATGGACTTGCAGTCATTCTAGAGGTGGAGAATCAGTAGTTGGATAGAGGGAGACCCAAATCCCAATACATAGGTGATTGCTTCCCGCAAGCCATCAATTTTTCAAAATAAGAGTCCTTTATTTAAAACCTATACTTTTTTTTATTGTCTTTACCCTTTCACTTTTTTTTTTAAAGAAAAAAAATACCTTCTTGATAGGGTTCTAATCTTTCAGTTTTTTCTCTTTTTCATCTTCGCAAAACAAAAGTTTTTCTGTTTTCTTAGAAGAACATTTTCTTCATTATATTTTTACAAATTTTACTTTAATAACAAAGTTTTATAAAAGCTAACACGTTTATATTTTTACTTATGCTTTAATTTTTTACAAAAAAAAGCAAGTATTATTAAAATAGTATCTTTTGCAGATTCAACTTGCTATCTAAAAGGTAAATATTAATTTAAAGATTAATGACTTGGCAGATAAATTAGTTTTTTCAATATGAGTCGAATACTATTCGATCATGTTTAATATATAGTATTATTTTTCACCTATATTGATTGAATACACATTATATAAGGATCGAAGACTTGCTTGAAGACCAAAGACTCATTGGAGGAATTTGTGAAAAAGCAGGTCAAGACGAAATAGTGAGGAAGAAGCTTTGAGATCTATATAAGAACTGTGAAAACTGTATCTATGGTTGAACAAAGATGAAAAGAAGAAAGACCAAACTAAGTTTTATGTGTTCAAAGATTCTAGGGAAGACGTGTTTGGGTCTGGGACCATTTTTTCATTTGTTTCTTTTATGCTACTCAGTTTTATGAATTAAAGAAATGTAATTAACTAATAAATTTATAAAAAATAATTAAATAGCATAGACAATAACAATTATAATTTTATACATATATAATTCAACAAGTAGTAAATTTTGTTATAATTAGTACTAAAATAATTTAAAACTTAAAATGTTACTATTAATTAAACTTTTTATTATTAATAAATTTATAAATTTATGATTAGGTTGAAACTCAGTTTATGCTTTTGTTTGTTTTTAAACTTTAGTAATAAATTTTTAAACTTAACTTGAACATTAATTATTTTGAACTTTAATAAAGTTAAATTTTAAAAATTAGTTTACCTAAATAAAATAAGTAAATAGTAAAAATTACTTTAAATAAATAAATATTTCATTTATATAGCATAATTAGTTGCGTGAGATGATAGTTAAATATGTATAAAATATGGTTTTCGTCTATATATGTACCTTTCTTTTTTCTTTCTTCATTTTAATCGTACAAGTTAGGTAGTTAATAGTAATATTATGTAAATCTTTTATATGGATAAATAATTTGGCTTTGATCCACAATATTTTAGAAAAATATAAACGATTTAAAATCGGCAAAAACTTCCTGCACCGTGAAATTTGACGCGTCACAGAAAAAAACGAAAATATCTTAATTTTTAATTTTAGAAAATATTTTTCTGAAAATTTCTGAAAAGTGTTTTTCAAAACATAAATTTACATTTTGAAAAATACTTTCTAAAAATATATTCCAAATTTTTTTTAGAATGTGAATTTTATATTTTAAAAAATATATTTTAAAATATTTTTCAAAATATAAAATTTATATTTATACGAAGAGTATTTTTAAAATTTTTAGAAAATAATGGAGTGCATGTCAGAAGTGATAAAAGTGATGGGGTGCACTAAGTTTTTGCCTTTAAAATCTTTTGTCATGTGGTCCAAAATTGAATTATAACATCATGATCAGATTTAAGTTCATTTAAGTCCAATTGGACGGATTCTTCCAATTTTATGATTTCTTTCTTATTTTAGTCCCAATAAATATTTAACATTTTAAGTGTGACCTGAAAAATTAATATAATAAACATATTATGATCTTGAAGTTGGACAAGAGTTGTGAAGTTAATGATAAACATGGTGGAACTGAATAATTAAAGAGGAATTATATGTTAAGCCAAACACGGTTATATATCTTTAATAAAGTACCTTATATTTTCGTTCATACAACACTTTTTGAGCTTTTTTAAAAAGTATAAACATAACTTTATTTTTTGTGAAAGAAATATGATTGACCATGGTAATATGATGTTCATGTTAATATGGTTGCTCATGAAAAAATATCATTAGAAGAAGCCTGTTGTAATTTTAAGTCGCTGGAAGTTTAAAGTAAACTTTATTTCTTATTAGATTTGAAAAGCATGTTAAACTTAAAAGTTAACTTCAGTGTTCCAAACGAAACACAAACACACATTGAATAATTAATTAAAATTTTTTTATATTTTTTCAGAAGGATAAAAAAATTTACTCGTTAGGGTTGTTTAATTTATTTTTACTTCATTTAAAAAACAAAATTAATATTGAATTTAAGTTATTTGCAATGTTTTGTATAGTACATTTTTATATCAAAGACGAGAAAGATTCCAATGTATTAAAAATGAATTTGTAGTTAAAAAATAAAAAGGAAGTATAACTATAAATAAACATTTTATATGTATTTAAAAAATTTATAAAAACTTTTAATAGATATGGTTTCTTGTTGGTGGAACTCATATTTATGATGGTCCGAGACAATAATTTCAAATTAGAATCTATCTTGACAAAAAATAGATAAGGAGTTGTTATAAAACTAAATAAATTCAAAAGGTAAATTAATAAAGAAGTCAGATGACACACAAGTAATTTCAGATTAAAAACCAAGCAATAAAATATTTATTTGTCATTAATAGATATAATTTTTGGTTGATGTGTGAAATGTTTGAACAACTTTAGTTGCAATCTAGGTGATTGTTGTGATTGAAATACTGCCACAATTTTCTTCTTCAAACTCCCCACATCTTTTTCCCATCTTCACATAGGTATCAATCACCCTTTATCAAATTAGTAAAGACAAAACTCTTATTTTCCTTTCAGTTTTTGTTCCCCTACATCTTTTAACATTGCCTCTTACATGCTTCAACCACCATTAATATTCTCACTCTATTATTTCTGCTGTATATTCTTCACTTTGTGGTCCTTAGTTTTTATCAAATCAAAATTTTAAATTCTGAGAGCTTTAAACCACCAAAACTGTAGCTAAAACCGTGATAAATCAAACATCATTAGTCACATCAATGGTGCTTTCCATTGCATCAACTTTGTGGTAGAGAGAAGAGAAATACAAGATAAGGAAAATTAGTCTGTTTTGTTTGATTAAAATGAATAAAAAAGAAAGTTTGTTTTATTTATTATTAGTATCATAATTTTTAATTAATTATTCATTATTATTATTATTTATTAAAATAATAAACAGTTTCATAATCAGGATTATTTTCCCCCAGTTTTGTACCTCACCTTCTGCCTATTCCTATGAGGCAGAGTTTGAGATTTCAATAATGTCTCGCTTAGCTGTCCACACTCCACACACAGTGAGGCGCACAAATTAATTCCAATTCCTAATCCCACTACACTGCACCTCATCACTGTACCTGCGTAAGTTAGTGTCCAACCGTATCTACACAATGACCATAACCCCCAATACAAACAAAACCTCAACCCCTTTTCCTCCTGGGCATATGCGTAATCTCTCACACGCAAAAAATACGTGGGACCCACTCCTCAAACAGTAATTGTATTTAACTATCTAATTAACATTAAACTGGTCAGGTGGAGACTAGTAGAAGGAAAGAACGAGAACGAGGACGCCACCTTCATTCAAAAATGGAGAAAGCGTCACGGCGCCATCACGCATCTAACCCACACGGCCCAATGAAAATTCGCCACGTGGCAAGTGCTGCTCGCGGTCACAGCCTTTTCTAACTTACGTGGGATCTCACACTTGCGCTAATTAGAATACAACAGAATCTCTTCTTCAAATTCTCTCTCTTTCTTCTTTCTCTCTCTCAACACCGTTCCGCTGTACGTCGTCGTTTCACCGATCTCGTTCACGCCGATCGAAATCGAAGTTGAAGGAGGAAGCGGAAGGCTCTGGCAATCGGTGGAGAGTAACCGCGACTAGTGCCAATGCGGAATTCGAGTTCCGAATCCTAAGTTCGTCGCTCTCGTTCTGCGGAAGTTGAGTGAAGTCGCCGGTTCCGCGATCCTCTGTCTCCGGCGACGGTAATGAGTCGTCCGGTCCCGTAGGAGCTCGCAATTGATCTCGCCGAAGCAGAGATTATCCGTCTCCTGCTTTCGGCTGGAACCGCGTCCGAATTTGCGCCGTTTCTTTTGTTCTCGGAATTTGGAATTCGCGTTCTGCGAAACGATGTCGTCGAAGGTTGTGTACGAAGGGTGGATGGTGCGGTACGGCCGTCGGAAGATCGGGCGATCGTTCATCCACATGAGGTACTTCGTGTTGGAGTCGCGGCTGCTTGCGTATTACAAGAGGAAACCGCAGGATAATCAGGTGGCTCTATTTTTTTTTGGTTGAATTCCACTTATTCGTTTGGGTTTTAGGGGAATTCCGCTATTATTATTACTTTTTTGCTTCAATTTGTTCTGCTTGTTAAACTTTTCACTCTCCGGAGTCACCTTTTGGGGTATTCTATGGAAAAGGATAGGGAATTTGCGAGATTGCTTTTTCACTTTTACAATTTTTTTATACTTCCTAAACTTTTTTGTTTTTTGGTTTTGGTTTGTATCTTTTACTTTGTGGGAGGAGGGCCGGTTGTTGGAGAGTAGATGCTGCTCGAAAACTTGACGAGATGAACTTGCTTTTATGCTTTTGTTAGGTCCCAATTAAAACACTGCTAATTGACGGCAACTGTAGAGTGGAGGATAGAGGCTTGAAGACTCATCATGGACATGTGAGTTTTCTGCAATTAAACGTGGACACTAGCACATACACAGCTATTTATTTGTTGGTACCTCTGCTTGCTGCATGAGCCTTCTGGTCTTGAAATGATCCTTGACACTAGCTGTACTTGTTGTATGTTGGTTTGCATGCGTCAATTTTTTGATCCGATCAGGGAATTGAATGTGTGAATGGAGGGCTAGTAAATGGTTGAAGTGAGGGGAAGTTGTGGAATGATTTATGCTGCATGATGTAAGGAAGGATGTTTAAACGATACCAATGGCTTTTAATAAAACAAAGGAAAACCAGACGGGCCTCTGATTCTTTTGGCGAGTAATGCTAGGAATACGTAGTTTTGTGCACATAAAAATTAACACCCCTTTATGTACTGTTAAATATACTCATGGAGCCTGGGTTGGGTCCTTTATTGTCCAAGACAGATTTGTATTTTTTTTTTTTCTTTTTAGATTAAGGAAGAAATTTATTACAAGAAAATAATTCTAAAGTAAGAGGACAAAGTATCATTCTTCAACGTGTCCTCAAAAGAAGAAAGAATTCTAAAGTTGGAGGAAAAGATACAACAACTTTGCAATCTCTCTCCTTGTCTACCAGAAATCTCTTGATCAAATGTATATTAGGATCATCTTGGGAGAGCTGTTGTAAACTCCTATCCGTTGTTGTCAAACTTGTGACTGAACTATGGACTTGTCTGAGTTTACATTTAGACTCATATTTTGTATTAATCCTGTTAGTAACTTAGTACCATCGTTCAGATTCAATCAAACTTTTCAAGCCGAGTAGTGCACTAGAATGAGAGGTATCTGTGTTCACCTGATACAGGGAACAGTAACCAAGTTATCTTTAGCCACAGTATAAAGTAGTCAGAAAGTCCTCTTTTAATGAATAATTTCCGAAGAGGGAAAGACATGTCCAGAATTTTGGTAGCATGTTTTTGCTCCTTTTAGTGAGAAAGTTAAATAAAACAAATTGGCCGTGGATATTACTTTGAAAGTAGCATATGCTGGCTTTTGGTAGTTGTATTTGTAGTTAGAATATTGACAATGATTTTATTCTCTCCACTTGCCCAGCAACTATTTACTTCTTTTTGTGCAGATGGTTTATGATTTGTCTGTTTACAACAAGAAAGAAAAAAACCATCAAATTATTTAAACTATATAAAAATTTCCATATTGACAATGGTTTTGTTCTCTCTATTTTCCTGCAACTATTAACCTCTTTTTGTGCAGATGGTTTATGTTTTGTCTGTTTACAACAAGAAAGAAAAGAACCATCGAATTATGGTTAGTGGATTTTCCTCATTCATATATATCCAGCATATATTTATGCCCTTTTATCTATAATTACCAATGTGCCTTTTCGTTTTATTATTATTATTATAATTTTGCTTTTGCTGAGTTAATACTTTATTACTCTGGTTCGTACTGCAGATGGCAGCATTTAACATCCAAGAGGCCCTAATTTGGAAGGAAAAAATAGAGTATGTCATTGATCAGGTCTGTTTCATCAAGTTGCACAATCCTATTATGTTCTTTAAATATGGTTTGATATCCATATTCCTAAATTTTTTGTTAGAGACTATCTTTCCCTGATGTACATTGGCTTGAATATGAAAAACATTTACTTGATATAAAGATAAAATGATGCATTGTAATTTAACTGGGTAAGTCAATCGTAGTAGGACATGCTTTCTGGTTGTGTTAGTTGATGCTATTGAACTTTGATGCATGCAGCACCAGGGAGCTCAACCATCAAATGGCAACAAATATATTTCGTTTGAGTACAAATCGGGGATGGACAATGGAAAGACAGCTTCTTCCTCAGATCGTGAAAGCCAGTTAGTAGTTTTGTGCTTTGCTTTTTTCCTCATACTGTTTGTAGAAGATGGCAATGCGTTAAGTTTACCTGCTTTTTTTGTGCTGTTGTTTCATATGTTGTTAAATTATGCCTTTCTTCCTTCAAATTTTTTCCGATATCAATTTTCAGGAGAGTCTACTGAAATAATTGATTGAAACATACTGGAACATGATATAGTATTTTCGGCCACTTTTATTTCACTGCTGACCAAATAGCTCCTGTGTAGATAATTGCCGGCTACCAATGTTATTGTGCATATCCTTCTATATATTCATAACATCCAATATATTTTTGGATCACCAGGTTCAGTGCTCAGGAGGATGAAGATGACCCTCATCCTAATTTGTTAAGGAGGACAACAATTGGAAATGGTCTACTTTGTATCCCTAGAGCTTTGTGGGTTTGCAATTAGTCTGCTCCAGTATATATTTAAACTTTTCCTTTATTGATATGCAGGCCCTCCTGAATCAGTTTTCGACTGGACACGGGAAATAGATTCAGATTTGTCAAATCAGAATATCAACAACCAAGCATTCTCAAGAAAGCATTGGCGTCTTTTACAATGTCAAGATGGTTTGCTACATTTATTTACATGATAGAGACATTTTCTATCTTGATTATTTAAAAGAAGTTATCCTACTTTCTTGGGAAACATTCTAGTGTTAAATGATTGGATAAGTAGTAGTTGCATGAACTGAGACAATTTTTCTTTCTGAAATTGGCAGGACTTCGTATTTTTGAAGAACTTGTTGAAGTTGATTACCTTGTATGTTATTTCATGTCTTTCTTTATTTTCATGGTATACTACATTCATGGAATAGTTTGGGAAACAACTATATTCATTTGCTTCTTTATGTAGCCAAGGAGCTGCAGTAGAGCTATGAAGGCGGTAGGTGTTGTGGAGGCGACTTGTGAAGAAATTTTTGAACTTGTGATGAGCATGGATGGGACACGTTTTGAGTAGGTTTTCTGTAGAATTACCACTGTTTTTTATATTTCTGTATAATAATTGCTGTCATGCATGATGTATGGCAGATTGTTATTCTTTGTTGTTTATGGAGAAATATTATCGTGATGTATGAGAGAGCAACTACTTTTGAGATTCAGTTTGGATAAACATCTCATATGCCATATATGACACACTCATACACACACATATGAGAGAAGAAAATAAAATGAATCAAGGAGAAAATAAATCAATTTTTTCTTTAACTTGAAATTAACTTAAACATCAAACATTTTCCGAGGCTTTCTCATTTAACTTCTCTGTAAGTCCTTATAAACTTAACAATGCTTGAAATTCTTGTCTTAGAAAAGTCTTTATAGTAGGTTTTACAATTAGAAAACTCCGATAAGCTAGAAATTAATCCAAACTGGACATTGTAGTTAAAGGAACCAGAACTTGTGCCCAAGGTACTAAGGCAGGGCTCCAGCACGGGTGAGCTATTCTTGGCGCCTTAGGAGTTCCTTTCCTGTTAAGGCTAGGAATGCCTCGAGACTCTAGTTTCCTATCAAAAGCAGTAAAGAACTCTGAAAACAAAATCATCTAATTTAGTAACTTAGATGCTAAAGGGGTGAAAGTTGTCAGTGTTAAGGAAAATACTAGGGGAGACTGGTGGAGGAGATAAATGAGCTATTACTATGTTATAAATGCGGCACTGTTGGAGCTGAAAACTATTTACATTTTTTAGTGCTCTTTCTATGACTAACATGATTTTTTCCAGTTCAATTTTGGAGTAGTGGGAAATGAGAATGTTGAGCTGGATAAGTTGAATGGACAAACAATATATTATGAGTGGAAGGAAGTATTAGGGAATATATTGGAGTAACACCTATTTAGAAGATGATAGAAAATTGCCAAAGATGATTTTTAGTCATGTGAGGGAAAGAACTGAGGACCAACAAAGGTCATGGTGCGAAATGTGGACCAAATGGTAGATCATTAACATTAAAATGGTAGAGGAAACCAAAGAAAAGAATAGGCAAAAACCATTGAAAAATACTTTAATTTAAATGAATTAATTGGGAGTTTGGTTTTCCTTAGAGCTCAATAATGTCATATGATCCATATGGCTGACCCAACATAGTGGGTTAACACTTGGTTGTTAACTTGTTATTATAGATGATGAACGGATGAGTCTTATTAAAACAATTTATTTGATGAGAATTGAGGTTGAGGTGAAAATTTGTTTAGTTTTGATTGCAAGTGAAGAGGGTAATTAGTTTGGAATTTCTAATATCTTTTTCATAGTTGATTACCATTGATGCTCTAAGATGTTTGATATCTTTGAGTCTTGAGTATGATAACATAAACTGGGGTATAAAATCATTTGAAAACCTTAGCACGATTCTGGATATCATCTTGTTCTTTTCAGATAATGTTCCTGTTATCACTTTGAGTTACATTAAAATTATTCATTGTAAACACAATTTTTTTTAGATATTTGATGTTCCACAGTTCTGCAGATAAATTTTGTTTGCTTTCTTATTATTTGCATGTCTGCAGATGGGATTGCAGTTTCCTACATGGTAGTTTAGTTGAGGAGGTGGATGGGCATACAGCAGTTCTTTATCATCGACTTCAGCTAGATTGGTTCCCAATGTATAGATGATCTATCTTCTCTTTCATTTATAATTGTTTGCAGTTTATGTTTGGTAAACTTGATCAACTATTTTCACATAAATTAGTGATGAATGAAGATGTCTTTTCTTGAATAACCAAATTTTCTTGTATTGTATTGTAAGTTTTCTAAATAAATTGTTTTATTTCTTGATATGTAAGCCAATATCTAGGTCTCCCAACGCGTAAATTTGGATTTTTTTTTTTGTCTATATGAAAGCATGATTTGGGACTCGATAAATAGTTAGAAAAGGGTTACGCATCTACAAAGTGAATTGGCTAACTGTATTAACTGACACTTCTATGTATTTATCATTGCAGGTTTGTGTGGCCCCGTGATCTTTGTTATGTACGATATTGGCGCCGAAATGATGATGGAAGTTATGGTAGGAATCTATTTCTTTCGTTCTAAGTTTTTAGTACATGTTCATTCGTCAAAGGATTTGCTAATGATGACACTCATTAAGGAAACAAAAGAAGAGAGTATTAAATAAAAATAATAATTAATTAAATTGGGAACTCAAACATTTAATACTTTTCTTTAAGTTATCAAACACATTTGATGGCTACTATTGAGTTTTTCTCTATTAATACTCCTAAAGAACTCTTTATATTAGAACTTTGTGTTTATTACTTTTGGAAGTTTGCATTGATGTTTCTTCTTCTTGCAGTTGTTTTATTTCGCTCAAGGGAGCACGAAAACTGTGGTCCACAGCCAGGGTGTGTTCGAGCACATATTGAGAGTAAGATTCAATTTCTTATAGACCTGACTCTGTCCTTCAAAGTTCAAAAGAGTTGGATTCATCTACATTTCAATTGGTCTTGATCTCAATTTATTATGGACTAGGTTATGCATATTACCTCTCTGGTGCTTTGCTAATAGTTTATAGACCTGATTCTGTCCTTCTAAGTTCAAGAGAGGTGGATTCATCTATATTTCAGTGGTTCTTGATGTCCTCAATTTATTATGGATTAGGTTATGCATATTGCCTCTCTGGTTTTTTGCTAATAGGTTTTTTCTAAGGTCCTTGCCTCTTCTGATTTGTGCAAATCTGGATTTTTGCTAAAATTAGGCAGCTTTGATGCCTTTTTTCTTTCTTTCTATTGAACCTGTATTATTTTCAATGTTCTGCTAAGGAGGATCATGGCTTTACCTCTTTTCCTCTTAGTATTAATATTTATTTTTTACGAAAAGGAGTAGGATGTTGTATGCATGCGAACACTCCCAATTTAAATCCTTAAAGGGCGGTTGAACTATGTTTGAAAATTTATTAATTTCATTAGAATATATTGTTCTTACAAACTGTTACGTTACCTCTAACAGAATGGATTGAATGATAATATTTGGTAAGGTAGCATCAACCAGTTGGAAAATGTTATGGAAATTCTAGAGCTGTTTAGCATATTGAGGTTTCCATCTTTTAATCAGTTGAGGTTTTCTGTCTACTTAAAGTGAAGATTGATCTTTATGATGAACTGATTTTATGTCATTTATTTATCATTATCATTATCATTATTATTCACTAGTTTTCAATAAAGAATTCTTTTTTGTTTCTGTCGATTGATGTTTCTCATGTAAGTTTTCTTTATGTTTCTTATTTCCATTGAAATTATTTAGGTCTAAGAATTGCTTTCTACAGGTGGAGGATTTAATATTTCCCCATTAAAACCTCGAAATGGAAGGCCCAGGACGCAAGTCCAGCATCTTATGCAGATTGATCTGAAGGGATGGGGTGTGGGTTACCTGTCATCTTTTCAGCAGTATTGTGTCCGTCAAATGTTAAATAGTGTAGCTGGTGAGTTGATATCCATTTATGCGGTGTACAATTTTTATATAGAATGATAACACTCTACCTTCAATCATCATGGTTTCTTTTATTTACCTTTCTCTCTATCATTTTGGTAATTGAAAGTTTAGAGTGGAGGTTGCCCCATTTTGAATCTCCTTTTCGTGGCTGAACGTGTTGTGAGATGAGTTTCAAAATTCTTGTATTTTTTTCTCTTTCTGGAGGTTTACGTGAATGGTTTGCCCAATCGGATGAAAGAAACGCTCATCCAAGAATTCCTGTCATGGTTAACATGTCCTCAACATCTGTTTCTTCAAAGAAGAATCAGAAGCCAAATGATTTTTCTGTCAATCCTTCTTCTCTTGATCAAATGAATGCTGCAAGCAGAAACTCTGCCTTGATAGATGAATATTCTGATGATGAAGAAGATTTTCAAATAGCGGAATCTGAACAAGAGGTTGTAGCTACATTTTCCCTCATCTGTATACTTTGGAGGTTTGCTTCATAAATTCTGAGCATTAATATTACTATAAAACTTTTCAGGCGTACCAAATTGGTCTTGAGAATGATGTGAAAAGAACAGGTAATTGCTTGCAATACCCTATTCAATTTAATGGTATTACAATTACAAACTTGTGTTGTGCATGAAGCAATTCGCCATGATGATGTGTGTTTGTCAGAAGCTCAACTAAATCTTTTCATGATATTTTACTGAACTGAAGCTTTGGAAGAAGAACCTGCAAATGAAATTGACTTGTCTTCATTTTCGGGAAATTTGCGCCGGGATGACCGAGATAATGCTCGGGACTGCTGGAAAATTTCTGATGGAAATAACTTCAGAGTCAGAAGCAAACACTTTTGCTATGACAAGTCGAAGGTATTCATTCTCCTTTTTCTTTTATACTTTTTGAACAAAATTTATCATTGGTGGGTGTTTTCATATTCCTTTGTGGTGAACTTTGAAGGTTCCTGCTGGAAAACATATGCTGGATCTTGTTGCTGTAGATTGGTTTAAAGACTCAAAAAGAATGGACCATGTGGCTAGGCGTCATGGTTGTGCAGCACAAGTGAGTAATTTAACATACCCTTGCATGTTTTTTGTTTGTTGATGAAGATTAGTGATAGGAGATTGAAGCTGGGCATTTTGTTATAGAAAATAGGGCTGAACTCTATCACAGAAATCATAGGTCTATCACAAGATTCACACATCAGCTAAAGAGGAAACAAAAATAGCCTACTGTGATGGTTGTAGAACTTTTAGGATCTTCAAACCTTCCTGTCCGAAAACCCCAAAAGTCATTTAGTTACTGAAACCTCTATCCACTATCTTTCCCTCTGTTTTATCTTTGCTTCTAACCCTTCAGTCTTCCTTCCCACCCTCCTTGCCGGTGGCCAGGTGTTTAAGACGATTCAAATCTCTCTGCTTCCCCTTTCTCAATTCCCATGTGGTTTAGCATAGGAGGAGATCCTAACAATACTGTCTCCTAAAGGATCCATTTTTTTCTTCTAGGTGGAGGTCATTATAAGTATCCTGTAGCTACTGAAAGTTATACCAGGTTCACTTTGTTTGAAGCACAATAGCCAAGCTATAACTGAAGTATAGTAATTTTATTATTTTCTATCATTTATGTCAGCTACACCTCAGTAATCAGACTGTCATTAGGCTTGTTACTTTACCCTGGTGTGTGAAGTAAAAAAAGTGACACGATTGATTTTTCTTACATAGATATTTGATGGAGGTTATAGTTATGGGAAAGTTAAAGTACCCTTTCTCAAGGTTTGTGCTTATTATACCCTATATCCATCCTATTTGGGACAAAAATACCAATCCCTGTTAATTGAAACGGGACATGATGATGCTTGAAAATCTAATGGAATTTCACATAAACTCTTAGGTATATAATGTTAAATGAAGATGGAGCCAGACCAGTTCCTCCTCCTCTTTCTGTACTGAAATCATTTATTAAAATTGAATGTCTAAACCAAAATGGGAATACATGCAGCATGATGCTATTTCTGTATTTTGTGGAATGCTCTCTGGGTTTAAAACACTCCACACCTACACTATCTTTTAAACACCTTACTGCAGACCAAGACAGCCCCCAAACCTGCAAACCCTCACACACCTATAACTGAACCACAAATTAAGAGAGAATAATATCTTCACTTAAATGGGAGGGTTATCAGGATAATCTTTACTGAATTTGATTTCCCTTTTTATTGTTTATTTAAGTTGTTGGGTGGTTGTTGCATGCCTGTTTTAGGTTTTTGCTGACTATGGTCGTAATCTTTTGTGTCTGTGTAGGTTGCTTCCGAAAAAGGATTTTTCTCCATTGTCATTAATCTTCAAGTGAGTTCTTCTGTTCATAAGACCGGGTCAACTTTAACCTTCAAAAGTTTAGACTCAGAAGTAAATGACTACTTGCTGTTTGGTTGTAGGTGCCTGCATCAACACACTATAGTATGGTTTTTTATTTTGTGACAAAGGAGTTAGTTTCTGGATCCCTCTTACATCGCTTTGTTGACGGTGATGATGAGTTTCGAAACAGCAGGTTTAAGCTTATACCATCAGTCCCTAAGGTATTTACTGAAGTTTTTCATCATTATAATCAGGAAACTATCACTGCCTTTCTAGTTAATTTTATAATCTGTGGCTGTATCATTCTTATGTAGTTATGTCTTAATATGGGTATGATCTAACACTATATCATCCACTGTTTATTGCGAGTGTGGTGGCTGTATGTGTTACTCAAGAGACGCCTTACACTGTGTATTATATGTAGTTTGTCCTAAACAATATATACAACAATGAAAGCCTACATAGATTACATGATGCTATTTGGATTGGTTGAAGATTAAAACTTTTAGAGATATCACGTACTATAATAATCTTCTTAACGATTTTGAATGCATTTCACAACAACCCTTTTTCCAACTAGATGGGGTTTAGCTACATGGATTAAGTGATTTGATACCGTTGTTTGTTATTCACGCCTATAGACAATTCATCAACTTCAATATCCTTTTAAAATGTTTTGCTTATAGTTTTTCTTGATCTCCCTTTGCCCATATTTATCGTGTTACCCTTCATTTGCTTAATAAAATGGAAAAATAAAAAAAATAATAGAACTGATGTCAGAGTGACATACTGGAAAAAGATTTACGAATTTTGTATCTGAATATTCACAATGCATTACATAAGTAAGCAATAGTCTATAACTTTATTTTTAAATGTTCTTTTTCCTTTAAATTTTAGCAAATTGTTCAATGGGGGCGTTCAGCCTTGCACATAGCATAATAAACAAATGTAAAAACATTGGCCCAGATATGTATATTGACTGAAATATCAAATTTCACCAACTTTTATGAGCTGCGTCTTTATGTACCTGGACAAGAGTTAAACTGTTTGTTGAAAACTAAGGTTTCAAGCACTGCCGTGCATCTAGAGTTTCCTTATGATGTTTATTGACCCTATGCCTTGTTTAGGACTGGATTGTAGGACAATGTGGACTAGTTTATATATACCATTTTTAGGATTGCATTACATCTTATCATGAACACAATTCTCAAAGATGAATATATAACAAGATTTTAATTTTTAATTCCATTTGTTTTGTTGCTTCGTGCAATGGCTGATATGCATAGTGTGTGTGTGTATATTTCTAGGAGGCTAGGATGACATGCTTTGAAATACTATGTTGCTGGGAATGCTAATTGTTGGTAAAATAAAAGACATGTTTGCTAGCATTTAATATTTTTGTTAGGCTTTTCAAAATTAAAATGGATGGACAGCAGTGGGGTTCGAAGCAAATAATTGGTAATAAGATAACTTCCTTTCCGATGCCACAAGAAAGCAACATACTCACCTCTCATTGTGGGGGTCAAAATTCAAACAGAACAAGAAAATTTCACTTCACCGGAATCAATTATGCGCAGTAAAATTGTTTAAATTTGTACCAAACATAGGAATATCATATCGCCAATTTCACTTTTCCCAAGAATAATTGTAGTCCTTAAAACAAATGTGCGATAAGTTGAAATATGCGGCTCTGTTGCTAACTGTTACCAAGTTGATGCATGTACATTTTGGTCCTTAATCCGCAGAACCAAATCTCTTATTGTTACCACATTTTTGGTTTTATGACTTTCTTTCATTTTTTTCCATTTATATTTACCTTTTTTTTTAATTTCTTTTTCACTTTTTTTTACCATCTTTTTAACTTCTTTACACTCCTTATTGATATTCCATGTTAAAAATGCAGGGTTCATGGATTGTACGCCAGAGTGTTGGGAGTACTCCTTGTTTGCTGGGAAAGGCAGTTGATTGCAACTACATTCGTGGTCCCAAGTATTTAGAGGTAAAATTTGATTCAAGTTCTTTATAAATTTTTGTTTGCCTTGTTGTAGGAAGTTTCCCAGTAATGAATGATGTTTGTATCTTAATTGTCTGCTATGATCTTTTAACCAATCACTCTTTAATTGTAGATTGACGTTGATATTGGTTCCTCTACTGTTGCTAATGGAGTTTTGGGGCTGGTTATTGGTGTGATTACAACATTGGTTGTAGATATGGCTTTTCTTGTACAGGTGCGTTTGATATTACTAGAAATTAACATTGGGCTAGACTCATTTTATTTTTGCATCCAGTGTGGAAACTTTCATTATTCTCACATTGCAGAGTCTTGTAGCTTTGATAATTGATTTAGCATTTGTTAATAATACTTGATTTAGTTGATTTCACCTAAGTAGGTATTTTAATTTTCAGATTGTGGAGCTTGCTAAATGACAAAAAATCTGTTACTGTTTTAACGAATTTTGTTAAATTTCATTACCTGTTGTTATACCCTTCAACTGCTTGGAATTATAAATACTCTATTAAATTGAGCTAGTTCTGCACCAAAAACATTTTTTTAGCAATGTGACAATGTCGTACTCTGCTTTGTCTGTGTGTTTGTTGAATATTCACTTTGGGTTAAATTTTATCGGTATTTTTCTTCAAGTTGACATTATTGTTAGGTATTTATATATTATGACAAAAGCATGTCTGCACCTCGTAACATTCTGTTATCACCAACCTCCTGGCTATGCAGCAAGGAGGAACAAAATATTTTTTTTTTCTAGTAGGGAGCCAAAAAATATTTTTTGTGACTTGAATTTAGAGATGGCGAAAAACCAGTGTGTATCATCTCAGCTGATGTGTATGTATGTGTGTATCTCTAGATATATAAAGATGAGTACAAGTATATCTCAAAGAGGAAAGGCTGCAACCTATGTTATTTAGCTTAAAATTAGGTACACCCAAAAACAGCTTTGTACAACGAAATAATATAATCTATTTCAACAATTTCCCTCAATCTGGAGCATATAAATTATATGTACCAAGCATGGAATATATAAAAAAAATCCTAGCTCTCTTAAAGGCTTAGTTAGAATGTCTGCATGCTGGTCATTATTGTTGATTAATCCAATACTAAGTTCCTTGGACAACATCTCTCTGACAAGATGGATAGCAAACTTCGTAGTAAAAGTGTAATATGGGAGAGGTCGGTGTTTTATTGTGTCCAATTGTCCATCACTCCACCGATTTACATATTGTGTATGGGAGAGATGGATAGTTTATGTAGTGGTATGATATGCTACTTCGAAGCAGAATTGTAATAAAGATATAATAGCTATGTTTAATCATCATTATTAATTGTAACTGCTTAATTTTAGGTCTAAATTTGTTGCTTGAAGTATCTGTATCGAAACATATGCTGTTTTTACATTTTACTTAAATTCCAATTTGGTGTGATAATAAAAAATTTTAGAGATTTTTCTATGATTTGTATTTTGAACCGGGAGCATTGGAATACTGGGTCATGTTCTTGCCGTGGTTTTATTGCTGGATTTTAATTGAGAAATTATTTTATTTATCGTAGCATTACCATATTATGCTTGTGCATGTGTGCTTGAGAGGTCACAGCAGTACATGGTTCTGAACAAATGCTTGACAATGGATTGTTTATTCTTGATATCTTTTAGTATGTATCGTGAAATCATGACAATTTTGTTATTGACAGGCAAATACTCCTGATGAGTTGCCCGAGAGGCTTATTGGAGCTGTTCGTATTTCTCACTTAGAGCTCAAATCTGCTATCGTCCCAAAACTGGAGCCGGATCCATCATGACTAAGTCGTTTCTGTTCTATACAAAAATCATTTGTTTGCAACATGCACGTGTACCATTTTTTTTTTCTCTGGGATGTAGGCTCATTGTTTTATAATTGGGTTCTTCTATGAAATATTAAAAGGAAAATCTTTTCTTTTTCTCTTTTTTGTTTTTTTTTCGTAGTTCATTTAAGTTTTAAGCTGTTAGGATCTGTATTTTGTCAAAGTATTCATATTCGGATATTTTTCATCTGATTATGAAATATTGTCATATAGTTTCAAACATTTTTTGTAGCTCCCTGGAAGTTAGAAGAAAAAAAAAGGGAAAGTTCAGTCATTCATCTCGTCATGGAATTTGCTTGTGTAATAATGTACATAGTTTCTCCTCCATGACAACTCCCCCTCCACCAGAGATTGTATCGACATTTTGTAGTAATGCAGTTTCTTTCACATTCCGAAGTTCTATACCTAAAAGGGTTGTATGTGTAGTAACGAGGGGAGAATGAAAGGTTTAATTCTGAAGGTTCTCTACCCTAAGATTTTACGTTATTTTATCTGGATTAAGAGTAACATAGAAATAGGAAAAATAAAGAAGTGAAAATAATGTGAGATGTTTTATTTGGATGGATAGAAGTAGAAAGGAAAGTACAGGAATTTCATTCTCTGATTGAAAAGTGGAAAAAAAGTTAAATAAATAAATTTTATACGAAAAAAATGTTATATATATTGTGTGTATGCATGTATTCTGTCATCACTTTTCGTGACGTAAAAATGTTTGTTTTATTTTGTGAGAAATATTTATTTCCTTTTAAGAAATTAACAAATTTTTTGTAAGAGTTTCTTTTTTCATTTCTTTTCAAAGGTGTTTTGCTGAAGAACATTTAATTTCTCGAAAATCTGTTTTAGTCATGGTATATCTGGACTAGATTTTTATTTTTATTAGGTTAATCTAATTAATTTTTCTTAAACTATATTTGTTCAATTTTATTTTTTTTTAATTTCCTTATCTATTTATTTTCACTTTATTTTGTGTCTATTATCTGCGCAGTAACCTGTTCTCTATTCAAAGATAACATTTATTTCTTAAAAGAACGTCATCATTTTTCGTTATTTAAATTTCAGAGAATCAGTTCCTTCAATTCGTTCTGGCAAACGCGAGGCACCAAAACGAACATATTAACATAGCAATCGACGCCTCAATGTTTGATATGGTCAATAAAATCATCTAAAGCCTCCACTGAAGTTCTAACAAACCGATGCTGGAACTTGGCACTTAGAATCTCAGCGCTTCTTTTCATTTCTTTATCACCCATCAACTTCTTTATTCCCACAACAATATGTTCTTTGGTTATCTTCTCCGACATATCATCACTGACCATGTAACCCACCTGAAGATGGGACACCACCAACTTGGCATTATGATATTGGTCACCTCTTATGGGCCACGCCAACAACGGAACCCCACGTCCAACACCCTCCACCGTTGAGTTCCATCCACAATGAGACAAAAACCCACCCGTTGAAGGGTGACTCAGTATCAACAACTGTGGGGCCCATCCAATTATTATCATACCCCTATTCCCAAAATACCCTTCTTCAGCACCTGATATACTTGAACCGGCCTGAATCACCCGTATAAATGGTTCTTCACATGAATCCAGTGCTTCACCGAGTTCTTCGTTCTCCTCTGAGGTGGGACCCACCTCCGTACCAAATGACACATACAGAACCGAACCACGTGGCTTTGAATCTAACCACTGGGTCACTTCTTCTTCGGTGACGCTGGACCGGTGGTTCAACCGGACGTCACGGTCGATGAGAGGTGAACCGGTCGAGTTCAAATACGGCTCGGGTAAAAGCGGTCCAACGCCCCAGACCGGCTTTTTAATATGATTTGTTAAGTATTCAATAAATGAACGCTCCAGATCATCACACGTGTTGATGATCAACGATCTGGTTTCTCGAACATCATCCAGCCACGGTGGCGGCCCCCCCAGTTTAGGTGGTCCCTTCCCCGGTGGCGGAGGATACCTGAATCCCCCGCCGTGGTGCGGTGGCCACTTCCCTGGAGGCGGAGGAAACCTGGTTCCTCCTTCGTAATGCAGCGATGCACCGACCACCGGCGGAGGATGAGGATGCTGAGATCGTTGTTTAAGGTCCGAATGCGTAATTGCCATGTTTTCGGGCAACCCCGGAAGGAAACGGGTCTCGCCGGGTTCGAGTTTTAAAGGTTGGGCTTTCCACGTAGCGAGTTCCATAGCGGCGGAGCAGGCAGCGGAGGTGAAGAAGGCTACCATGGGAATATGGAATTTGGTGAAAACGGGGGCGGAGCAGGAGGTCACCATGATGTCAACGACGGCGCAAACGGGTCGGGTGGGGTTGTTGGCGAGGATGCGTTCGAGCTCCGGGGCTAGGTCGTGGTGGGATGGCGGTGGAGGTGGTGATGGGAACTGGGCGATTCGAATAAGAGGGTGTTGAAGGAGGGAAGAGGGAAGAGAAGTGTGAATGGTGGAAGGGATGATGAGGGTGATGTTGATGTTTCTTGACGTTAAACGGTTACATAGCTCAACGCAGGGGAAAAGATGGCCTTGTCCCCAAAAGGGTACTATGCAAATTTCAAAAGACATTATTTTTCGATTCAACAAGTATAGTTGCATGGTAGTGGGTAAGTCTGAGAATTGGGTTTTATAGTAAGAGGAAGAAGAAAGAAGAAGCTGTAACTGAAGGTCAAAGCTAAGCCTAATTAATGGAATGCGGTGATGATGAGTCAAGGGCTTTTTACTTGTTGGTATGAATTTGTTTGTTGCGAAGCATAAACATTTCATATTTTCATTTGACTGTTAGGTAATTTCAATTGTCAATTGTGAATGAAGGAACGTATATTCTTGTCAGAGTTTTGCATAGGAAGAGAAATGCTTTCTGAACTGCGATATCGTTGTATATAATAACAGTAACGAAATGATTTTTATGTCTAAGATTTTACGAACGAAAAAGGTAATGTGTGTAATATCATCAGCAAAAAATAAAAAACCGAACAAAAGAATTTTTCTGCTGTCGTACAGGTAACCACTTATTGACACCGCTTATGTGCTAGAAATCGCCATTTCTTTGATAAACAAGTGATTGATAAGATTGATGTTATGATGTAGCAAGAAGAAAGAGATCCAGATCAAGTAGGAGTTAGCACGGTTTCTAGTGTCAACGAATCAGCACTGTTGAGAGTTAATGCCAATGCAGTTTCTTGTCTATAAGGCATATACATTAAAACAATATTGTAGGCTCCAAAAAGACACCATAGTGGATGCACTAAGTTATATGGTAAGTAGGAAACTAAAATAGCTTACCATTACTGTTTCCTGATATATATTATGCAGATGGAAGAATCTCAAGAGCAACTTCCTTGAGGGATGGCATACTATTCTGCTGATGTAGACAAACATATTTCCCAGTCCGCACTCTTCTCAGGACCTTCCAGGGTCCTGGATAACACCTGAGGAAAATGTAATCAACACACAACACATAAGTGGTACGTACACCAAAGAGAAACAAATAAGTTTCATAATTAAAAGCACTTATGCAGTTGTTAGACCGAAGTCTAACTACTGACACAAATTCCGTTTCATCTCCAAGCAATATATCGAACATTTAACTATGGCCCTCCAATATATTGGACCAATTGAAGTTAATTTAGCTAGCGGACCTAAAAAGTGTTCCTCCATTGCGGCCCTTGAAGTTATGAATGTAGTACACAGTTTCCATCATAGGTAGAAAGGTCTTTGTAAGTGCACCAAGCTTTGGGTAGAAGAATGGTGGATAATCTTCATCAAATCAAGGATAACTATTATCTAAAAAAACCAAGAACACTGAGAATTTCTAAGGTTATAGAAGTTGGTTTCTCAAAAATTTCACATCTTTGACACTAGCATATTTGGCAACTTATTTTCTAATTACTACCTAACAAATATTTTTGAAAGAAAATAAACTCTAAAAATGGAGGATAGGAGCAGATAGATTCATATTAAAAAGCAGTACAATTTGGCAAAGGATACATCCAGATCTTATACGATCGAGTTCTCCATTGAAAATAATCAGTTTTCGTTCTGTGTTCAAGACTGCCTCTTTGTAAAGTTCTTCCACAACAAGTATTTCTGAAATACAAGGAACGGTGAGCAGGAAACTTTCATTGTTTATATAAACAACAACAAAGGATATTTGCATCTACCATTGACGTTAAAATATGGATAGGCAACCAAGAAAAGTTCATCTTCTGTCTTCACTCTGTCTGACATTTTCACTTTCTCAACAAAACCAAAATCTTCAAAAAATGAAGGTTTGGTCAAATAGTCCAACTTTAAAGAAGATCCACTGAAGACTGATTGTCTAGCAAAGTCAACTTCATTAGCCTCTGGGAAAAACTGATCATTACAAGGTTATGCATCAAATCGAAGTGAGGAAACTGAATATTGACAATAAAAACTTTCACACAACCATCTCTACAAGACAAGACAAACTTTTGTAGACAAACACGTATGAAGAAATGGAAGACAATATATGAACAAGAAAATTAGAACTACTTGGACCAATCAAACTATTCATAATCCCCCATGGAATCAAATCATGGCAACTGGTAATGGATATTTATATGCTTTGAGTTGGAGTTATAGATCAAGAGACTTGGAACTAAATGTAAACTTGGTTAGATTGTACTATTAACACTATTCTTTTAACCAAAATCAACTTCCAAGTTAAGTGAAAGAAATGCAAGAGAACAGAACCATTCTTTTAACATAAGGAAGGCTTTTCAATTTTCATCCAGAAACACATGGCAGGGGCACAAAGAAGAACAATTCCTTAAACCAAGAAGATTACTATTCTTGTTCGAGTGACTTTCTCTGGACTAATGAAGCCGTCACAAAATTCCCGAATCAATTGCATGCTCTCAGTCATTTCAATTCCACCTTCTCCATCACCTGTGATGTACTGAGTGAAATGAATCAGTTTGCATATTGACTAAAACAACAACAAAACAGGACTATAACCAAAAAATGGAAACTGAAATATGTAGAACCTGGCACAGACCCGAGTCCAGCTGTGGGAAACTCAATCTCCTGTATAAGATTCTTTCATTAGAGGCTTTATAATAGATCAGATCCTCACTTTATCAGTGTTGTAACTTTTGTTCTTGATTCCTAATAAAATTACTATAAAAAATTGCTCACCATTAGCTGTCTGTTATCCTTCATAGCCAAATTCACAGCCACTTTTGCCTGTTAGTTGATTCAATAACAAAGACACCGATTTTAATGTTCAATACTCAATTAGCATCTGTATCTTAGTATACAGGACAAATGACTATAAGTCCCACCTTTTTATTTTTATAAATTTGTTGGTTCAGTGAATGTTACTTACACAGTTGCTCGACACATTATCGCATATAATATAACCAATTAACCAAATCACAAGAACATTGGCTCATCAATATCAAAGCTTAATGTAACAACGAACAAAAAATTGATGCAAAGGGAGGTCCATGAAATGCCTACTTGTTCCAGAAGCTCAGAGTAATCAGCAGGGAAAGGTGCATCAGTTTCAACAGAAGCATTGCCATCTCCCGATACAGAACATGTTGATAATTTTCGGTTTCTGGGTGCCACTGAAGAAGCAGTAACTCCTCTAATTCTGATGACCCCATCATTTTTCAGGGAAAAAGTTTCCAACTTGGCACTCTATAAATTCAGAAAAGCAATTGGGTAGGGAGTTTTTGAGCAAAATTTTAAGAAAATTAAACCTTTTTTGTTTAAATTTTGTGGCAATTGGGTGAAAGTGTTGTTGAACAATATCTTACCGTTGAAGTTGGAAGAGAAGGGGATGCAATGGGAGAATTAGAGAGGATCATGGAACTGGATAAAACCATTTTCAACCTGAACCTCTCATGCACAGAGAGATGCTAACAAGTACTAGAGTCATAACATAAGTCAATTTTGTGAATTATTCAAGTTTTATTCATACTCCATCAACTTTTATATAATACTTTAATTTTGTTTTACTGAAATGGCTTGTAGTCTCTGTATAGAAGACATTGATAATGTTATTTTTCACCAGAAATAAATTTTATCTCAGTTTCTAGGTTGAAGCCAGGTCAGAATTGATAACGCTGCAATCAGAATTGCCGTCAATAAACGGAGAAAATAATTTTTTTTTAAGTTGAAACAAGTTGCCATCAATATCTATCAAATTGGAAAAATTTTAAAAATATTTTTTTTATTTAAAAGAAAATGTTACGAGAACTAGGTTAGGTATTAAAAGAAAAATATTTACAACAAGTGTGAAAACTGAATTCCTCCGTACCTTGAATACATTCATTAAAATAAATCCTTTGTTAGTATTGTGTAAATTATTGACATTTAAAAAAATTCATTTCATCCCATTTATCTATTTGCACCATCATAATTATAAACTCAATTTTTATGCAAGAAGAAAAAAAATTGTAAAATATACTTTTGTTTTGAACTTTAAAAAAAGACTTATGTATCCTTGTAGTTCTAATGAGAAACTCAAAATAGCATCATTGGTTTGGAAAGAAAAGTAATTAAATAGAGATTAGCTAAAACAATTAGTTTTATTAATGTGTAATATTAAGTGACAACTCACTCCACAAGTCTTATATAAGGTTGAGATGTTACCAAGGATTAAATTAGAAAATATATGTTTTTAGTTTATTGCAGTCATATGAACGATTTGAAACAAGTTCTCTTCCTCTTTCTTTGTCTCTTCTTGTCTAAACACATACATTCATTTTGCTGTAAACAACACTATATTTTCATTTTATGACAGAAGTTTGATACATATAATCAATGCATTAAATGTTAAAATAAATTAAATCGTTAGTACCATCAAGTGTGTAATCGACTATATAAAGTTATTTTAATTAAACTCAGTTAAATTTTAGATATACAAATAGAGTAAATACTAAAAAAGTTTATTATTCATAATAACTACAACATAATTACTTTCATGACGTGTGGTATCTAAAAAATGTACTGTTGCTATGTTTTTCTAAAAGATATCTTGTTGATTAATACATGGTTGGAGTGAAATAGATTAATACATTGCCATTTTGTTTTCTTATTTACAGTTGCAGAAACATAGTTTTATTTTCTTTATCCCAATCTTTGATGGGATTGATTCCCAAAGCAGATTCCAGCTTTTACATATAGCGTTTCATGTACTCTTCAACAGTAGTGTAGTTGATTTCAGGATACAACTCACAAGCTTCAACCCCTTCTTCTCCTATCTCAAAATTTGTGAGGCAGCCTTCAAAGCAAACATGGTAGTAATGTACCATTCCTACTTGTTGTTCATATGATTGTCCTGTGTTAATTTGCACATTAAAATATTATCTTTGAAAAAATAAATAATGTGTGTGACAGCTAGGAACTGTTAAGAAAATAAAATCATGAATGTATGCAATGTGACAGATGAGATGAAGCAAGAGACCAAGTAAAAGAAAGTTGCATGAGTAAAAAAATGTTCAACGTAGATAATATATGACTTTTCATTCTTCAGATGATATTGCTGATCAATGATATTGATCTCACCTTTCATGGACCTCAAAAGCTGTTCTGCAGAAATTGAAGATTTCTGCAATTCTTTGCCAATCAGTTTCTCCCAAATTTGGACAACTTCTCTCTGGGACAGTATGTTTTCAGGTGGCCTAATGTAAACTGTCTTGTTCAAAGTTCTGGGGTCATCTATGCTTTTGATAGTGTACATGGCTATATCATATTCTTTCACATAGATCCCTGCCAAATTCAAGACACACTTACACAAAGTTCAAACAAAACAAGAAAATAAATTGTGTGAAACAATTTCAAGAGCTCAGCAGAGTCACAAAACATTTGGACAGAAGAATAAACTTGGAGAGTACATAGCTAGTCATTTACCCTTTACATTTCCATCTCCAAATAAGACCACAGAATCAGTAGGGGGCATTATAAAGCCAGGTTGACACAATCCACCAAGAAAGTAACCAGCAAAGCAATTAGCAGAAATATAGGTGAATGGTATGCCAGCCTCTTCAATAGCTTTTCTTACAACCATTTTGTCATCAAATGTTACTCTTCCCGGCTCTAATGCATGTGCCATTCTTGCTGGATCAGTCCCAAACTCTGAAGGCAAAAATCTCTGCATATTACACAACATCAGTTCTCTAAAGTGTAACATTGAGTCAATTAGAATTCATAGATAACGGTTTGATAGTGGATGGTCCAATAAATCTAATAATCTGACTAGGATAAGTTATGATAGTATATCAAAAGTGGACTTTAAGTCTAACTCAACCTTACAAAATCGACTCGAAAGATGAAGTTTGCACCTATTTTATAAACTATTAAAAGGCCTATTTTATAAACTATTAAAAGGCCTATTGATCTGGATTTCCAACGTAACCAATATCATTTGATTGCAAGAATCATGCATGATATGAGGAGACTTTGTTACATGCAAATCAATTACCTTGACATTTCCTGCTTCTTTTATTGCATCAACAAGTTTAAGTTGGAGGAGGATTTGGTGGCTGCGGATATGAACACCAGATATGGCACAAATGACAACATCAACCAGTTTCACAGCATTCACTAGGCTCTGATGGTCATTGAAGGAACCTGACACTAGCCTTGCCCCTTTCTTCTTGAATGACAAGAGAAGCTGAACTTTCTCAATGTCAACACCAATCTCTGGCCTGTGAAGGACAAATGTTTGGTGTCCTTGAGCTAAACTTGCCTTCACCAACCTTTTACCTATGTAGCCAGTTCCACCAACAATAAGAACTTTGCTCTTTTCCATCTCTCTCTGCACTTTCTTGTTAGAGTATTGTTGTGAGGTGGAGATGTGTATATGATGAGCCCTTGCATGATAATATATTGAACCTGCTATGTAGCTTAAACATAATATATTGTGGCTTCTGTTTGAGTTTTGGATTATACATGGCTTGAAGTCTTGAAATGCTATGTTTAGCAAGCTTTGGAGAAACACACATGAACTGTTTGCTTTTGATTAGAGGAAAAGTCATTTGTTTGAATATTTTAACCTCTAGAATAGCACTTTAGAAGGGGCTTTCTCAACCTTACATTCAGAGAAAATATGCACAACAAGTATAAATAAATCAATAAATAAAAGGATTTTTTTAATATATATTTAAATTTAGTTTTACGTTTTTAAAAAGTTGATTTTAGTCCACATAATTTCAGTCACTTATATTATATTTTAACTTATTTAAAAATATAAATATTAAAAAAGTATTTTTGAATTTTAAGTTTTATTTTTTAAAGTGTAATTATTATTTTATAAAATAAGTTTATTTATAAATCGATTAATTAAATAAGTGTAAACTCATTTAAGTAATATACTACTTTAAGCAAATAAGAAACAATCCAATTCAAATTAGATTATAATTCCTTTTACGTCGATCAAATCGTATATATTGCCACCAACAATTTAAACAAACCGATTTTGAGAACTCTATTATTAGATTAGATTATGTGAAGTTTTTCTATAAAATGGTGCTAAATTATTAAAATGAGTAAATTTTTTAAAAAATATGTAATTAGATAAATTGTACTTCCAAATACAAATTTGAAATGAAAAAAGATTGTACTTGAAAATATCACTTCAATTTTATATCATAATTTTGTTTTTGTCGTATACTAAGATTTCTGATTTATTTATTTTTATTTCTATTAAAATCGTGTTACTAAACATGTTTTTAAATTTATTTTTTTTAAGTTGTGTAACTTTTTTATTTATATTGAAGTTGTGTTTAGAAGCACATAATTTTTTTTTATCATTTTGGTACAATAGTGTTTAGAAACATGTTTTTCCATTTTTTTTATCTTTTTTTAAACCATGCTAGCAAACATGACTTTTAAGTTAATTTTGTTTTTTTTTTAACTATTTGTTACATTTAGTTTTTTAAATAAAACTAAGCTTTTTCTAATGTAGTAGAAGGTTAACTTAGGTAAAATCCTAAAAAAAAACATCTTATACAATTTCTTTACTTTATATTTTCCTTAAACAAATTAAAAGTAAGAGAAGAAATAAATTCATAAAAACAAACGAACAAAAAATAGAGCATATAAAAAACGAAAGATCAGAATAGAGAATAATTGGAATTGAGTAAAAGAACTAAACGGAAACTTTTAAAATTGAAATTGAAAACTAATAACAATCAAAAATTAGAATTAAAATGACATAAAAGTGAAATTGCACCAATGGAACGAAAGAAGAAGCATGTATCTAACAGTTAAAATAAAAGATTAAGCGCAATCATTCGACGATCTATTAAAAAACAATCTACATTAATACATTAGATAGTTTAGATCATAACATTAACACATTAGATAGTTTAGACCATAACAAATAGTTTAAATGGTTTAATGTAGACAGTAGTGTGTACAAACATACTAAACTGTCTGGTGTAAACAACATTGTCAAATACAACAACAGAAAAAAATGGATCATGATAAAGTTTGAAATTTCATGTAACAAAGTACATGCAAATTTATCAAAACAGAAACTTAACATAGACTGTTAAACTTAAATACTATTTCCCCTATTTTTTACATATTTAAAAAGGTTCCTATAAAGAAAAACATCATTGTTATAGGAAAGGAAGGGTTGACATCTGGTTAGAAGGTTGAGGGGCTAAAGGTGCTCTTAGTTGATTAAGAATTTTAGCATAAGAGTTTTAGATATGGATAGAAAGAGAATCTTCCATCTGGTTTAGCCTTTAGTTAAACCTTATCTTCGATACCATGTAACTTTTGTTGAACAATCTCTTTCATGTTGAAACACTTGTTGAATCATCACTTGCCAGTGTTG
>Ga0099825_1001713_pt1 | contig 28415 bp, 14 predicted proteins | sample SiratroredBW_FD_76838 | JGI IMG/M metagenome (GOLD analysis project Ga0099825, IMG submission 76838) | Root nodule microbial communities of legume samples collected from California, USA - Siratro red BW | ecosystem: Host-associated > Plants > Roots > Nodule | place: USA: California | collected...
AAATATTTGGTTTTCCCGCTTGAAACCTTATAATGTTTTATCAAATACTATACCTTATAGATTTGAGTCTAAAGGGTTTGTGGATCATCCAATATAAAGTGTTGTTTTCAAGATGAGACCATAATTGTCGACCTTCATGTCGAGATATTCAAGAAATAGTAAAAGGAAATTTTGTAAAGATTGATCAGATTAAACACTAAATATCTGATTTAACATCTTGTCAAGAAACATATATACTCTTTTAGTATGATGATCTATTAGTAAAGAATTCAATTTAACCAACTTTGAAAATATCGTCACATATCTCAAAACATAACTTATTTAGTAAGATAAGAAAAGCAAACTACTCAAACTAAAAAAAAAAAGTATCTATAACTAATACCAAACCTTGAAAACAAGAAAATTATGTACTTTCTCTTTGTATAAATATTTCACACTCCATAAAATAGATATATCAAAGAGACATCTGATTAATTACTCCAAATTACACCCTCAAAACTAAATTTTGAAGTTGTTATTCATAGTTTTTTTCTTCAATATTCTATATTCTTATATAAATTATTACGGTGTCTTTTTTTCTACTACCTATCTGACTTTTCATGGTTAACTTTGTTTCGTTATATATTTTTAAGTTAATTAATATTGTTTAGGGAATCCAAAATTTGTACATAGAAGAGCTTAACAATAAGTGATTAAAATAAGAAATACACTCAGGCTATAAATTAAAAAAATTAATAATGTAAATTTTATTGTTGACACTTTTACAGTATCAAAACGAAATGGCACATTTTATTGGACTATTTTTTATTATTGTAATTCTTGTCCAATAGAAATTAAATTGTACATATTAATACGAAAATTGTAAAAATATAATATAAAACTAGTATATTAAGTGTTACAAATATACTTTACACTAAAATTTAATTTATATTAAATAAATTTTACATTTAAATTCTTTAAAATAATTTTAACGCATCACATTTTCCTTCGTCTATTAATAAATTATGTTTAAACTGTTCATTTAATCGTTATTTCAAACTATATTTTAAGTTTTGTTCTACGAGTTTAAGTTTCTATACATTTTTAGGTTTTATAAGATTACGTAAATATTTTTTTTAATACATACACCAATTTTTTTATAAGAACGCATTTTTTTAAACTCATAAAGATACTAATGCAATGTAAAAAGAGTATGAAAATAATATTTGTAAACATTCAAGTACAAAGAAAAGGAAAAAATAGGAAGTGTTTATGTGATTTCACAAAATGGGAGATAATTTGTGGTAAAGATTTTGAGTCTTATATGAAAATAACTATTGGAATCAAATCCATAGATTATTATTTGTGTACGTTGGGGTGAGGCGAATTGTTTGACCTAGCTATGAATAGGTGTATGACTAATTTAACTTTTGTCATGTCAATTAACTAATTTATCTGTAAAAGCATTTTGGGATGTGTGGCTCTTGGCTGCACCAAAGGTTTGAACAAAAGGTGAAGAATATATTAATTTTGTATGGATAATTTTCATGAGAACCAACCAATCACGTCATTGCAATAGTTATCACAATTTGTAAATTTGATGTGTATCCCATTATAAGCTTTTCAAAATAATAACAAAGTGAAGAAGTGCCATCATGCCAACAAACCTATTAACTAAACTAAATATGGTTGGCTTGAGTGCAGATAAATTTATCATTTAATTAAATATCAGTTTTTTGGATTAGATTGATTCAAGTTTTCTTTTTCCAGTTTTTTTATTAAATGAAATTTGACCAAATTCATCTTTAACCGAGTTAAATTAAATTGGGTTAATTAAGTCATATGTTAATTAAGTTAGTAATAAAAGTGTGGAATTTCTACTAGTTATTATTAATTAAGTTGATTATTATATAATTTTAAATATGATATTATTTATTAAGATTACATTTAAATTTTATACATTTTGATATTTAATGTCAATCGGTGCTATATTTTTTCTTCTTTTAAGAAAACTAAAATTTTATATGTTTTTTTATCCGTTATAAATCTTTCCATAAAGACTTTTAGAAGAGAAAAAATAAAAAAAATCACATAAACTTCTTTATAAATTAAAATTCATTTATACGTAAACTGATTTGTAATATTTTTTTTGAACTTATGTATACTTTTATTAAATAGCTTCTCTCACATACCAAATGATACTTTTACTCATCTATTAGATTTACAATTTGTTCATTAAGAACTGATAATTAATATAAAAAATTGTGGATGACCTTATTGATTTTAATGAAATTCGAATATAAAATATATTCTAAAATGATTTTTCTATTTAAGGGCAGGCAAAGGAATTAAAAGACAGTTAAATGTTTGAGACATCCAAAATGGTTTATCAAAAAGTAAAATAAATAATCTGTGAGAGAGTAAGAGAGAAGAAACATTAACTTAGTCCCAAATTAAAGTTGGTTAATTTTATGAGAATCTCTTTTGTCAATCATATATATTTCTTTTTCTGTTTACTTCAAACCACTTAAACTTCATACTACTATACTACAATAGCGTGATGGTATTTATTATTAGTTTTAGCCACTTGAAAAATAAGAAATTTTTATTGAGTTTCAAACACAAGTATTCACATTCTGTAAGAAAAGAAGAAGAGAAGTGTTCTTATTTTTCATGGTTTAACTTCTAGTTTTGATTCCTTCTAACTTTCTTAGGAGCTAAAATTAAAGAAAACCTAAAATAAGAAGAAAAAATGGATGCCTCTAGTATAGGAGTTAGTCGTTTCTTTTGTTCTTGGTTTGACATGTTGGTCAAAGTCAGCATGATGCCCTAATCTGTTAAATAAATGATTAGTGGGCACTATTATATATATATCTTAATACAAGTGATCATTATTTTTACACTCTTATTCTAACCAATCTCAAATCTATGTATATGTATATATTTGATTTTTCTATATCCTAATACCAAGATGACACTTGTAAAGAGAAGGGGTTTAGAGATTTGTAGTGATTAGAATTTGGACATAGGTTTTGAGTCTTCACTTGTTTATATATATATATAAGCTCGATTATTATTATATATAAATTGGGTTAATTAAGTCATATGTTAATTTTGATTATATTTTAAATGACAGAAAACATATTTTACTTAATTTTTTAACTGAATAAATGCAATTTTTATGTAAATATTTACATAATAATACTAATCGGTTCAAAATATTTTTTTTGGAAAATACATGTAATTTATTAAAAAAATATAAATATCTATGTAATTTTGAAGTTTTTCCTATGCTTTAAAATGAGAAATAATTTCTTCATCCTGCAATATGTATACGGTAAAAGAATTTGATGAATAACACTATCTGATGCAAATAATTTTTATTTTGGTAAAATACTACTTTCGATAGCTCTTTGCACAAATTAAATTTTGTTAATCTAAACATTGAATTCTAAGTTCCTCTTAAGTTTACCATTTTTTTTTATAAAATTTTAAATCTATTTAACATTTCATTAAATAAATCTAATACAACAAAGTTTAATAATTTTTTTTGTAAATGTAGGTGAAATTCGACAATTAGACAACACACAAATGTCCTATGTATCTAAAATTTAATGTCCACGATGATTGAGTTGATACTAAAGTGTTCTTGATTAAATATAATAGAACATAATTAGTAAAAAAATAATTAATTAATAGATAATTATTCTTAAAAATAATTTGAGCTTTCCTCGATACACATATACGTAATTATATATATATATATATTAAAAATTTTCAGTCAATATCTTTCTTTTTTTTTTTTTTAAAATTAATCTAAACAAATTATATTGGTCCCTTTTCGTATATTATTGTTTATGTTAGAAATAGAGGATTCGTAACCAGGTTCCCATATGTCAGTTTTTATTTATTAAAATTCTAACGTTGATTAGATAACATACCATAGATTTGTTTTATCATTAACTTCAATTATATATATGTGGAGCACATGTTTTCCATGCTAGATCATATAAATAGAACTTTAAATATGCAAATAACTCACATAAATAGGAAGAGTGGAGACATAAAAAAATTCCTAATTATATATATTAATTTAGATTATTGTTGTATATATGATAAAAATAAAAGGCAAAACATGCATGAGTTGTAGAAGTGAGTCACTTCGTCCTTACGAGCAGAAGGGATAGATATCTAAAAAGAAGGCAATGTTTGTCACGAGTGTCGGGTATTACACTTTATAGTACAGTACATTTTCTTTTAATACGTTCTAAATTATTAATTATATTTATTTTATTTTATTTTATATCAAATTTTGTTAATAATTCACTGTACGATTTAATGATTTTGCCCTATTTTGAATCTTGTTAAGGGATCAGTTCTAAACAAACTCATTAAGAGAAAGAGTATATTTATTTTTCACTTCATCACTTACTTATTTCTCTTTAATCAAACACATTTAACTTCTACTTTATTTTTGATATATTTTTATTCATTTTTTTATCCTCTCTCAAGTATTAGTGAAAGATTTAAGTCATATAATTTAATAGCAATTAAATAACAGTCAAATTTGTGATCATGAAAGTGTTGGACAATATTTCAAAATGAGGTAATGTAAATGCTTCAGGCCCATTAGAACATAACCACCCATCCAAGGGAAATTGATTTCTGCACCCCCTTAATTTGAACCTTCACTCCCGCAATATTTAAAATGATTATTTTACGTGGCTTTCAAATTATCTATTCTGGGAATTTTTTTTAGAATTCGTAAAATACAGTTTAGAACAAAATTTTGAAATAAGATCAGATTTCTGCAATAAAATTTCTGAAACGTATGAAATACATTCTGAAATAAATTTTTTGGAACAAAATTTTCTGGATAAACTTTCAGAACATATGTCACAATAAATGAGATGCATTTTTTGAAATGAATTTTCTAGAATAAATTTTCAAAATGAGATTTCTTTTTTCTCTTCTTCTAACTGCAACCGTAAGCAGCGGTGGTGAGATACAATGAGAAAGAGCGGATGGGATAATTCCGTCATTTCACTCAATTGCAGGGTGCAGGTTCAAAATGAGTCAGGTTTGAAGTAGGGGTGCAAGAAGTAATTACGCCATCGAATTTTGATCGTAGCACCTACTTGAGCCCAATACCGATGTAGGTCCAAAACAGCTTTTATTTAGATTGATCACAATCATTTTCTTTCTTATTTGAGATAAATTATTTGTATAGAATAAATTAGTCACCTTATTATTAAAACAGAGTGTGAAAACTAATACTTGATTATGAAATTTTAATACATACTTTTTCGTCTCAGAAAACTAGCAAAATAAAATTAAAATGCATGCACGAATTATATTAACTGAGGCATTGAATATATTTTTGCTCAAAGATTATGAATTTCTACAAAATAGTCCAGCAGTTTCATCTCTTTATATTTGTATTTGCATAATTTTATATTTATGAAATACCATAGTTTTATTTTGCATTAACTATGTTTCGTTTAGATTTTTCTAACATTGGAGTTTCTTGATTATAAAATTTGCAGCTTGGAAAGCCAGCAAAACAAAATTAGAAGCATGAGTTATATTAAACTTTTTAATATATTTTTATTGAATTTTCTGTATTTCTTAACAGAATCATAATTTTTAGTGTCCTTATATTTACAATTGAAGTTTCTTTTATATTCTTGAAAACTATTCTTTAATACCTTTTAACTAGAAATATTAAAAGGTGGAGATTCCATTTCAATACAATGTCATAAATCTTAAATACGAATTATCTATATACAAAATTATGGATTTTAAACATGACTTACCCATTATTATTTTTTATAAATTTACAATTCTAATAATTTTGTATGAAATTACGTTAAAAAAACCTCTAATCATAATCATTGAATTATTTATGTTCATGCATAAAAATATTATATTATTTTGTATAAAAGATTTCAGGCATAACCTATTTTTTTTTCTTTTTTTATTGAAATTTTTAGATAATTATATAGTGCTTTTTTTTATTATTTTCCACATAATGTTCTAATAAGTAACTTTAAAATAATTCATAATTTTCAACTCTTTCAAGAAGATCAATTTACTGACATTACTTCTGTCCCAAGTTTTCATTTCTTTTATGCAAGTTACTTGTAATTGAAGTTACTCAATAATAATTATTCTTTCATATATAGTAATTCTAATGATTTTAATAATAAGTAACATAATTTGAATTATAAAATTAAGAAAAAGTAAAGATGAAAATAATGGTTGAAATAGTTACTTTAATTGTAATTTATTTTTTAATCTAATGATAAAAAATGTTACTTTTATAATCTGTGTGTTAGAAAAAAATGAAAAGTTGAGATGGGTGAAAATGGTTAGTGTAACCCATCTAGGATTAAGGCAATAAAACCGAATACCGATTCTTGAACACAACTTAAAACCGAATGTAGAAAACTGAGGTCAAGACTCTATGACAGAGGGGTTAAATAGTATTTGACAAAATATAGATCAACAAACTACATTAATAATAAATAAGAGAATCAGAGAATGACTATATTGTCTTGGGCTTAAGTGAAAATAATAGGCTCAAATGAATAGTCAAAAGCCCAATAGCAAGCCTATAAATAGTTAGAGTCTTACAACGACAAGTTTACTCTTATCCACACCCCTCTCTTCAGAAAAATACTGACTTGAACATCAGAGTGTCTTCATATATCTCTTCCCAACCGAGTAGCAGGAGTCGGAGAAAACCCAAAGCCAAATTGAAAAAGATCGTACAACAAGAAGCTAGTCATAAAGAGAGAAGTCGGTCCTACATCTAATCTATCATTCATTAAGCGTTTTCAGGAAGAATTAGAATTTAATAAGCCTATACCAGTGTTATTGGTTAAAATTGTAAGGTTTGAATTTGAAATCTTACCTAATGAAAACTTTTTGACTTGAAAGTTTGACATAATTTATAATTTAATATCAATTAGATATTAGGACCATTCAACATGAAAAACAGAAAAAAAAAATAAGATTATATGAAGTGAACATTATTAAAAACTATGAAATTGAATATTGGTTTATAAAGACTAAAAACATACTTGCACTAATATAATGAAACAAAAATTTTCCGATTGTATGAAAATAATTTCATGGAAAAATTCTTTTATAGGCATAGCTAGTTATTTGGTTTTGCATTGTTCTATTTTTTATTTTCTAAAAAGAGAATTACAAGTGCATAATATGATTCAAACATTTACTGGTTCGAAAATATGTTGAAATGTTTTTCCAAAACCTATACAAGGATATAATTTTATAGTAATCCAAAAGAGCACTATAAACGTATAATAAAAATAATAATGAAATTTTATATTAGTTTATTCAAACTAAATACATCCGTATATCCTTTAAGAAATTCTTAAAGAGTTAAGACCATAATTAAATTAAATACACAAGTTGTTCTTACATGAAGTCACTTTTAACTATTTTATTTATTCCATTTTTTTCGAAATGAAAAAAGATAAGTATTATTTAAAGTCATACTTTCATGAGTATTATAAAACTACTAGTTCTAACTAATTCTAATTACAATATAGATAACTTGTTTTTAATATAAGGAATAACTTCTATGTAGGTCTTTTCTGCATCTGAGCTTGATTGTGTTTTATGTAGCTTTAAATATTTTTTTTTCCACAACATTTTTATCACTAGAAATGCTCATCTCCCTATATAACATAACATTTTACACTAATTCATGGTAAAAGTGCATATCATATAGGACAGACAATTGGGTCAGAGTTGAAATGTTCTTTGTATAAAAAGGTTGTATCTGAAGATTACTGAAGAAGGCAACTAATGATCATAATTTTACTTATACTTAAAACCTTTAACAATAATTTTCTTGAACTATAATTATGAATAAATGCAATGTTTTAAACAAAATTAATCTAATTGGATTTATTTATTTAGGCCTTTACTGTTATTATGATAAAGTGCACATATGGTCAATAACTCTTTCTCAATTATGGTATAGTTCAGTTGACATCATTCTAAACCTTAATTGCATAATAGAATACATGGAAAACTTCCTCTTGCCTTTGTCCAACTATTGCTCCAATAGCAAAATCACTTGCACACATAAACTCAAAATATTGCTTCCAATTTAGAGCAAAGATTATTGGAGCAGAGACCAATTTCTCTTTAAGAATGTTAAAGGATTGTATGCACTATTCATTAAAGAGGAAGGGATTGTCTCTCATAAGAAAGTTTCACAAGGGATTAACTATCTCAGAAAAATCTTTAATGAGCTTTTTATAGAATCTAAAATGTCCAAGAAAGTCCTTAATATCCTTCACATTGGTTAGAAGAGATAATTTCCCTATTACATCCACTTTGACATTGTCAAACGTTATTATCTTGGTCGGGTTTGGTACTTAGAAGTTTCAATCACTTCTTCCAACACCTCAACTTTAAAGAATTTCATTAGAGTGTTTTTGCTAAGGGAATATTAATTTCAAGCTTCTTTAATAAACTAAGCAAATTATTTCTCCTTCTTTGATGAGAGTTAAGGGTAAGGAAGGGTTTTCACTTGGATTTTCTCTTTTCTCTTACATTCCTTTCCATGTTTTCTAACTTCTCCCTCAACTTCTTCTTTTTAACTACTGTTCCCTCTATTATTATTTTCTTTCATGTTTTCAATTCTCTCTCTACTCTTATGTTTTTCTTCTATTTCTCTCTCATTTCTCCTTTAAACAACTTTTCCACTCCTTGTGTTTATGGCTCGAGTTGGATTCACCTTATTAGTTGTCACAAGTTTTCTCTAGTTTATTTTTTAGTTTCTTTGTCAATTAACCTACTTGAAATCTCCAAGTTATTGTGAATGGAGATATACACTTGCATGAACGGTAGAAGTGTATTTTCAAGTTTTGTTGTTCTATTATACAAAGAAGATTTTTGTTGCTGATGATGAAACAGAAATCTGTTCAAAGTTTCATATTGTCTCATACTTGATTATAGTGATTCTAATTTTCTTCACGATCTTGGTTTTCATGTAATTGATGTCCTTGTGAGATTTTCTTTAAACACTTCTAACTAACTCAACACCACACCTATAAAATGTTACAAAGAAAACATATAAATAAAAAAAAATACAAAATATTAAGAAAGAAGAAAACTAATAAAAAGATAATTTGATATCGGTTGAAAAGCAATAAACAACATCTTGGTATTATATAAAAAAAAAGTATCAGCTTCTTTTAATAAAGTTTTCATGCTTACTCTTTAAAAAAGTTAGAGACCACAGAAAGATAACAAACGCTAAATATATAGTTACACTTTTCAAAATATGGAGATCCATTTACTCCTCCCCAGTCCTAAAAGTCCTGGACTAAGTCGAGTTCATCTAAATCATTAATTTTAATCAAAAAAGTTAATATTGAAAAAATTATAAGGTGACGATGATGGACCAAAACTGTTGAAGTTCATATTACAGAGTAACCCAATTAAGAAGAAAAACGTTATACCTTGTATAACATGTTTGTATAGTTTATCCAGAAGATGGGAAAAACCGAAAAAAAAAATGTGAAAGATTATACATTGTAAAATAATTTTGTCTATTAGGAGTGAAATGAAGTAAAAATGTTTGGGGGAACTATAGAATAAAGCCAAAAGAAGGGTTCCAAGTTGTGAAGACCTGAAAGGTGCTTTAATCATAGCAATAAACCTTGACAAGTTCCTTTCAAGGCAAAAAAGGGAAACAGAGAACACAGAGTTTTAACCCTTTATCTTTTTCCCATGCATGCATGCACTTGTTTTCATACTATTTATTTTACCTCCAATGGTTAACAACATGAAGAACAGAAATACCCATACGGCAGGTAACCCCATTTGTACTTCTTGATAACTACGTTTCATCACTTAGCTTCCACCCACATTGGTCAATAACCATAATACAAACCCCTTTTATCCACCACATGCTCCTATATATAATACTGCTTCTTTTTGTTTCTGATTCTATTGCTGCAAGAGAAAAATAGTAATAACAACAACAATAATAATGGAAGCCACACCAATTGGAGAAAAGGGTCTTGTTGAGGGAAGTGAAAGCATTGCTGGTGGGAAACAAAATGAAGAAGTTCTAAAGAAGATTATTGCTACTCATCCTTTGTATGAAGTTTTGGTTCAATCTCACATCAAGTGCTTGAAGGTACGTAATTTCCCATTTTCTTTTCTTCCATACACATTCCTTTTGCTGCTTTTTTTATTTTTTACTCTAAACTATATATTAATTAAAAAAATAATGTTGAATTATTATGTTTTAAGAGAAAAAGACACAAGCCATTAAAAAGTGCTTTCATTTTAATATAGCCGTAGCTAGTGACCTAGAACTTCGAGAAGTTAGTTGACACATAAGGATTTGAAAATGCAGTGGCTATGATGTTTAGGTGATGTTAGAACAATTTAAAACCTTAATATAGTAAACAAGACAAGGGTGGAGTGGAATGTCTCACTGTTCAGAGAAAAAACAATTTCTTACTTTGGCTAGCTGCAAAATTTATGATACTTGAAAGAAAAACGTTTGTTTCTTCTATTTTATGGATGATTTAGATCAAGAGAAAATAAGTGGAAAATGAAGATAAATAAGTAGGTTTTAGTCATTTTTTCTTAATCTAAATAATTAATTAAAATAGAGTTTATTTCTTATTATTTCTTAATCTAAATTATTTAATATTATTATAACATATATAACTGTTTTTGCAATGGAAACAAGAGCAGACACATTTTGAGTAAACAGTTATATATATTATATAGATATTTTCATATTAATATGAACCAATGTTGGAAGCAAGATGTTATAAAAGCTTTATCATGTTTTTTTTTATTCAAAGAAATTGAACACAGATATTAAAAATTTCCAACAACTCATACCTTAATTTAGGTAAAAGTTTTATTACCATAATTTGAGTTTGATTTGAATTCAGGTGGGATTAAGTGAAGCTGAAGAGTTTGATGTAACAAGTGATGATGCATTGAAGAAGCTGGTGAATTCAAAGTCCAAAGCAGCTCCTAGTCCAACCACTTCTGAATTAGATCACTTCATGGTATCACTTCTGAAAATCTTGGTTTAAGTAAAAATAAAAACTTATTAATTAACTTAAAAAATAACATTATTTTAGAAATGAAAAGCTTATCATATGTTATTTTTTATTTGAACATTGCATAGGAAGCTTATTGCATGGCACTGAGCAAGCTGAAAGAAGCAATAGAAGAACCAACAAAAGAAACCAATGCTTTTATCAGAGCTACGTTTCATGAACTAAAGCAACTCGATGAAGTGAACCACCCATAACTTTTCATAAGTAGTTCGAATCTCGATGATGAACTTGGTCCTTTCTACCAAGTACCATTTCCTTATTATTGTAGCTCTTATTTTCAGAATATTATTCACTCAAGCAATCACTTCCAGGGTAGTCAGAAACAACTTTACCACTGTATTATATTGGTGTTCACAATTATATGCTGTATATTAGAGTGATGCTTATATTTACATGACTTCAATCTAAGACTGCTATTGGAATTTAGTGTAATTTTGATACTATAATTTGTTGCATTTTTTTCTATAAGTTTAGTTATAATTAATAGAAATTTGGTTAATAATTTGTTAAAAATAGTATATAGTTTTGTTCAAAAACATGTCAGCGTAACCTTAATATGAACTCAAAATAGATATAAACGAAATATAATAATACCAGAAATTAATAGTGTACAACTGGAAAAAAATACTTGAAAAAAAAAAAAACTCTCTTAGACACCCATTTTATTTTCTCCATGAAGATGAAGTTTTATTGATGGTTGAGTTCTTGTTTGTACTCATTGCGGTTATCTCTTCTATTAATTGAGAATTTGAATTTTGTGAAATTAATAAATGGTTTTTAATCCTTAAAATTTGGAGGAGTTTTGGTTTTAGTCTTTTAAGTATAATTTTTTAACCTCTCAGTTGAAAAAGAAATATGATTTTAGTTTCTAAATTCTAAATTTGAGATACTAAATTTTTAAATTTTAAATTCTACACAATAAAAAAAAAACTCGTTTTAGTCCTTTACATTTAGTGTTTAGAAACTTTTTTTTCTCAAATTTTAGAGACTAAAAAAATAATTTGTAAAAGTTGGAAGAATAAAATCAAAATAGACTAAAAATAGAATTAAACGTTAATAAAAAAATGAGTAATATCGAAATGAGTTATTTCAAGTTAGGTAAGTCACATCGTAGAACTCAAAACATAATTAAGAAATACCAAAAAATAACTCGTTATCTTTTATTAAAACGTTAGAAATAATGTTAGAATACATAATGTTGTATTTATAGAGTTTATTTTTAACAAAATTATATCACTCTTAACCATTAATGGCTGGAAGTTGAGCGAAATTCAACTGTTTTCTTTGTCATTTTCTTACATTCATAATGGGCTAAACTTTCAATTCATTTACATCGGCCAGAAATACCCAAATAGTTTATCTATCGAGCATAATATCTTTAAAAAAGTTTCTAAAAAATTGTAGAAAAAGAATAAAGTAATTCTTTTTGGTAAATTAAAATTGGTTTATGTGCCAGTGCAAATGAGCATTAATTATCTCCCAACTTGATTTTAAATTTGGTGTCACTCTTGATACTTAGTTAATTATGCATATAAGTATGATTAGTTTTATTTTATAAGTGGTTAAAATTAAATAAATAAATTATATATAATTACTAATACATCATTAATAGTTTCACGGATTATTAAAATATCTAGGTTAATTTTGTTTACAACCACATTGTTATTTGTTATATGTCATAACATATGTAAATATAATTAAATTTGTTTCGCAAGCGGTTAAGATCTTATAAATATGATTATTTGTAAGTATCAATATGTTATTAATATTATCTTAAAGTTATCAAAATATCTAATGCATAGGCTAACTTTCAATAGTAAAAAAGAGATTTTCATATTTATTATTTTCATCATTTTACATTGAATTGTTATATAATTATTGTAAATACTGTCGAAGTAAAAGGTGGAAGATTTTCTGCATCTAACATAAAGGTGACTTGAGACTACGTTGGTTAGTATTGAAACTGATATAGTATCTGTTCTAGTTGATAAGATTTTTGATTGTTTTTAGCTAGCCAAAATAAAAGATGTTTTCTCCATATGTTGAACTTAACTTAGTTATTATTAATTATTTGACATTAAATCTTAACAAATTAATAAAAAAAATTCATAATCAAATATGGTTATAGAGAATGATAGTTTATATGGGTTGTTGTTATTTAATAATTGAATTGGACCCTTTAATTGAGCCTTTAATGGGAGCGTATTGTGGGATTTCCGTATATTACTTTTCACACTCCCAATTTCATTTTGGACCTAAAATACATCCCCTGGCCTAGACGGGACACAAGCCCTCAGTCTTGAGCAGAATAGGCGAAAAGACTTTTTGAGGCCCTTAAATTTCATTTCTTAAACTTCTTGCGTTTTTAGCATAGTCCTACAGGTATGATGTGGGTTACCTTTATCCTGATAGCTGACACGATCTCTTTGGATCATTTAAACTTTCTTGACAAGTTTCTTATTTTACCCAGCCACCATTTATCTTCGTCGTTTCAGTTTGCTCATCTGTTTTCCAAGGATTTTAATTTTTGTTCTTTCTCAAGAGGTACATTTGTTATCTTCTTAGTTTCCATATTTCACTTGCTTGTTCATTGCCTTTCTGTTCTTTCCCATTGTCTTCTGCTCTTTATCATTTCTTTAGGGTTTCCATTTCTTGACTTCCACCGATATGGCAGTATACCGAACTAGGTTTCCCTAGGTCAATGATGAAATGCTTTTCGAAACCTTTTCTTTCACTACTGTTAAATCTATAACCTCTCTTAGATAATCCTAGGCCTTTAGTAAGAATGATGAGCATGATATTAGTGAACTGATTTTCACTAATAACGAAACAAATATTGAAAATCCCTTTTTCTTTTTCTATGTTACTATTTTACCAAAGTACATCTTCAATTATCTCCAGACAACTTTGAGAAACAAGTTTTGACTTTGCTTAACATTTCTCCTGCTTATATTTCTTTGAAAGTGGGGTGTATAATCGTAAACTTTGGATTTTTATCAGTACCGTAGGTGGCTGCCATCTCTTGACTCTTTTCCAATCTTCTTATAAAAATATTAAAACAAATTTTGTCAAAATTCGAGCCTCCAAACAATGTCCTACCCTCCTAGATGGGTTTCCTTTATACTGGTCCCTTGCTCCTCAACCCCAAGGGACGTGATCCTTGGATGAACTAGATGAGGTCGAATGGAAAAATTAACATAACGATCTTGATTAAGCTTGAGTTTCAGGCTTTGGAATTAAAAGCTTACATTGATATCATTCCTTATACACTTAACATGATTTTCTATCTGAAGATTTGTGACTCAACAATTTCTTGTTTGCTTGATAGATAAAATGACTACTTCAGATAAGGAAGTGGTTTGCAGACTCAAGGAGCTGAAAGCAAGTAAGAAGATGAAGGATGTTATTGAGACTGCTCAACCTTTGAGTGAAAAAATTGTCGAAGAAGGAAGGAGAAACGGAAAACGGTTATTGAAGACCCCAAAATAACCATTTTCTATGAGCAACCCCTCGTTAGGAAGAGGGGAGAAAAGGTTTTTGAAATTCCGCCTTCTCCTCCCTCTACTCAATTGGTTCCATCCGTTCTTACTTCCTCTAACCGCCCAGGACCTGTGACTACCCCCTCCTCCAATAGCTTCTGGAATTCGGGCTTCAAATTTGCTTGTCACAATTAGATGAGCAATTTTTTGTTGGAGGAAGATATGGCCATCCTTAGCAAAAAAGAGCCTCTTTGATCTTCAAGATGAGATGCAGAGGTTGGCTTGCCAGATGATTGTCATTTCTTGCGTTTCTTCAAGGAAAGCACAAGAAAATACTTGGGTGGAGAATAATTTATCTACTCAGATTGAAGAGGCTCGATCTGAGTTGGAAGTTGAAGGGAGGAATTGCGGGTTGTTAAGTTACAAGTGGAATAGTTGAGAAAGAGACTGTGAAGATCTTCCAAGTGCGTTTTTACAATAAAGGCTTAACCTTGAAGGCGGCCGAGTTGGAAGGACGAATAATTTACTTGGAGGATGAGTTGGAGAGTGAAAGGCAATTTAAAGAGCATCAAGTTAAAAAGTTTAAAACTAAAGAAGAGTTATTGTTGGCTCAAGTCAAGAAACAACATGAGGATATCAAGAAGCAATAAGAAGACGCTGAGGTCTTGAAGGATGAGAATGCTTTTATATATATGAGCGAGGTTTTAGTAGATCTTTAGCTCAACTCCGAATCATTCATCCAGACCTCGATGTATCAGCTTTAGATCCCTTAAAGATAGTTGAGGATGGGGCCATCGTAGACTAATTTTTAATTTATCAATTGGGCTTGTTAGTAATCCTATCCTCAAGTTTGTAGAACTACTAAATTTTTGCAAAATATTGGATGGTGGTATGGTATCTTATACATATTTGAATGTCTATTTGTTTAGAGACTCTTTATTTTTTGTATGAAATCATGAAGTATCATAAAATATGAAATCATAAAGTATTAAGAATATGGCCACATACCCGTTTGGCTTGTAGATATACTTTCTTCCAAATAGGTTTCAGAAAGACTTTGAATTTTTCCCTTCTAAGTTTCTGATTAGCTAGCAATTACATTTTTCACATCTTCTGTTTTTGTTTAGAGTACTTCTTTGGTCTCACTTTTTAACACCTATGTCATTACGACTTTTTGTTTTGATTTCTTCTTTCGTATCAGTGAGTCACTCGGATTCCAGATCCTTGAATTGCTCGGCTTTCATATCACGGTTTCCGCTTTGTTGAGCCTTTCAGCTTTTGCATTATCAAGTCATTCGACTCCCTATCATTGAGATTTTCAGCTCCACTAGTTGGGCCCTTTCAGCCATGGTCGTAGAGTCATTCGACCGAAGGGCCTTTCACTCGTGGAGCCTTCCGATATCCTTGTCATCAAGCGGCCTTTCTATTCGAGTCTTTCGGCTTCCATATCATGAAGTCTTTTGACCCTTGAGCCATTCGGCTTTTGTCACAGGATACATTTTTTACAAATTCTATCAACTTTTGTTGTCAGATAGATTTTTTACAAAGTCTCTCGACTTTTGTTGTAGAACCTTTTGGCCATGGAGTACTTGAAATGTACCATATTAAAAGGAAACACAGGTATTTATAAATTGGTGTGACCTCATTAAAAAACCCTTGAGAAAAAATTTAAGGAACTCAAGGGAAAAGTGTGTCGTCTTGTATAAAAAATGCTTACAAAGTAATACAAAATATAAAATCAAATAAAGTATTTTCAGCTAAAATAAAATTTAAGACTTGTCGCATTCCAAGTTCGAGGTATAGCAGCTTCATCCAATGTCTCCAATCAGTAAGCTCTATTTTCAATAACTTCTTTTATGCGGTACAGTACACTCCATTTGGGAGAAAACTTGTTGTCCATTGTATTCGTCTGAGATCTCCGCATCACTAGATCAGATTCTTTGAATTGTCTCGGAAGTACCTTGCTCCTATGCTTCATTTCTATCTGGCACTTTACTGCCTTATCTTTTAATCTAGCCCCATCTCTAAATGTTGGCTCAATTGTTTCTATTAGCATTAATGGATCTATCCCGTAAACCAAGCTGAAAGGTGTTTCCCGTGTGATGGACTGGGGTGTTGTATGATAGGATAACAACACCCTTGTCGCTTTTGCTTGCCCATTGGTTTGAGGATGTTCGATGGAAGTGAAAACCTGCTTTAGTTTTAGCTTTTCGCACATCCCTCTCAATTGTCTACTTGCAAATTGGGTTTCATTATCGAAAATCTGCGTTCTAGGCATACTAAACCAACAAAAAATATTCCTTCATACAAAACTCTAAACCTTGTAACCAAAATGACGGCAACAAGTTCCGCTTTGATCCACTTGGCGAAGTATTCTATGGCCACTATCAGGAACTTCAATTGTTATGTGGTCAGGGGAAATAGACCCATGATGTCTATTCCCCTTGTATGGAAAGGTCATGGGCTAATTATGGAGTGTAATTCTTCTGCAGGTGCATCAATCCAGTCGTCATGTCTTTGACATTGATAACACCTCCAAGTATATTCTTGGCAATCTTCCTTCATAGTGGGCCAATAATACCCAACCCATATCACCTTAAGTGATAAAGCTCTTCCTCCTACGTGACTTCTTGTGGTTCTTTCATGTAACTCCATCATGACTGTGTGGGCTTCTTCTAGAGCGATGCATTTAAGTAAGGGGTGTGTAAATCCATGCCGAAATAAATACCCATCAATCATAAGGTACTGTTTGGAGTTCCTTTTAACTTCTTTAGCTTCTCTCAGATCTTGGGGCAACTCACCTTGTGCTAAGTATCGCACATACGACATCATGCAAGTGTCATCTTTCCTACCTTCCAAAACAAGTATATTTGGAGCGTCTTTTATTTCAGTTTCAACTAAAACTCTTGGTGTTCTCAGAGTTTCCTGTATTACTGATCGACTTTCCCCCTTTGCTGAACTAGGCAATTTTGAGAACAAATTGGCTCGTGTGTTCTGCCCCCTAGGTACATGTGTTAATTCAAATGAATCAAAATTTATTTATGAACGCATCCAAGGCCTATTTTTTCAGTTAAGTAGTCAAGGAGAGGCAGTTATCGGTGTCATAACCCTTTGTTTGATGAAAATCACACCACAACATGAAGTGATGACCAAGCATCTGTTGGTGGGAACTAGAAATCTTAGTCTAGCAGCTACCTTTGGGTATTTCAAAATGTCTTTCTTTGATGCAGTGAAGTTGAAACAAGGAGCTTCTGCCTTTTCCACAAATTGGGTCGCTTTCCGACTAGGTCTTGAAGCTGCATACGATACATGGCGATTTGTTCGTCCTTCTGAAATCTTGGGTGGATTGTATCTCCTCTCAGCATGTCTTGACAAGGTTGGGGTTTTGCAAGTGGACGCCGCTCTTCAGCTCTATTTTGCTTCATGGTCTCTTCCGCATTCATATGTGTGGTGGCCTTTGAGTGTGCTTTCCCCATCGTTTTAGGTTTATCCCGGAGAAAGGATTCACTGAAAGGATTAGCCTGTAGTCCTTTTATGAAAGCTTAAAGGAACATCTCCTCATTTGAATGATCTATTTTCACCGTAGTCTCATAGAATTGGTTGAGGAAGGTGCGAAGTGGCTCCCTTTCCTTCTGTCGTATGTCAAACAGGTCCACCAGTTTTGGTGGCTTGACCTGGTTTGCTGCGAATTGTTGAAGAAACAACTGGGAAAAGGTCTGGAATGAGTTTACTGTACCATATGAAGTTCTTTTGAACCATTGTAGGGCGGTTCTAGTGAGAGTGCCCACAAACATCTTGCAACAAACGACGTCGAAGCCCCATGAAATCAACATTTGGGTTTTGAAAGTCTTAAGATGTGTTTTGAGATCCCCTAATCTCGAGTATGGGACCATTTTCGGGACCGTGAAATGTGGCAGTACTTGTTCCTCCATAATTTTTTACGTAAAAGGTTGGGGATTAGCATTCACTCTCGACATTCGAGTGGCTCCTAAATTGTGAACGACATGTCGCCCTCTTAATATTTGTTACAATTCTTCATTGCCTTTTTGCAGCTCTTTGTAGGCTTTCATAGCTTCCTCCATCCTGGTGACCTGTTTCATTTGCTTCTTCCCTCATACGTTCTTGCTCAATACGGGTTTCCTCCCTCAAACGCCCTTGCTCGTAGGTTTCTTCTCTGTCTGTCCCTCGGTCCTCAAATCGTTTTCTAGATTCTTTAATTGGGCTTTATTGGGAGCATATTGTGGGATTTTCAGATATTATTATTTGCACCTTCAATTTCATTTTTAGCCTAAAATATACTTGATTTTCAGATATTACTATTTGCATCTTCAATTTTATTTTGAGCCTAAAATACACCTACTGACCCAGACAGGACAATATCTACCGTGTTTTTGAGTTTTATTTTGAAATAATTCTCACATATAAATTGTAAATTTTTTACATAGATAACAATAAATATTAAAAAGTTCAATATTACATAATTTTTTTTAAAATAAATACTAAAAGATTACATAAACAAATATTATTAGTCTAAATTTCACTTAAAACCTTAAAGATATCAAAACTAGTTCTAATTTCTAATGCATAAATAACACTTTGATCTATTGATACGAATGATATTTTTTATGGTTGATGTGTTTATTACATCATTATTAGTCAAAAGTTGAAACATAGACAATTAATATTGGTTTTCTATTACAAATATTTTAAACAAAAATTGAGTTATTAGAGAAAATTTGAAGTACATTATTACCTGATTCCAAAAATCCCGATTAACTTAATGTACATAATTGTTTTATTTTTTTTTCTTTTTAACTAATCTCTGTTATTTTGGGTATAATATTTTTCTTGTAAATATTATTTTTTGTTTATTCTACTTATATTAGATTCTACACTTTTAAGATTTCAAAATAATCCATGTTCTTGAATATTCTATTATTTTCTATGATTTTTAAAAGTTGAGGTATATTTATTATATTTCTTTTATAGAAATGTATGCGGATTTGATTTTTTTTTATCTTAAACTTTTTTGATTGAGCTTATGAGTCCAATTAAAATATGTTATGATCAATGTATAATTGAAGGATTTGATGGGTAATCTAAGATTTACTCAATGGAAGACAATCATCTTCTGCGATAATCTATATATTATTTATTTAACAAGGATCATGTATAATATCGTAGAACAAATTATCTCCATATTAGATATCATTTCCTTCATATTAGAGTATATTGAAGTGAAACATATTGACACCAAAAATAATTCAACAAATGTCTTTACAAAGTCAGTTCCTATGAGCAAGCTAATACATTGCTTAGACTTGTTGAACATATATTGTTGATTGTAATTCTAAGAGAGTTATTAAGTTAATAAATACATTTTATTATAAACATAATCAAATCATTAATTTAAATCAATATACAAATTTCTAATTTTGTTATCGAATAATTTGATATGTTTTTTAATAAATAAGATCAATAAGATTATGTTTGTACTTGGTGTTGTACCCCTGAAAAGCTTAGCAAAATTGTCAATAAATGGGTATGTACATGCACATGTGTTGGGAAGTGAACCAGGATGAATAGATGTGTTCTTTCAGCCTTTTGCTCACTCCTCTCTTTGCTTATTTAATACTTTTTAATTTTCATTTTCAACTTCACTCAACTATACCCTCTCTCAGAACGTTTGAACGTTCAAGTCTCTGTTAAAAGTTTAAGAAAATAAAAAAAAATATGCTTTAATATATAAATATTAATAATAATAATAATAACGTTTTATAAATTAAAATAATTATATGAAAGATACTTCAAATAATTAGAAATATATAATAAACTTTGGAAAGTAACTTGAATCCCTTAATACTTCTTCCGAATATTAATGCTCCTCTTAATAGTTCTAGTCCCATCAATCAACGTTATGCTGGACGTGGTGCACGAAAACGCATTACGTGGGACCGTACCATATATATACCCCTTCTCCCTCGTTTTCCTTCCTTTCCACAACTTCCCTAACCGTTCAAACACACTTCCCTCACTCTCTTCACTCAATCTCTTCCCAGCAACAACGATACAACGACGACGATTCAACATTCTAATTTTTAACATTCTAATTTTCTCTGCGTTTTTTAGTTAACTATACAGCAATAATGCTAACCAGATCGAGAAAATTGAAGCGCAAGCTCGAGCCTGAGCCACCTCAATTCGTTGTCACAAAAAAGCTCCGGCAGAAGCTGCCTCGCAGGCGCAGGCAAAACTTCTCGCCGGTGCTTCTCGTCAGAAACTCTGGCCAGAATCCTCGTTTCTCCATGGATTCCAGCTCCGGCTCCGACTTCGCTGCAGGCGAAGCTTCTTGCAACTCCAGCAGAGCTTCCATCTCCGGCAAGGGAAACACGAACTCCAGAAATGAATCATCGATCGATTCAACGAGAAATCAGAAGTTAGATAAGCAAAACGAGAACGAAGTGGAAGTGTCAGAGTCTTCGTGTGCTGACTCCAATTCGTTCGCTCGAGAACGAAGCAGAACCTCAATTCTGAAGTTAAAAAGTGAAAGAGAATCTACGAATCTAAGAGGAGAAGAGGACGTTTCAGAAGTGTGCCTGAAATCGGATAACTCTGCTATTCTGAAGTTCAAAACCGGAAGCGAGAGTAAGAATGTAAAGGAAAATGACGATGTTTCGTGCGGGAAATCAGATATTACTTGCGAGGAACAGTTCAATTCGAAGTCCTCCAGTAACGGAAACGGAAACATGAAAATCTCTTCGGAGTCAAACAGAGACGTCGTTTCGTTTAGTTCTTTTGTTCGCAAGTCGTTTCACGAGGAGAAGGATAGCCGCAAGGAAAACAGAGCCTCGGAATGTGAATACTCTGAAGGTTCTAAAAACCTCCACGCGGAAGAGAATTGCGCGGATTTAATAGCGCAATCGATGATGAAGCAGGAATCCGAAAATTACAACGTCGCTGCGGACCTCACTTGCTCTGAGGATCTGCGTTTCTCGTACTGTGACGACGATGACGAATCGGAATATTGTTCCAGTCAGGGAACTGTGTTATCTGAATTTCATTCTGAGATTTTCGGTGAATGCTCGCAGGAGCTTTCGGATTACTCTCCGTCGCTGTTCGCGGATTCTGGAAGCCAGTTTTCCGAGGGATCCGTGGGAGAAACTCCTTCGCCTACGTATTTGTTGTTCCTTCAGTATCGCAAGGAGTTCACGGCTCTAGTTTCTGCTTCTCCAGTGATGAACTCTTCTTCAATTGACGAAGATCAAGCCAATGTAGGTTTCGCTAGATTCGTCTTCAGAATTCTAAGTCACTTATATTACTAGTTCTGTCAGGAATCTGTTTAGCCTTGCTCGTTCTATCTTTGTTAGTATAATTAAGAGTTCTTATTCACTGTATACTTTGTATTTGTGGATTTTAGTTTGTGAGATTCGAAGATTCTGATGACGAAGACAGCTACCAGATGCTGAGGAAGAGGGAGAGGAAGCAAGGTTTTGTGTCAAACTATTCTGAAAGATATTTCTCTACCACTGAATTTGGAGAGACCATACTCGAGAAACGTTCGCAGATGGTTCACTGGATCGTTGAGGTAGGTTTATCTAATTCCAATTCAAGATGCTTTTACACTTGTGGTTTGATTAATTTCTTTTATATAGTTTTATAGAAAATAATATATATGCTATCAAAAAATTTACCGTTATTATAACATTATGGCATATTCTTATATAGTAAATATTGATGATTTCTGAATGATCAGTGGAAGGATAAGAAATTGTCCAGATAGTCATATCTGTCCAACAAATTGATAATTGAAAAGATAATCATCAGTCAAATACACTGAATCCTATCTAATAAAAGCTATACAAATACTATAGATTATACGATAAATATTTAAATATAAAGGGTGTCTATGTGTTATTATATTTTGTTTTTACTTATTTATTAAATGGGTATAATAGTGGTATAGATAATCGTGTTTTGGATTGGGTGAGAGAGACCACACGTTTAAGAGAGTGAGTGAGAACCAAACTTGATTCGGTTAAAAGGTAATCATTCCATACAACAAATTGTTGGAGTAGTGTGAGTGGCATCCAATTGCCTCATGACACGTGAGATTCATTAGGAAGAAGAATGCCTCCCCGAGTGCAGCGGCGTACTTTAGTAAATCCCTCAATCGTTATGCATGCTTCTGATGCAATCATGCAAGGCACTTTTCTCGTATTCGGGCATGTGGGTAGTTAAGGGAGTATAAATTTTGCTTTTGACTTGAACCAAAATTTAGAGGACCATATGGCTAAGGAAAGATTATTTCCTTTCTGGTTAGTTTGCAAAAGATTACTTCAACCAAATTTTACTAGTCTAACTAACTTCACAACTCTACCATTATTTTAATGCTTCAAGATTTCATATAGATAGGATGTTCATTCCACAATTTTTAAGATAATTGGAAAGGAATTGAATGGCTATATATATGGCCTGAAAGGAAAAATAAACGGTACTTCTGCTATATGTACAATTACTATAATATATATTCGACCAAATTTGATTTTGGACATTTTAAATAACATTCACCAAAAACAAATTGAATCCATTAAGCAAATGAATATAATATATTTTTTTTGTCGTTTAGACATATATATTAGAGAATTTTAAATAGTGCGAAAATATTCGGGATTATCCATCACCAATTGACGCAGTTCATTTCTCTCATTATTAATTTTTTTGGTGAAGATAAGTATTTATTATTAATGTATAATAACAATTACCTATGTGAACCTCTTTAGATTTGGATAACAACGTTCTTAGCTTCGGGAATGTTGCATCTGTGGAAGTTGTTGGACTTTGAATCGTGTGTCGAATTTGTTTAAAATGCCTTTATCTTTTAAAATTTGGCAGCAATCTTGTCGAAAACAGCTTCGGCAAGAGACGATTTTTCTTGGCGTCAACCTACTTGACCGTTTCCTAAGCAAAGGATACTTCAAAGCCGAAAAACACCTTCAAATTGTTGGAATAGCTTGCCTCACGTTAGCGACCAGGATCGAAGAAAATCAGCAACAAAACAGGTTCAACATTCAATCTTTACATTTATCCCCCATCCTCCTAGTTATGTAATATTTGGGCAAAAATGTGGTTTTCAATCATGTGTATCACTGGTCTAGTTTGCCATTTGTGAAGCGATGGCTTACGACAGTCTTGAGATTAAGGAAAATGAAAATAGATTAGCACTTAATTTTTAGAGTTTGAGTTTATTTGTCCTCATTAATCATGCATTCTTAATTTAAAGAATAAAAATTGTCCCTAAAGTTCCCAACATTATACAATTTTACATAAATTCTATTTTGTAAAACATTAGTCCTTTAGGTTAAAAATTAAAATATATAAATATTTTCTTTTTAAATTTTTCTATCCCATGGGTAGAGTTAAAAAACCGCATGTAATAATTTGGTTTTCTTCTCTTTTTACATACACTTCCTTCTCCTATAACTCGGGAAAGTGATAATTAACTGAATTTAACAATTCTTTATTCGAATTAAATTCATAAAAGTAATTATGCCCAAGGAATAACTGAGCTCCTTTGTGGGTATTACAGAGTAGGGCAAACCAGTTTCAACATAGGAAGCAATAAGTACAGTAGAGGCGAGGTGGTAGCTATGGAATGGCTGGTGCAGGAGGTGCTCCAGTTTCAGTGCTTTCTGCCTACCATCTACAATTTCTTGTGGTATACTAGTAAATTTTTAATTTTACAGCACGAATATGACCTGAAATTCTGCATAAATTAAATGTTAGCTGATACTTGTTGTTTTAGGTATTCATTCAGACTTTTGTTTCTTTCTGGGAAACCATTCTGAATTTTAAAATGAATGGTTCAAGCAAAAACTTGCTTTCATGTCTCTAACAAGGAATGTCTTTTTGCCTTAAATACCGTGTATTATTTAAAAATGAAAAGAAAATTTTGTACTTGTAACTTGACAGCCCCAATGAGAAAAGGCTTAGCGTCGTTTTGGATCAGTTAAATTTTGTTTTTTTTTTTTTTCATTTAGGTTTTTGTTCTCATTTCTTTATTCTAGTCTTCAACTTTTAAAAAATCCATATTTTTTGTGTAATTCTTATTATTATATAGTTTATTACTTAATTAATTAAATACTATTTTATAATACTTTAGATAAATAATTTAATTTTAGAATTCAATTTAACCAAAATATAAGAAATAAAATATATAAAAAAATATAGATTAAATCAAAATTATGAATTTTCAAAAACTCTAGCGTGCAATAATATAAAGTCATTGTAACCCATTTCTTTATGATTCAGCTAAATTACACTCCACCCTTTAATTTTACAGGTTTTACCTAAAAGCAGCCAATGCTGATGCAGTCGTTGAGAAGAGGGTCAAGTATCTGGCAGTGCTGACACTGTCATCTCATGAGCAACTGTGCTACTGGCCTTCGACAGTTGCTGCAGCACTTGTAGTCCTGGCTGGTCTTGAAGTCAATCAAAGTTCATCGCTCAAAGTAATTGGGGTAACTACTATTGCGTTATAAAACTTCCTCTTTATCCGAAACTTAGGTCAACAAGATAGGGGTTAAATATTATATGACACGGTTAGGCAATGCCAGATCTGCTTCTTAATATTTTAGTACATCATTGTAATCTAAGCACATAAAAATTCAACAAAATTAGCATACATCCGTATTTGTATGGTCTAGGTTTGCACCGAGACTGTGAAAACACTAATTATATAAATCTGCATAGTTTTGCGTGCCTTTTTCATTCTGAATCGCTAATTATATGAATATGAATAATTTATTTTTACTTTCTAGCTTTCTTCCCTTTTAGACACCGTACACTATAAGATTGAGAGTAGAATTTCATGTTTATAATTAATCTTTTGATTCTGCAGATCCACGTTAGATCAAAAGATGAGAATTTGTACGAGTGCATAGAGGTATGATAGTTCAATTTATTGTAAATTCTCAGTGTACTTCCTCTTCAGTTTGAGGTTTAAACAAAAAAAAAAAAAAAAAAAACTTGGAAGGTCCTGATGAAAAAGTGCCACAATACAAGATTTATGAAACTAATCTAATCATTTTATTTCTTGAGCTGAGAAAAGCCTGAGGCCACGATTAGAATGAAATAAATTGTTACCTTTATTATCATTCACTTTCTCCTTTGTCGGTTTTGTTCAAGTATTTAACATGAAACCTATATTCACTTCAACAGAGCCTGGAGTGGCTGTTACGCTATACAGGATAACACACTAGTTAGAGTGGAGACATTGGCTATACAACTCATTTTGGAGGCAATTGTTCCTAACCAACAGAAGACAAATGGCTTTCTTATTCTTGGTTGATTCTTCATTAATACAAAATAAATTCCATTCGTTTCCCTACCTGAGAGCAAGCGAGTGCTATTTTTCCCACATGTAACTATATTGATTGTTCTGTATATCGGTATACAAGGATAAAATTTACACATTTTTTCGGAAGCCGTGAGAACCTTTCAACGGACAGGAAATTCAGCTGTTAACTGTTAATGACATACAAAGATATTACAGGCTTATACAAAAGTTTATCTTGCATAATATTTGATTCTTTCTTTCCTCTGCAGACATTGTCTTTTGTGGCCTCCTCGCAACCTTCTATCATGCTTGGTCACTAGGAATTTTAATTATATGCATTAAAGTACAAAATGTCTAGATTTTCTGTTGAAGGTATTTCTAAAGATAAGCACAGGGATTATTAGTTCATAGTAAAATATGTTTGCTAGTGACCACATCAATCATAAAATGACCGACTTTAGGCCAACTACAGAATGAAATATATATTCCACAGCAGGTAACCAGCACTTCAGTTACTATATGTTGCAGTTCAGATTGTTACCAAATCAAAAAGAGAAAACTGCACTGTTTACTGTGGAGTGAAAATGAAGTAGGGATCATTAAAGACAATTTCATTGCATCAAAACTCAACTCCAGAAATAGCAAATGGAAAACCATCCAAAGAAAGACATTCAACACAGTCAAATACAGATGTGAAGAGCAAAGCTAACATACCTATTCTTTCTTTTCATTGTGAGGGAAAATGAATGAAGAGGTAACTAAAAAATAACAAATAACATTTTGACATTAATTTTGACCGTATTTAGGAACCACGTCTTCCATACAAACTTCTACATTGCTATAACAATCAATAAGACTTATCATTGTACAATAAACGTGCAAAATCGGAAGTCTGACAATAACTATGCTAACTAAATAAATCCACTGTGCATGTGAGGATGTAAAGAATTGTGAGTAGCTATATAATTTCCAGCTTATGGTCATCATGTGAATTAACAGGAACTATTGCAGGGCCCATGTCTGAAGCATCCTCATAGTGTTTCTTTCCAAATTCATCAACAGTCCCTTTCCTTTCACTATACATGATCCCGTTCCTTTCCACCTGGGCCTGTTCAACCTTCTCCTTCGTCATAGTGCTGACATCCCCGGCTGCCTTTGCAATAGCACTAAAGGCACTAGACACCCATGAAGCTCCAGTTAATACATAAGAGTTGCTCATGATAGCAGATCCAGCAGTGCTTGCCTTTTGCTCTGCAGCAGCAATAGCAGACCTTGTCATTTCAGAAAGCTGATACTTTTCATCCATTTCTCTCACCTTTCCATTCACAATCGCTGTTCCAATACTTAGTTTGTCACTGAAACCCATTCTACGGTCAATGGAAGCAACTGTGGAAGAAGCATTTGAGCTCAACTGGTGACGCTCATCAAAGGATTTTGCCTTGTTGATAGCATCCTTTCCTAAAATGAAACCCTTAGCAAGCATAGTGCTCATTACATCTTCAGCCTTCTTTACTGCATCAGCACTTTGGTTTGTCTACTTATAAGAGCATTGTACAACATATATTAGATACTTACAATTTGACAGTAAAGAAATTAGAATTTCCAACCCTGTAGTGAGGGAAGAATTTGTATATAATTGCAGACATTTTGCATCTAGACCTAACAGAAGAGCTAAAAGTATCCTCTAGGTCTGTGCAGTACAAAAAGTTTACAGCATATTTGACTTTAGCACCAAATAAATATAGCATCCACAATATTAGCCCTTTAAATTCAGTTATTAATCTAAACTCATAAGAAAATGTTTTAGCAGAGCATAGTTAGATATGCTAAGATTCAAGTGGTAATTTGATTTTGCTCTGTAATCTTCAGCCCAGAGTTGTTCTTATTGTGCCAGATAAGTTGCAGACATCATCAGCAGAAGATAATAAATCTAAATATCTTTACTTATCATATCCGGGCAAAGATCTTAGGCACTATATAAACTTGGCTGCAATATTGTTGAAGCCATAAATTTCAAAGCCCAAAGTCTATCAAGAGTAATAACAAAATGAGATAGAAATAAAAGATACAAGTATTGACAATCATATTTGGTACACATAGAACCGCCATGTTCAGCAAAACTTAATGTATCTCACATTTTACCACATAAATGTACTAGTAGCAGGCTCGCAACACAGAGGTGCATGATGAACACAATTGCATGCAAAATAAATTACACAACATTTAAATGAACAACCTATTTAGATTAACTTCTTTATAAGCACTTGTACGAGAAACAAATATAAAGAAAAAATAGAATAAGTTTCTCTATAAATTAAAATTAGCTTACTAATTTCTTGGAAAAGCTAATACTCACCGGACTTGCTGGAAGAGCATCAGGGGGCAGCTGATACTTCTCTACAGGTGTGATTGTGACATATAGATCACCTATCTTTGAACCCTATAAAATGAAGATTAAGCACATGATTTTAAAACAAAATCAAC
>Ga0099825_1001718_pt1 | contig 28392 bp, 10 predicted proteins | sample SiratroredBW_FD_76838 | JGI IMG/M metagenome (GOLD analysis project Ga0099825, IMG submission 76838) | Root nodule microbial communities of legume samples collected from California, USA - Siratro red BW | ecosystem: Host-associated > Plants > Roots > Nodule | place: USA: California | collected...
AAATCTCCACACAGAAGTAATTGAGAAAATTGGAAGTGCATGCCATGAGTGGGGATTTTTCCAGGTGATTAATCATGGCATTCCCATCAGTGTGTTGGATGAGATGGTTGATGGTGTTCGTAGTTTTCATGAACAAGAGACTGAGGTAAGAAAAGAGTTCTATTCAAGGGATGTGAAGAAAAAAGTTTCGTATTATTCCAACCTTAGCTTGTTCAATGACCAATCTGCTAATTGGAGAGATACTTTTGGTTTTGCTGTTGCTCCTGATCCACCTAAACCTGAGGAACAACCATCAGTATGCAGGTGAAGTTTTCATTTTGATAAACTATGAAAGATTTTGATTAACTAACTATATGATAATCCATGATTTGATTAGTGTCTTCCAATTATATTCTTTATCTTATCATATAACATCTATACTGTGAATAAGAATGGCTTTGCAGCTTTTCTATTATATGTTACTGGTATAACATTTCCTAGTCAGTAGTCACACTTGTTGGTAAATTTCAGTGTTACTTACTCTTTTGCATCATGAGTTTATTTGAATTATTTATCATTGATGACTTTATTACTCTTTTGCAGGGATATTTTGATTGAATATTCAAAGAAAATAAGGGATTTGGGTTTTACAATCTTTGGATTATTGTCAGAGGCTTTGGGACTTGATGCTTCTTACCTTAAAGAATTGAATTGTGGTGAGGGGCTCTTTATCTTGGGTCACTACTATCCATCATGCCCTGAACCTGAATTAACCATGGGCACTAGCAAACACACAGATGGTAACTTCATGACTTTACTTCTACAAGACCATCTTGGTGGTCTTCAAGTTCTTCATCAGAATCAATGGATCAATGTTCCTCCTGTACATGGAGCTCTGGTTGTAAACATGGGAGATCTTCTACAGGTAGAATTCTAAATTATTACTGTTAAATTTTAGAAACTTGTGTGCATTTGATAGAATATTTTTGCTAGGAAATATGCAGATACTAATGGAAGCCATAAAATATAATTCAGCAAAAGGTTTTCTGATTTTGGAAAGATCTTAATGATACAACTTTTGCTTGTGGCCTAGGAAAGAAAAATCTATAGGAGAAGGTTGATTTACTGACACCATCAAACGGGTCAAATACGGCATCATAGAAAATTGGGGTACCACATGTGAAAGATATTCCTGTGACACTAATCATTTATCAATGAAAAATTGATCAAAGAATTAGTTAAAATGGTTTAAATAAGTGAAAGAAAATTATTGTTTTGTCACTGATCATGAAAGTTATTGCAGTAGAGTCTAAGAAAGGATGCTAAGGAAATTATTAAAAGGACTCTCATCAGGAACAATATTTTCTAAAATTTGGTTTTGATTGAGCCATGTCTGTGACTAAACTAGTGTTGGTGTTATAAAATATGATATTATATTTCTTCAGCTATGACTTTCAACGGTTCAAAGTATCTTATTCAGCCACCCTTTTCTGACTTTTTCAGTTCATTATGATTTATCTTAGTAAGATTAATGTGATAAATAAATTCTTAAACAATAAAGTTACAGAAGTAGTCGAGTCTTCTTTTTCTTTCCTCTTGTACTGTTTATATATTATTCAATCATATCTTTAACTAATACGTATTTAATTATATGTTACTCTTCCTAATTTTTTTTGTCATAGTTGTTTCCCTGTAGACTAATCCTCTGAAGTTACGATATCTGTAAAACTGTGACTCCTATATCCGTTCTTTCAAATATAACAATAAATGGCAAAGCATCCTCTCTTGAAACAAGGTTAATTACAAGAATCTTTATGAGGAATAAACTCTGTTGTATGTTTTTTAGTGAACTACAATCACAGGCTACAAATGTCATGAATGAAGATTTGGTTTTTCTGCCATCAATCTTTGCTGAATTTTAGTGTGACCATGTGGTTAAACATAAACATTCTTTAGTTGTACAAATTTTTAGAATAAAATTTTTGATTAAACACCTGAATTCAGTGAAAGGAAAATCAGATGATTTATAGCTTCTTCTTCATTGATACAATTTGTGAGAAATTTATCAATTTCTTTCATACTGGTGCAGCTTATTAGCAATGACAGGTTTGTGAGTGTGTATCACCGGGTCTTACCAAAGAACACAGGTCCAAGAATATCTGTGGCAAGCTTCTTTGTAAATTCACATGAACCAGTTGAGGGTACATCAAAGGTGTATGGTCCAATTAAGGAACTGCTTTCAGAAGAAAACCCACCTATCTACAGAGACACTACCATAAAAGATTACTTGGCACATTATTATGCAAAGGGCCTTGATGGGAACTCTTCCTTGGACCCCTTCAGGGTGTGAATCAAGCATGGGAATGCAATGTTAATTCTCATGGATATGGCTGTAATTTATCTAAACAACAAGCCACTTTCTAGTTTTCCATGTTGATCATAGTATAAACAGCATCAAGTTCTCAGATTGAAAATAAAAGGACTATTTATGTTGAGAAAATGATTCTGCAATATATGAATTACTGTACTCAGAAATACAAATATAACTGTTTTCCCCTTCTTGGTTCAGCAATTACACAAAAAGAAATTCTCTTTTTCTAATTTTTAACTCTTTTTACTGTCTTTCTGGTGTTATAAGAGAAATGATATTTTTTGAAAAATTAGTAAGGACTAAGGTTGAGGTAACTAAAAAAAGTTCCTCATGAGTACCATGAAAGACTCTTATAGAGGAGTCAATACTCGAACACTTTACAACGATAATAAGATGGAAAACAAATAAATGTCATTGAAATAATTTGCAAGTTTTATGCAAGTATAAAAGTTATTTGTTTTAAGCTCTATAACCGATTAGATCATAAGTGCATGTGTTTTGTTTCACAAACGATTAAGCATCATGCAAAGTTCGGCTATGTCTAGTAAGAAAAAGATTATGATCAGATGATAATATATAATTAAAAACTTTAAACTGACATGAACTCAAAAGAATATTCTTAAAGTTTGACTCTCTCATAAATGTCTTTATCACCTCTTATGAAGAAATGCATGTCAAGTTACTTCATCGAAATATCTCTAAAGATTCTAACTAAAATTGAAATGCCTACTAACTTTATCTAACACAAGAATACGTCAATTCTGCCAAACTATCTACTCAGTACTAAGAAGATCGGAAGAACTTGGAAAAAAGCATAATATAATCAAATGCCGTTAAAAATAAAGTAAGGTAAACTCTTATATGTGCATTTTTCAAAAATGAATATAAAAAGAACTAAGATATAAATTTCATGATAGTAATGATTATGATAAGGATTACTTGTGAAACAGGAACAAACTGATATAAAATTCCATAGTAGTAATTATTGTGATAAGGATTATTTGTAAAACAGGAACAAACAAATACTACTTCGTCTTTGTGTTTTTTATTGTTTTTTATCAACAATATAATCATCTTTTACAGTTTTTTATAAATCTAATCCCTTTAGATAAGATTACATTCTTAAAAAATACATATCAGAATATCAAATATTTACAATATTTTAATCTTAATTATCTAAATTTAAATAATAATTAAATACTTTTTATCTTTAATGAAGACTAGATTTTTTTTTCTTACATTTTTAAAGTTTCACTTTGATAATTACCGAGATGGAACTCCAAAATTTGATAATCCTATAGCATCGTAGGTAAGTTTTCTCTTAATTTTGTTATTTGAAAATACTCATTGTTAACAATTTGGCACACCAAACAAGACCTTCTCTAACGTAGTTCCGAAATTTTGCATTGTTAATATTAGCAGGCTAACAGCAATAGTAAATAGTGGGCAAAGAAGTCCTAATCGTAGAACTCCTCTTCATATTATGCCTTATCGGCTTCGCCTTCTTCGAGAGAAGGGTTCTAGTTCTGAACTTTTTATATATAAAAAGTGTTTAAGAATCAGAACAGAAAGTTCATATTGAAGGTGGTAACTAGTGGACTTCTCACATTCGAGGCATTAGGACTTAAAATATCATAAATGATCGCTAAATAACCATGATGAATTTTAAATTTCAATGTACGCTATTTCCAATAACATTCCCAATACAAATCATTCATGACAGATAACAGAACTTTCGTTTGGCAAAATTATCACCAGCTACTCTCTGATTTACAACATCAATTCAAATAAGTTGAGCTTGACCTTTTCTGTTGTGTCATAAACACAACATTAATTCCGTGTACACAGCACCTATAACTAAATTTTAAAACAGAATTTCTATAAGAGCTTGTCCTTTTTTTATTTAAATCCAAAGCACTGAGTAGATTCCTGAACGTATTCGGCTAAATTTTGCGAATAACTTTATGCCTCACTTAATGTTCTATTAACGTATAACAGAACAACATAAGATTCAATTTGTTTCCTCAAATAACAGATTCTTGGAATTATAAGCTAAAAAAGATCAGGCAAATCAAGCCATAGATCAGCGATTAAGTTCAGCAACATTCCAAGCAAGAACACGTCCATCTTCCTACTACAAACTAATGTTTCACTTCAGCAAAGTTATCGATTTTTAGCGTATTTTCAACTAAAAACAGTGGTTTCTGCCTTAAAAAACACCACCAGCACCACCTCAATTATTTATCAAACAAAACTTACTGCACTTCCAATGTGCTTTTTAATGTTCTTTAATCAGAATATAAGTTTCACCTTAGTAATCTCCTTTTATTAAGCAGATTATGAAGATAAAACTCTCATTTTGAAGGAGAACATCGCCAAAAGTATTTACGAAACTGCATCAAATTTTGTCCTAATCAACATAGAGATCTCACTTGATCAACCATAAAAAATATGTGAACGAAATAAGAAAACATCACCAAATCTGTTTAAAGGTTTAAACATAGGAGTGGATTCATTTTAGAGCCAAATACCGCTCCTGGATTCCCACTACTATGAAGCTGTTGGGTTTTGCCAGTTCGCCATTTCTACACCTTAGCTACGAAAAACACCCTCATTTATAAACCTCAATTCTGATCTTTTTAATTAACCATACTTTTAAATTCGCTCCCAAACAGAGGCTATTCAAAAGGTGTGTTTGCAACATTCTCTTTATAATACACACTTAACTATTGGTTAAAATTTATTCAAAACTAGAGAGACCCACCAATTAAGAAGCGAGACCCACCAAAATTTATGATCTCCAATGAATTTGAATCAATAGTGTAAAAGCATTTATCCCCATACTAATAACTAAACAAGATAACATTATCAGAACATGCAGTAAAAAAATTCTCATCATTCACAGTCACCTACAAAAAAATTTTCATACAATGAGTTTCACATTTACAAATTAAACATTGCTGATTCAAAGAACTGCATTTGGCAACAGCGAGTCATCACAAAAGTAGCAATAGCGATTCATGCAATAAGACAGAGGAGCGAATACAATATCATTGCCAAAAATACTATTATTCCAAACAAATACACCAGGTATTGATTCAGCCCCAGGGTCAACACCTTTGAAAGAAGCACTGATTATTTGTTCATCATATCAAGTTACATTAATAAACACATCATACTCCACAAATAATTCAACATAAAAATTCCATAGATTAGGTGTCTACAACCAACACATCAAATCTCAAACCACTCATTGAATTATTGCCTATTTTTTGCTTCCACCTGCATTATTGCCTCCTGCATCCTGTGCTGCTTTCTTTGCCGCTTTCTCCTGCAGCGCCTTCGCATCTCTGCCCATGAAGAAACACAATGATTTCACGCAAAAAATAATAGTTAACCACAATTAGTTTAAAATCTAAAAGAAAAACCGAGATATAAATTGCAAAGTATTGTGATAAATCACATCAACCCAACCTTTCCCGGCGCTGTTCAGGGGTCAACCCATCAGTTTTCGCCTGCTTGCCTTTACCACCGGTTCTAGACTGAGACCTTTCACGATCACGTTCCCTCTGGTTACCGCGTGCGATTTAATGTTAAAAAAAAAAAAAAAAAAAAAAAAAAAAAAAAAAAGCTCACAAACCAGGTCTCAAAAACCAATCCTCAGATACCCATTTGAATAGTGCAAAAGGAAACACATTAAAATTATATAAATACGTACAATTACAAAAAACTGTTCCTTCCCAAGGATCCAAACTGAATGAAACTATTAATTCCAGAAAAACCTAAACGATCAACAACAAAAATCGGTATGGGAGCGTGAAATGAGCTTTATTTTTTCCTCGGATTCCCTAACTGAAAGTCAACTCCATCGCTAAATCAACGAGAATTCGGCAAAAATTAGCAGTAAATTTTGAACATAAGAAAGGATATGAGTCATTATCGCAGATCGATTGTTCGAGAACGAAACGAGCTCGGAGAGGAGGGGAAACCCTAAACATCGAAATCGGGAAACAATGAACACAATTAACGAATTAGAAGAAAAAAAAAAAAGAAACGGAGAAAATGGCCAAAAGGAAAAAAAAAATGCAGAAGGAAAATGTACCTGATCGAGAGAAAGCAGAGAGATGCAAAGTATGAAAATGTTGAAAAGAGAAGGAAGAAGAGGGGATTGGAGAGAATATAGGTGTACTAAAATATTTGTTCCAACTAGGACATTCAGATTCCAACAAATGTTTATTTTATATTTGTTTGGTATATGCTATTTATATCATTATATAAAAAGATATATCATGTGATGATTTTATTTTTGTCATTTTTTAGTAAAATAATTTTATCTTTTAATAACTAAATAATTTATTATTTATTTAATAAAATAAATAAATATCGTTTGATAGCAAGTAGTAATGAATCCTCTTCTCTCTCAATTCTCAACTCCACTATATGATAAAAAAAAAAAAAAAATTAACTTAGGATTATTTATATTCAATTGAGAAAGGTCGATCTACTCAACAAATCTTGAATCACAGAGGATTGACCAATTATTCTCTAGTAAAAATATTTTGAAATAAATTTAAAATAAACATATTCATGGAAATAGGAATCAACGTAAGAACAAAAAATTATCATATGGTTCAATTCCTATTGGTTATGTGTACAAAACATATCAATATTAATTCACCGACAAATCATATTTATAATTTTATCATCAAATTTGAGAATACTCTCTCAATTGCAAGTTTTCTAGAAAATTTGAGAACGTCTCCCTTTAGTTTAAGGAGATGACCCCATCCATAGGTTCAATGGTTATTTTCATCTTAGGAATCTTTGTTTAATAAAACTTTTCATGCCATGTTAAAGAAACGAATGTTTAAAATAAAGATAATATAACATCAAACAATATGTTTTAATCTAAATAACGCATTAGATATTGTAAATTTCAAATTTTCAAACATTTGTAGGGGTAGAACCTCTTGCCATAATCTTGTCCAAGAGTCCTGAATTTGTAGAAAAAAAAACTTCACCGAGAAGAAGCCGTCACTGGAGAAAAAAGAGTCCATGTTGACTCCATCTTCCTACACCTCCATAGTTTCTTCATGCACCTTCATACAAAAATGTAAAAAGATTGAAATATAGTAAATGACCCAATTATTCTCACTCATATAAACTTTCACCTTCATACTTCTACACCGCTGCTATTAATATTATTGTACGTATTTTCATCGTTGAGGGAAAGAGAGGAGGTGCATGGTGCATGGTGCATGGTGCATGGTAGGATGATTTTTGGTACATATGGGCATTATTCCGGACTAAAATCTAGAAAATTATCAGATTGCAAAATAAATTCTTTTGCTTAGAAGTTGTAATTCTGGATTAGCGGTAGGTTAATTTCCCATATTACAAATCTGAAATATAAATTCAACCCACACACCTCTACTTATTTAAGAGTATTGAAGTCTTTTCCATAAGGATTTTTTGGAAATATAAAATTTTATGAAGGTGTTTGAAGAAGCTACGAAGGTGAAAGAAGAAGCAGTCTTGAGATATGATTCTTTTGTTGCTTTTAAAACATTAAGTTATGAAATATCTTATGACATTCATTTACTTTATTTTATTTTACTACTCACTAAGTTAAATTCTCTAGTATTAGGTATTCTAGGTAACCAATAGATCTAGAAGTAGTTGTATAATTTTATTTATTTATATATATATATATATATATATATATATATAAATGGTTGTATAAAATTTTCTTTAATATTATTGATTATTTTTTATGAGATACTCATAGACAATAATGAGGGGTGGCTCGCAACATCCTATCAATATGTGTTGGGCGGTCTAAACAATTAAGTCCATAAACTTGCATATATACCTATTCATTTAATTCATTCAAGTCAAAGTGAGAGTTGACTTGTAATGTAATTAGCATTAATTTTCTTTTAGTCTTTTATTTTTATGTAATATTGGTTGTGGTTGAATATAATTAAATATTTTCATTTGTTATTTTATCAATATCATATATTTATAATTACATATCCAAATTTTATTCATGGTCTACTTTAATATTTTTTTCATAGTAGGTCACCTTATTTGTAATCGTCATACTTACATTAAATTATTATTTTTGCAATATACTTAAATTTGGGATTAAAAAACTTACAAAAAAACTTTTTAGATTTCTTTTTAATTGTTTTTAATTTATGTAAGTCTAGTCAAAAAGCATATAGTTATGTGAGATTGGTCAGACACATTAACTCATAAGACTTATGTAAGTTAACTTATGTTAGTCTGATCTTGGAAGGTCGAGACAAGTAAAAATAGGACAAGTTGACCCGGATTATCACTTTCTAAAAAATAAAGTTTTTGAAATTATTTTTGAAGTAATTAAAATAAATAAAAAATACGCTTAAAATTATCTAATAGACTTTAAAATAAGATTAGTGTAAAAATTTCATTTAACTAAAGGAACATACAATTATTTTCATAATGTTAGAGAAAACATGAATAAACCTAAATATTAAGTGTTTATAATAAAGTTTTAAAATATAAATTTGTCTTAGTACCATATCATGACAGACATGTTTGATAGCAACAAATGTAAAGTACCTTATATCATATATGTTTTTGATAAGGTTATGCTTGAGATAGATGATAAGATATGTATTTCAAAAGTTTATATAATACTTCTTTTCTGTTTTAACTACGTTTGTAAAGAATGATCTTTCGTTTAACCATAAAGAGGATCTCACAAAGAATGTGAATGTCGTAAGATCTCTCAAAAAATGTGTCAAAGTTGCATCATGCCAATAACTTCTCTAAAAGAAAAATATGCATTATACATAGTTCATCTCTCTCGTACTGTCTTGACTTTTACTCTAGTTGAAATAAGAGTAATCTAACCTAGGCTTAATAAGTTATTTTGAGTATCATAATGTTCCTTCAAATAGAAATATGCAGCGAGAGCATTTAATAGAATCCTCAACTCTTTGAAGACAAATGTAACATGAAGAACGAAAGACTTCTCTTTATCTCACAACGACTAACAGAAGATTTGTAACGACAATCTCATATATATCTATATATAGAAGATGTCGTTGAAGAAGAGCATTTTACAACAACAATTAAGAGACGACTTTACGAAGTTACAAACAACTCTATATAGAGATAAAATCTTAAGTGTGCAAGACCTGACTCGTTGATTGAAAATTGTCGTGATCTTTGGCTATCTATAATAGGAAACCAAATCTTATATATGTCATAAACACAACACTTCTTTTAATGAGTGAACATGTGTTCTTTTGATCACACCCTCTTGTAACCAAGTATTTTATTTAGGAATGACTATATTTCAAATAATATCTAGTCTTAGCCAGAAGTGGTTGTGATCCAGACAATACTCAATCTTAATCAATAGTGGTTTTGTTCTATCAATATTCAGTTACTTATCAAAGAGTAGCTGCATTCCCAACAATACTAAGTTGCTTAGTCAAGAGTAGTTATGCTCAAAATAATTTGTTTAGCTAGAAGTAGATAAGGTCCAACAAATACTCATCTTGTATTTTGCAGTGATTATCTAACTAATGAAGCTTCATTAAGTTAGTCAAAAACTAAACATAATCTTGCTTAAGATATGAATCAATATAAAAGGTCAGGTATAAAATTTTCTTATCTCTCAACCCTATAGATGACTTACAATTAAATTGTCATTTAACTTAAAAAAAATAAAAGAATTTATTGAATTACATTTGCGAAAATATTTTAACAATGAGTTTTACTTAAAATTAAACTGTGTCTTAATTATATGTTTGATCTTGGAAAAAATACCAAATATTTTTATATACAATTCAAATCTTATTATTATTCATTTCTACCTACTTTCACACACACAAACTTTTCTTAAGTATAATTATTGAATATTGGATAAAAGAAGTTGTAACCTTGTTTATATCAAATGTTAAATGATATCGTTAAATTTGTAATAAATTTGTGATTGAAATAAAATTTTATTAAAATTACTTAGCTTATATTTAGAAAGTCAAATAAGCACTTAGTTCTGCCATGATTTAACTGAAATGTATAATTTCCTTACCACCAAACAAAATAAAAGTACGATCATCCTATAAGTTTCACATCTAATAGATGAGTAATTCTAGTATCATCATTTATTTTTATTTTTTAATTAATTGTAAAAGTGTGTCTCCTCATCATTAATAATTCCTCACGAAAATGTAAAAACAAAATGCATTAAGATTATAAACATGAAAAATTAATAACATACAATAAATAAATGATATTAGAATCACTCAAACTTTAAAATTAATTTATCAATTACATTCAAATCAAATTTTAAGACATTGTTTCTAATATTGATAAATTAAATGATATTAGAATCACTCAAACTTTAAAATTAATTTATCAATTACATTCAAATCAAATTTTAAGACACAATTTCTAATATTGCACTGGACTTTCACACACGTTATCAACATGTTTTACAAACACATGTTAATCATTTTTATCACAAGCTTATTTCACAGTATATATCAATAATCTTTATCACAAATATATTCACAACATTTGATCACAATAATTTTAGTACTTTTAGTATATTGGAATTCCAACACACTTCCGACGTGTCATCACGGATCATGAATGTCTTTTTGTAAGGTATGTAATATCCTTATTTTTAAATAACTATATTTTATATTCATTTTAAATATAAGTATTACAAAATCTTATGCTTAAATTCATTAAAACTGTTATGTTTTATCAGAAAAATTTTGAACATAAAAAATAAAGCAATTTAAAAAATTAAAAATAATAAAATGCTAAATTAAAAGAGAATAAAATAATAAAACATTAAATTAAAAATAATAATAATAACAGAATTTTATAAAAGATCAAAAATAAAGATTAAATCAATTAACTTAAAAAATATATATATAACAAAGAAGTGTCATGACTTCGACGACACCATTTCTTCCTACTACATATCATATCTCTATACTGTCTCTCACATCTCTTTGTATATGAATTTTACGAACCTTAATATATATATATTATCTGAAAAACTTCTTTTGAAACACTTCCAAAATAGACAATTTAGAATAATAACCTTATTATTTCAAAATACTCTACTTAAAAGTTAAAATTCTTGTTCCAAATCATCTAATAGGTAATATTTGTTTCTTTATATATACATCTCATATTGTGCGTTCCACAAAAACTTGTGTGACAACTACTAAAAAGAAAAATTCAATTGATGTTACTCAACCTTTTGCACCTCTAAAAAGTTAACCAACTTTAAATTATCAGCAAAACTTCTAAAATTCTTAAACTTGTACCAATGAAGTATAAACTTGCAATAGACTAAACAAAAAACACGATAGAATGATAGTTTTAAAAATTATGGAAGTGCATGAAGCAATAGCCCAGCACTAGTTTACATTTTCGCAACCCATTCGCAGTGACTATAACTTGGTACACCTGGCTGTTTAGACCTTACCCTTTTGACGACAAAGCAACCCATAATCTATTATTTAACATAAATAGGGACTAATGCCAATGGATGTACGTATTTAACAATTTACAATTTAAAAGAAGGCTTTTTCCCTTTCATTCCCTGAAGAAGCGGGGGCTTACACCTGCCATTGTCGTAATGCAATTACTTGCTTTTATGACTCAGATAGCTATCTTATTTCTACAATTCGTTTAAAGATAGCTTTGAACAAAAGGAAAATTCAGGTATACTCATTGCCATTAAATAAATGTCAGAGACTAACACCACAAAACAGCTTACAAATGTTGTTATAGACGTTACACAAGAAAGCTGCTACGAACTTTGAAGTATGAGAAAAAAAAAGGTCGGTTATAGATTTTTCCCTCATAGCAACATGTCAGGATGAATTCCCCAGGTGGGACAGGTATTCATGTTACAGCCCATAACTAGCCTCAGTCAGCCAAGTTTTCGGTCATATTCGGTCATATTAGACCAATTAGAAGTATTCATAATAACAAAAGAAAGACACCTAATACACTGTAAAGCATTCCTAACAACAAAATCAAAGACCCTGAAACAAAAATGCTCTCCAATCAAAATAGGCTACGTCAAACTTCGATGATTACAAATTGCTGCACTTGAAACTGCTGGAACTTTCTTGCTCTGAAAAACATTCATAAGAACAGGATAGTTAATTTTAATTAACAATTAAAAAATATTAAAATGAAAAGAAAACTGTACTACCCAGAGGCAAGCCTAAATATAATCAGTGCTTCTACTACAACTATAAACAGCTTTGTTGTATATTCATTTCATAAATTGGAAAATTTCCACAATATTCATAATTTAAAAAATCATTAAACCCCAGACCAAGGTTTATTTGTTGAAATTAAAAGGTTCACGTAGAAGAGGAAAGGAGAAAGAATACTTCAACAATATTCTAGACCGACAAGATGTAGTCGTGTGATACGAATACTAACACAAGGGTCCCATTTATATAATGTTAGATTACTAGGACAAAAGTATCCTCAAATTAGTTAGAAAAACAATATCTTCAAATTTTCCTATTCATTTTGACATATTTTTATTTCTTTATTTTAAAGAGGTTGATTATTATAAATAGAGGTGATGGGAATGTAATGAATCTTTGTTATAAAATAATTATTTATTTCCTTATATAGTTCAAATTAGTATCAGAGTTCCCAAAAGTAAGTTCTATTTCTGCTGTCACGTAAACAGCTGTCACTGTCATTGTCCACTGCAGTCCTCTGAGGTCAATGGTGGACTACAAAGCTGCATAGGCAATCACAACTTTGGCAATCGAATAGCTAACAAAGTCGTCACCCACCACCATCACTATCGACGAATGTACCCACACTCCTAGCTCCAACAGGGATCAAACTCCCAACGTTTGGCTCATAAGACCAATTGTTTGTGGTGGCTCTTTATCAGTTTGATGGCCACAATTATCTGCGGTGGAGCCAGTACATTTGGATGATTTTGAAAATGACTCTAATTTGGGATAATGAAGATTCAATAATCACGACTTAGATGTGACATTCTATGGTTTCTGAGATAAGTCAAAACTATATGTTTTATTACTCTGTTAAAAAGAAAAAGACATGGGATCAGTTAAATAACATTTTTCTTTGAAAAAAGATTTTGATGCCTACTATGACGTTAAGAGCAGGGTGTTTAATAGTAAACATGGTTCACTCTTTAGATTGGAATATCAAGGAATTTTGAATGGTTTGTGGATCGAATCAGTACCAAAATTTGAAGATGTACAAAACAGATGTAGTCACACATATTGAAGTCGTATAAAGAGAGAATCTTTAAATTGTTAGATGGCTTGAACCATGAATATGACCCAATTAGGATATAAATATTAGGGAAAGAAAACTTGCGTCCGTTGTTGGAATTACCTTTCAACGAAGAGGGAGAAGAGACTCAAAGGCTATCATGCCTATTAATGACAGAATCTCCAACACGAGCTTTGCCATGGCAATAGGAAAGAGGGTATTCAAAGGATCAAACATAAGAAGGAAGTCCTATGCAAAAGGCAACCATGGAGAACATTGTATACTACAAAAGATCTAGCAATATTGAGGAAACGTGTTCCAAACTCCATGGAAGAGATAAAGTCCTAGAGTGCATGGGAGATAACAAAGGAACCTCAGAGATAAAGACATCAATTCATTGTCCCACCTCATCTAGATCTTAATATGAAAACCTACAAGGAGGAACTTGATTGTTTGTGAATTGTTGAATGTAATGGGCCTAGCTTATAGTTTTGTTATTTTGTTATATTATTTTGTTATTATTTCTATATATAGATAAACAATCCTATGCGTGTATTTTAAGTTTGGAAGATTAATCTTATATTTTAGTTTGGAAAGTCTAGTAGTGTTCTTCAGTAATTTGGTATGACTCACATTGAGGTAGATCATTCATTTTTTTTATTGTCACTCAAGCGTCGAGTGCATCTATCAAGTAATATATGATGATGATGATGATGATGACATTATTCTTACAGGAAGTGGTCTCCATGACATCTCTCAAATGAAACAACATATTTGTCACCATTTTCAAACCAAAGATATTGGCAAACTCAGATATTTCTTGAAGATTGAGGTAACACAATCCAATAATGGTATTGTTATCTCTTAAAGGAAGTATGCATTGAATATTTTAGAGGAAACTAGATTAATGAATTCAAAACTTGTTGATACACCTATGGATCCTGATGCCAAACTCCTACCTAGTCAAAGAAAGTCTCTCTTAGATCTCGAGAAGTATAGAATATTAGTTGGGAAATTGAACTATATTACTGTTACTTGTCTTCATACTTCATTTGGAGCTAGTGTGGTGAATTAATTTCTTAATTCCCCATGTGTAGTTCATTAACTATGAATGAAAATCATAATAGATGACCTTAAAAGAAAGATTGACATTTCTATGCAATTATAATGTGACAATATGTACATGACAAGACCAAACATGTTGAAATTAGCACACACTTCATCAAAGATAAACTTGACAAAGGTCTTGTGGTTACAACCCTAGTTCCTACAAGACTTTAGATAGCGGACATTTTCACCAAGGGGCTTCCGTAGGACAAATTTCAGAATCTTGTAGGCAAATTGAGAATGATTGATATTAATTTGCCAATTTGAAGGGGAGTTTTGGAAATAGAGGATTATTAGGATAAAAATATCCTCAATATCTAAATAGTAATTGGAAGAAGAATATTTTAGAATCTTCTTTCATTTCAACATATTTTATTTCCTTATTTTAGAGAGTTTGATTGTTACAAAAAAAGCTGAAGAGAATATAAGTTGTGATTGTTATTAATTATATAATTCTTTATTTCCTTACATAGTTCAAGTGATACTACGGTAAAAGCCCAAGCATAAACATTAAAAAAGTATACTAGGGGGAGGAGGATAAGGGACCTCCTAAACAAGGAACTAAAACAGAAAGCAACTAAGAGAAAAGAGAAAATTAATTGAGCAAAGCTTCCCAAGATAAGCCCACCAAAAACATACCTTTTGAGAGTAAGATTCAATGGAATACAATTTGACAGGTTTCAAAGTTCCTTTGAAGTATAGATAAATGCCTGCGGATTTGGAGTTTTTCCTCTGAACCTAAGGAGCTTGATAAGAAGATAGTCATTGTCTCTAACACTCTAGCATTTTGCATAATATACCCTACAAAATCCAGCTCAGTCTCCAATCCTTGATATTCTCTGAGGCAAAACGTCTTGAGATGTAAAAAGCATTCAGGAACAAGCAGTGGATTGCTCCATCTTGACTCTTGTCCCTTTGCATATTTTTGTGATTCCTGCAATAACACGCCAAATGTTCTCAAATAGAAGTTAAAAATAAAAAATAGAATTCACTTTTCAACTCAGCAAACCTTGTTAATAGTAAGAACTTCCAGCTTGTGGGAACGTTGAAGCAAGTTTGCTAACAAATCCCATGAATAGCTTCCAAATGAAATTTCCAGCTCGATTAACTTGTCAAACACCGGAATATCAATGGCAGAAGCATGCTTCAAACACTGCATATAAAAGTTACGAGAAAAGAATATTCAAAAAACAAAAATAAATAAAGTTTAAAGAAACCGACACCTAACCACGAAATCATTACATTCAGTCAAAATTAAAACCAAAATTAAACTGACAAGTAACTAGAGCAAGGAAAATAATAGAAGGTAAAGGTCTTCCTATATTTCTTTGGCTTGTATAGAATTGTCTTATTAATCAAAGCATAACTTCTGCTTCTATTTCAATCTCAATCTCAAAGTTAACAAATATTTAGCACCATTTTGAACAATAAGAAAGTATGAGAATTTTTCTGAAATTGCCCAAGATTTACGGGTGACAATTCGGGCCAACTTGCCCATCATCAGTCCACTATGGTCACCAAAATAACAAAAGAATTTGACAACGAAAATAGAAAACTTCTAAACCAATAAAAAAAAGAAAAAAACATCAATCTTGTTTGTTATTGCTACTTCAAAGTCTCATTAATTACCTTTACAACTTGTAGCACATAATATTTACATAGAATCTTATATAATATTTGTATACAAAACGAACATATTTTCTACTATTTTGGGTTTTTTTTATGGGCTGATCAACCCCGACCCATTATAAACCCATTTTGAACTGGTTCTAGTGGGTTGAGTTCTCTAAACCCTGGCCTTCTAAAAGTCATTCCTATCAAGAGTTTCACCCAACAGTATGCTCCAAATTATAAGCATGAGGATTACATTATAATAAATACAATACAATTTACTGGACAATTAGACAACACAATATCCTATATATACTGAACATATTCTACTTGAATATTAATGATTCAATTTCCAACACTTCCCCCTCAAGCAGACGAAACTCTTCGATAAAATGTCTAACCACCTCAATATGATTAGTTTCATCATATGTTGAACTGGAATCTAAGCAATGCTAATTACTGACTTGTTATCAGAGTAGAGTCTCATAAATCCATCCTATTCAATCTTCAAAAATAATCTCAAGCCAAAGAACAAATACCTTGTGCCATATCTTAAACAATAGAACAAGCCACTATGTTACACTTTTCACTACTCCAAATTACAAGATTTCATCCAAGAAAGCACAGTACCATGTACTGGTTCTCAAGTTAATGGCTGAACCTACAAAATAAGCATCAGTATAAGCCTTAAGAGTTGCATTACCATTCCTTTTAAATAAAATTACTCTTCCAGGAGTTCCCTTTGAGATACTGCAAAATTCTTTGAGCTGCCTATAAATTACCACCTCTTAGGTTATGCATAAACTGACTAACCAAACTTACAGATGTAATGTCCAATCTAGTATTAGGCAAACTAATCTGCAACAAATGCTAATACATCTTATTATCTGCCATTGCACCATCATCTACACTACCCAAGTTATAGCTCAAATCTATAGGTGTACTCACAAGTTTACAATAGATCCCATTAGTTTATGCAAAACCTTAGCAACCGGACTTGCTTTGTACCTCTAAATTGACAAATTTGCTTTATATTTTACTGAATAAACCCATTCAGAACCAACAGAGTTTTTTCTTCAGATAATTGACAAACATGATTTATTCTTCTCCAATACCTTGATTTCCATATCCATGGCCTGCTTCCAATTTTTATTTGACAATGCCTCAAAAGCATTAACGGAAATTGGCACAATGTCAAGGTTTGCAATACAGGAAATATGGGTTGGTGAATTTGTTTGAAATGATAGATAATTTCAGGACCTAGTGGCTTTTGGGTGCAATTCTGATGGCAATAGGGAGGTCATGATTATCCTTAACTACTGGGATTCTTGTTTCATTTTGAGAGGCTGAAAAATCATAACCTAGAATATTAGAATTTTTCATGTGACCTAATGTACGGGAGTTCGATTGGCCTCTTGGATATGTATCAGTCCAGGGATGGCATTTAACCATCTTTTCATACACCAAATTCTTTCCATACCTACCATTTCTAGATCTAATTTCAGGTGGTGCTTCCTTTGACTTAAGTTTGTGCGAATTTGATTTGAGCTAGCAAGATCAAATGATTCAAGTTGAATCCCCTAACCACCCTAACTTGCTAAAGTTTAAAATATATATATATATATATATATATATATATATATATATATATATATATGTATATATATATATATAGTAAGTTGTAATTTGGGGTTACACCAGTTCTGGTCGTGATTTGGATCATCTATTTTTTCTGACCCACTACATGCCTACACCGCCGAGCAGAATAAAGAATTGTACAATTCTTCTCCAAATCATGATTCTTGCTCTAATCTTATTCATGCAATTCATAGTACGATAGGCACACCAAAATGATTCGCTCACCAATTCACACCGCCCATCAATATGACCCCGCATTCATTCTCTTTCACAAACAACTTTAAACTATACCTCTCGGGAAGCATAGTTTTCCCGTTAAAATGAACCAAATTATTAATTGCCATTGAAAAAAAATGGAAAATCCAATAACCTTTACTAAGGACAGAAAAAGAACCTCGAAGGATGAAGAACTGAGGTGCAAGAGCTCTAAGATGACTAAAAAACACAGAAAATAGCATGGCCAGGAAACAAGAAATTGAAAACTCATTTATGCCAAAAGGAGGCTCTGATACTATATAAGAATAATATTTGACTGAATCCTTATGGATTTCTGATTCTATTCATCTAAATAAATAGTACAAAATTCTCTAGGGGTACAATATAAATTGGAAAAAACTACACATATTCTTAGGCAAGATTCCTACGCAAGCAATAATATCCCAAACAAATCCTTGACTAACAACAACAATCTTGGGAAAATAAAATCCGTCATGGTCAAGACACTTGTACTTCTAGCCTTCATGAACCAAGAAGTACCTAATAAAAGTGAGAAACTCAAAGGAATACATGACTATCTTGAGCAAATTTTGTGACGATGATAAGAGTTTTAGTTATGTCAGGAACCAAATGTTACTTTTCTAGAGAGTGATGTGCTGGATTGTAGGGAAGATTGGAATGATGTCGAACCAATTGGTAAAAAGGGTAAACCTTTCCCAACAGAATTTAATCTGTCACTCGGAGGTATTCTGCAGAAGGCTTCATGGATCTAAAGTAACATGGTGCATGGGACCCAAGTTCAAGTACCAGGCCGAGAGGAATTTTTCACAAAACAAGTAAGTAGACATGAGGCATTTGTGAAGAAGAGGAAGGGATGGAGTTAACCATAGGAGCCTGTGTGTTGGCACAAGGTGCAATGAAGGATCTTGGCATAAATTGATGGGGCCATGAGTAGCAAAGGAGGCAGTGGCTGAACATACTACCTGCGCATGTGTTGAGCTCATGGGAATATTTAGAGAAGTTAAAGCCATGCTGTGCTTCAGTGAAAACATAGTGGCACCATTTTGTGGCACATTTGACATTGGATTGAGCTACAACCACCAAAGTGTCATCCACATCAGCCAGGAGCTCTTCCATTACAAGTTACCACCACCACTCCTCAAAATTAACTGCTATTATTAGGATCAACCAGAGGAAGGCCATAGGCATTTCTAGATGGTTAGTCACAAACAGCTGAACACCAGAATGAGATGGTGCAGGGTAAAAATATGGCTGAACAAAGGTTGAACATTAAAATGTGCAACATTAACAGACTACAGTTCCTGAAGAGCACCATGTTCCTTTTAAATCATGAGTCTAGTGCAAGGAGAAGTCACTCCATTTCAGTCATTGAGAGGGTCAAGAGATGCCAACAGAAATAGCTTCAAAATTATTGCAACTACATAGTATACTGGACCTCCAATGGCAAATAATGAGTCCTACCAGGGGTTTGTGCACAGGAATTCTGAGACAAACTTGTTTGTTACTTAATCATTTGAATCTCTTAAGTAGAACTGAGGGGACTTTGCATGCATGAGCACATGAAAATGCCTATGAATTTCATTCCAAACAAACCTGATAGGAGTGAAAAATTCCAGCAATGCAAGCTAAGATTGAATTAGAAAGTTGAAGTTCATGCCCTCCAATTACTGGGTCAATTTGTTGTAGTCACTACAAGATGTTTTACCAGTGGAGTTTGACGGGAACAGAGTGTGGTGAGAGAAGGTAATTTGTGAGGTTGCAGGAATTGAAATTTGCAGAGAATCAGATGGGGAGAATCAAGAGAAAGGAATCAATTTTGCCAATAACCCATGCTGATTGGCGAGGATTGAAAGAAGCTCTATGACACTGTAAGAATATAAGATGGATGAATCCTTGTGTGTTTGAGCACCAAGGAACACATTATATATAGACTGTACAATATATTACATAGAGACGGGTCTAGGCCCATATATTGAAAATACATTTAACACTCCCACCGTTGGTGCATAAATCATATGCACCAAGCTCATTACAAATGTAATCAATTCTAGGATCCCCCAATGATTTGGTGAAGACATCTACCAACTTATCATTGGAACTAACAAAATGAGTAGCAATGTCTCCATATACAATCTTTTCACAAAACAAGTGACAATCTATCTCAATATATTTGATCCTATTGTGAAATACTAGATTTGAGGCTATAAGAAAAGCAGCTTGATTATCACAACATTTGTGTAACCTCTCCAAATATCAGTTCTTTAAGAAGGTTTTTGAACCAAATAAGTTCACAAAGTGGAAGAAGCCATAGCTGTATATCTTACTTCACTAAATCTTGCCACTACATTTTTGTTTTTTTTCCCTGCTTTTTCCAAGATATCAAGTTGTCACCAATAAAAACACAATATCTGAAATGAATCTCCTATCAGTGAGAGTTTGCACAATCTACATCTAAGTATCCTACAACCCGAGTATGATTATTGTTTCCATATAACAAACTTTTTTACCGGAGCTCCTTTCATCTACTTTAGAATGCGAATAACAACATTCTATTGTCTTGCACATGGAGAATTTAGAAGCAAACTTACCACACTGACTGTAAAAGATATGTAAGGAGTGATTATGAGATAATTCAGTTTTCCAACCAGTTTCCTATATCTCTCAAGATTTGAAAGTGGCTCTGCTTGGCTTGGTAGAAGTTTAACATTGGGAACCATAGGTGTGTCAAGGGGCTTGAACTTCATTAACCCAATCTCCTCTAGAATATCTAATGCATACTTCTTCCAAGAAATTACAATTCCATTGTTGGATTGTGCTACCTTAAGGTCTTTTGTCTGGACATGATGACAAAGGTGTTGTTTTATCTCTAAAATGCCATAATAATTGCTACATATAAGAACGATGCCATCCACATACACTACCAAGTGGATAACCTCAAACCCAGAATGACGAAAACACAAGAATGATCAACCTCGTTTCGACTCATACCAAAGTGATAGACTACTACACAGAATCTACCAAACCATCTCTTAAGAGACTGTTTTATACCAAGCGAGAAGATTCCCCCAGACCACAAAGCTAGAAGGTTGCTACACATAAATTTTCTTCAACAAATCTTCATGGTAAAAGGCATTTTGACATCCAACTAATAGAAGGGCCAATGTTAAAGAACAGTCACGACTAAAAATATGATAGAGGTCATCTCGGTGACCAAAGTGAAGGTGTCACCATAGTCTATCCCAATGATTTATGTATAACCTTTGACAACCAATGAGCTTTGAGTCAATCAATAGTGCTATCAATGTCAACTTTGACTATAAAGACCCATTGACAACCAACAACATATTTCCCTAGAGGCAAAGGAACAAGATCCTAAGTACCACTATTCTCAAGAGCACACAATTCATCAAGCATGACCTGTAACCTAATAAGGGGAACGATTATGAGTGTAATGTGTACCTTTATGAAATGAAATAGGAAAATCAGACATAAGAGGCAGGGTAAGAAGGGGATGGAGGAGGTGGCATCAAAGTAGAGTCAGAAGTTGGAACAATGGGAAGACATAAATTTTGTCAATGATGACAAAGCCGAAAAGGAGGCAGAGGTGGTGGGACCGAGGGCAACCAAAGATGTCAATGGTAGCCAACCGAGGAGGGCAACCATATAAGGCATAACATCACTCAATGGTGTGACCGAGTTTATGACAATGATCACACCAGGAACGACCTCTACCTGGTTTGCAAGAGAAATTGTGGCCATCACACTAAGATACTAAGGTAGATGAATCACTAAGGAGACAGAAGTAGGTACATCATGTGCACTCAAATAACACACGCAACAAGGTGGACCATGCAGAGTTCAATGCGGGCATGGCCAAAGACCCCAAAAACTAACCACCAACTGAAGAATACTCGTTAGGAATCCCATAAAACACCATCAACACGACAAAGGTTTGGCATTGCTCAATTCCTAGGTAGGAGTGACAACAGGAGACAATAATTCATTGAAGTCATGTAGAAGAACATGAACCTTTCCAAAGTATTTGGCCATGAGGCTATCAAGGCATTTAGGGCTGATGATAGTCAGAAGATCCTAGCACACACCATAGACACATTGAGTATCATTGGTGTATAGTAAGGCTTGCTCCCAAGCCCAGAGAAGATTTGTTTTAGGGAAGGATGAATAGTTGGCCTAAGAACACTTCAGACTTGGACATCAACTTTGGACCATCGAGGATGATCTTTTGCATCAATTGAGGTTGTTGTCTAGGTGAGATGATCAATATAATTTTGTCCCTCAAACCAAGCTTGATATTAGAAGCTGAAGTCTCATAACTCAAGTCATCTAACTTGTCAACGGAGAGTGGGACATTGACATAGTAAGTGAAGATTGAGGAATTAAAACAAGTTAGTAGAAGTCATGGGCACATGAAAGAGAGTGAAAACAATGGTAGGAAAGAGAGAGAGAGACCTACAAGAGAGAGAAGAAACCACCCTCAGAGAGAGGACCAAGAATGCAGTACCAAATAAAAAGCAAGGAGGTTAGGGTGAGTTCGGCCTGGTGCAAATCACCGAAAAGGTGGCTAAACACACCACCATGAGCGACTGTTGGCGGTGGATAGAGAGAGAAGTTACATTAGCTTCTAGGCGCATGTGCAGGCACGTAAGAACTCTAATGACTATGACTACAGTAGCACTGTGGTCGCCTAGGCAAGGCGACTTTGGCAATGAGATCACTAGTTGGAAAGGGAGCAGGAGACAACAGAGACAGTGGTAGAAATCACTGGAAAGAGAGACACAACGAGGGGAGAAGGCCAGAAATCAAATAGAAAATGATTTCCAAGAAAAATGTGGCACCAATCGACAAGGGGTCCACCAAGAGCGCAAGGATTCACTAGTCTCTAGATAACATGCAAGAACATAAGATGAATATTCATATGGATGAATCCTTGAGTTTGAGCACAACCAATGAACATATCATATATAGATTGTACAATATATTACATAGAGATGGGTCTATGTCCATATATTGAAAATACATTTAATAGATACCATGTTAGAATTTAGTGTGAGAAAACTGAAAGAGAGAGTAATCTGTAATATCTTTTTTCTAAATGAAATGTATTCCACTTGATTGAACAAGTGCTGAACAGTATTTATAAAAGCAGGATGCTTGCAGCACAAGCTTAGCTGTATGCCTGTATGATATAAGAAGCAACAAACTTAAATCCTAACTGGCTTAACAAGCTAATAGGTCTAACAAACTTATCATAACCTTCACATCATACCAAATAACAAATTATTCTATAATAACTGCCTCATACAAAACCAATACATCAATGAAGTTAGGTATATTTGTACAGTGGCCACTGTTGCAGCAAAAAGAAGGGAAGACACTATAAGCAGCTCCACAATTGGTAGAGAACTTTTGTCAGAATTGATTTTGTAGTTTGGACTCAATTGTAATGCATGCACGGGACTTGAGTCTCACATCAGAAGTATGGGACTTTGGTGTGGGGTAGACTTCGGACTCTCAACAAGTTCTTATCAACTTCACTATTGAGACACGGAACACCTCAGTAGCAGGCTATATCCAATGATTGCATAGGGAGCCACATTTCCTGTTGTAATAATATTGAAACCCAACTTTTTCTTCAACAGCACCACTTTTGGGACTTAAGTACCCCAAAACTAATTTAAGATCTAGAAGGAGCGCCACATGAAAACAGTTGCTTCATTGAAACTAACTTTAGGTCTGTAACACTGTTTTACGTCACTTCAGCCCGTCTTTGCCCTTGCTCTGCCTCATTTTCAGCCCTCGAATCAGTATTACATACAACTCAGTCCCTTTTTAACCTATACATCTTATCCTTCTATTGATGAGGTGTAGTCCCATGCAGCTCTTCAAAACAATAATCTGTACACATATCACCCTCCTTGGGATCTTTCTCCCTCCCAGTTCATGTGTTTTGCTTTTCTAACGTAAGTCCTTTCTATTTCCACTATTAACCACTACTAAAATCCCGTTCCACTACCACATACCAATTCAGTGCAACACCATCCTATTTTGGGCAACAAGAAAAAACAACGCTAATTGCCACCTATATCCATTTTCAAAGAGTAGCATTAACTCGTTTGAAATTTCCAGAACACATCCCACAAAAACACCAAATTCAATGCAACACCATGTTCTCTTATGCAAGAAACAATTAAACTCAGTATGAATCGTGAGTTCAAGAAACAAATTAAACCATAAACACACAAATATACACATGATGTATAGTATTTAACTAAGGGTAGGTGGAGAAGCGTCGTACCGCAACTGTACAGGGAGAAAGCGAGAGGCACCTAACGTGAGAGAGCGCTTGGAAAATGAGAAGCATGGACTTGAGGCACCTCTCCTTCCAAGAAAACCCAATTTTGGCACGCAACAAGTGTTTCAAACTAAGCTCGAAATTGCCCTCGGCACAAACGACACCTCCGCAGGCATCGTTGTAGGTGGATTCCAGCACCAAGTCCTCCAGCGCGGGGCACCCAGCTAGAAGCTTCACCAGGTAATCGTGGCACCCGAACAGAACCCTATCCCCAACGTGCAAAGCCCTCAGCATGGGCAAGCACACGGAGAACGAGGCGAGCGCGTTGAGGAACACGCCGTTGAGCTTCATGGCCGAAACCGTGTCGCAGTTGAAGAGGCGCCGTGGAAGCGCCACATAGCGCGAGAGCGAGAGCGACAGCTCCACGCGCTCCACTTTCCGTCGCGCCACGTGACATAGCCACGTGGCGATGTCGCACGGGGAGGAGTTCGGGTTCGTACACCGGAGCCGGAACCGCTCGATTACCGGCGCGTCGTGCTGGAGGAGCACCGAGTACACGAACTCCGCGAAGCCCGCGGAACCGTGGCGGGAATCCGGAGAGGACTCGTCGTCGAGGTCGAGGACCGACACGGCGGGCCACAGCAGGCGCCACCGCTTCGCAAGAATGCCGGTGACCACTGCCTGTTTGGTTGGAAGGAGAGAGAGGATTTGGTGAAGGAGGACGTCGGGGAGCTGACTAATTCTGTCGTCGCCGGCGGGTAGCGACCGTCGCTTGGACGGTTGTTCGGAGGATTCCGCCATGGGTCCCGGTGATGTCGTTGATCGGAAGAAGCGAAGGGTGTAAAACGCTATTTTCTATTCTTGTTGTTTTGTGATTAAGAATGGGCACTTTGCACACTTCATACTTGATACTTGCAGTAGCCACTGTAGCTGTAAAAATTCTTGTTTTCTTTTTACTTTCCTTACCCCCATTGGCATATTTTTTTTTGGTTTCTATCACCAGAATCTCTCTTTGCCAATGTCACCCTCATTCGTTGCTATTTCTTGTCTTTTCTTACTCTTTTCTTTATTTACTTTTTTTTCTAAATTTTTTCAGTTTGTTTTCTTACAGTGGATACTAATTTTGCTCATACTGTGACTTTTGACTTTATCAAAAATTATTCCAAAATGTAAACATGTATATTTTTTTTTTTTATATTTCATTAGCTTGCATTCCAAAACTTGATTTATGGAGAAGCTTTGAAAATGGGTTACAGTTTATAACAATTTATATACCATACTTAACTGAAAACAATTAAAAATATGTGTTTATCCAGTTAGATTTTTAAATTACAGGGCTGTTACACTGTTAAATTTGTTATTACTTCATTGAATAATAGTGTTACTTAATGATAAGGTCAAAGATCAAGTTCAATTACTAAGATGGGTTAAAAAAATCTGACTACAAGTTGTGATTTTCTTAATATTGAATTAATTTTTTATATATACAATTAAAAAAAAAAAAAAAACTTTACTTGGTTGACCCATAGTACTAAGAAGTCAAGTTTTTTTCAACTCATCTCAACTTACAGCATATTAACAATTTTACTTTTGTCACTCCTTTTAAAACATTGTTTTCTCCATCTTCACCAAACTTTATCCTCATCAATGAGCTTGGTGGTGAAAATAAGTATAATGCCATAATGACTCCCTTTTACATTTATAAGCAAGATGAAGAGTTCATGATATCATAACAAACTCAACCTATAAAAATTCATCTTCTCCGATGCAAAGAAATCTTTAACCATTATACAAACCATAAGGGAGACTACCAAATCTTTTAATTCTAAATTGTACCGATAAATAAATAAATAAATAAATAATATATATATATATATATATATATATATATTTAAAATTAGGACAAAAAAAATTAATAATGGAAAAAATACATTGATAAATAAGTAGTCTAAGAAGTAAAATAAGAGAATGGAAGTTTTATAATTTTGAACAGTTTAGCACAAGATTGAAGCATCTCTTAAATATTAATAAAAAAATATGTAAGTAGATAATCACCAAATGCTACTGCTAACTTTTGTAAATTATGGGGCCAAAACTTATAACATGAAGTGATATAAGACTCCCATGTAAATAAGAACAAAAAACAATTGCAGGTAGATAATTGACCATTGTAAAAAAACATTTTGAATTCTAAATAAACCTAATAGACAAGTCAATCTATTAAAAGTCATATCCTGAACAAGTAAAAAAATGCAATCAACAATGGAACACTTATTATTTCATGACTCAATGTTAAAAGGCTAGAAATAATTATTTTTGTCAATATTAAATTATTTTTAATAAGTACAACTCTTACTTAGTATATTATCTTATTTAAGTAAACATTGGATGATATGGAAAGATGATTCAAAGATTGATTTTACTCTCTTAAGCTAGACATATTATTTATTGATTAATATAATAAGCATAAAAAGCATATTCAATGACATTAATGATCTCATGACAAAAAATAGACCGGTCATGTTCTAAGTTGGGACTCTAGAGATCCAAATACAATTCTCTTGTTTACTCTATTTCATCACAAAATGGCGATCAACTTACTATCTTAAAAAAAATTGTTGTGATAAGATAGAAAATATTGAACATATTTTTTTTCTCTCATCCTTCATGTTTAGGGATGAAGGACAATTATATTTGTCCTTAGTAATACCTAGTTTCTACATCAAAACAACATGTTTTTTTTGAGAAACTTTCCATTCTATTACAAGAAAACAAAATCTTTATACAAGTCTTGTCTAAAGGGGACACTAACAAAATTACCAAAACCATAAAAAATACAAATGCATTAGAAATCACCATATAAGGGTTGGTTAAGTGCAAAATAAATTTGCATGGAAGAATCAGTCTTGCACAAGGGTAAAAGCCATTAAAATTGTATTATTTGCGTTTCAAGTTGCAAGCTCTTTAGAGAAAAGTACATGGCTAGAAAATGATTATTCTTGGGAAAGGGTATTATGAATTTAAATTCTAAGACTCATTAAGATTATATCTTGGAACATCAATCTTGGAATATTGAGAATGTCATTGTACAAATCCAACCTCAATCCTAAAATCCTAAAACACAAAATAACATTCATGTACAAGTTTGATTTCATATTTAATATCTGCTACAAGAATATTGGATGTCAAGAGTTAATATTTGTTGTAATTAATTACACATCAAGATAACTGATTACATGCTAACTTTTAATATTTTTGAAAAATTTAATGTTGAATCATTATATAATTCAAAGTCCCTCTAATCATTTAGTAAAATTTTGATGAGAAGATAAGTCTTTTTTTTTTTACTATTTACTTTTATATTACTGATTTAATTTAAATTGTAATTAAAAAGTAAATCAATTATAATAAAAACATATAACAATATAATTTCACTAAATTTCCACTCACACCTATATATTTGAATTCAAATTTTTTAGGCATATTAGGAATTGATCTAACTGCATATTTCTTATTAATTTTAAAGATTTTAAATATGGTTTTATAAAGAAAATTTTGTTTGAAATGAAATTCAAATTAGTTTTAATTTTAGTACTTAAAAATTTATTTAAGATAGATGTTCAAGACAGTTAAAATCGAAATTATGGATAAGATAATTACAAACTCATATAATCCTAAATTGTGAAATTGTAATAGGAATAATAGATTTTACTTCTTTTTAATATATATATATATATATATATATATATATATATATATATATATATATATAATATTATTTTAATATATATATAATATATATAAAAAAAAAAAATATATTATATATATTTTATAA
>Ga0099825_1001719_pt1 | contig 28389 bp, 8 predicted proteins | sample SiratroredBW_FD_76838 | JGI IMG/M metagenome (GOLD analysis project Ga0099825, IMG submission 76838) | Root nodule microbial communities of legume samples collected from California, USA - Siratro red BW | ecosystem: Host-associated > Plants > Roots > Nodule | place: USA: California | collected...
AATAAAAAAAAAAAAAGAGCAATAATATATATTAAAGCAAAAAAGATTAAAAATTTATATAAAAAAAATTTATAAAAAAAAAAAATATATATATATATATATATATATATATATATATATATATATATATATATATATATATATATATATATATATATTACTCATGCAACTGTGAAAAAGAGAAAGTAGAAAAGAAAGAAATTGTATTGATTGATGTTACGTAACTTACCTAAAGACAGAAAAAGTTTGATTCAAATTGTAATTTACCAAAGTCTTTTATTTGACATAAACTTTTTCTGTCATAAGCAAACCAGTTAAATATAAAAAAAATTCACTTATCAATATTATTATTCTGAAAATATTCTATATAAATTATGTTCAAGTATCATGTCCAATATACTTTTAAAATGTATTTATTTTTCTTTTATAGAAAATTAAAAATCTTAAATAAATTTAAGAATGAATTTGAAATTATGTAATTTTCTATTTGAATTGAATGCTGATGTTTCATTAAAATTTTAACAAAAAGAAATATTAATTTCCTAGTATTCACTATCTGATTCAAGTAATCATATTTCACTGAAAATACTTGCATTTCGGTATAGAAAAAGAGAGAAGCAGAATATAATAAGTAATTTGATACAAAATGAAAAATGAGATATATAATATAATAATAAATAATAATAGCAATAATAAACAATAACTGTTTGACATTACTATTAGCACATTTATGCAAATTAGTCAACTTTCTTTACCCAACCTCTTATTTTCCTTTTGCCAACCTTTGAATTTTTTCAGCAATTTACTTTGGACAAAATTTATATACTGTTTCATGAGTATTTTAGTGCTACTTTTTATGAGTTTCACTGATATTATATGTTACTATTTAATATAAACTTTTATTGCATATTATTAAGATAAAATCATAATTTTTATTGAAACCCTACATTTTTTTTTGTCCTTTTACTTTTTCATTAGAAAAGAGACGAGTTCGTCCTATATCCTAATAAGATTCTTCCTGCACCCTAATAAAAAAATTCATTCCGCAATTATCTTTATATGAGAACCGGATAACACCTCCATCCGGTTGTCATTTGAAAAAAATTGATAACTTGATGGAGGTGTCATCCGGTTCTCATTTCCAAATCAAAATGATAACTGGATGAAACTCATCCGGTTCTCATAGTCCAAATCGAAAAATTAATGTATTTTCAATTTGGATTATGAGAACCAGATGAGTTTCATCCTGTTATCATTTTGATTTGGAAATGAGAACCGGATGACACCTCCATCCGGTCATCCGGTTGTCATTTGAAAAAAGGTTGATAACTGGATGAGCATGCTATCCGATTGTCATTTGAAAAAAAATGACAACCGGATGGAGGTGCCATCCGATTGTCAATTTTTTTCAAATGAGAACCAGATGGCTTACTCATCCGATTCTCATATAAGGATAATTATGATATTAAATTTTTTTATTAGAAATATATTAGGGTGCAGAAATAACTCATCTAGAAAAGATCTGCCAAAGGTCCAGACCCAGTGATAACTGGTAAAGAACAGTAAAAGCAAAAAAGATGAGACTCAAAAAGTTTAGAAAAAAGAAAAAGGTTTCAATGATAGTGGGATGATGATGGCTTTTGGAACTACATTATTACACAACCTTATGATCTGCATAATTTAGCTATACCCAAATTATACATATAGAGACATATTCATAATAACAAATATTTTTAAATTACATAATAATAAATATTTTTAAGTTAAAGACGTGCGCTTATAAAATAATGTACCATTCTGATTAAGATTTCCAACATTTATGTGTAACTTTTGTATGATTTGGATAGCATAGTTTAATCAGTAGAATTTAGATATATACACTACCAATGCATTACATTACAAAAGCTTATTCATTCAAAAATTGATTCCAAATTTATGTATCATAAAATTATTAGAGAACCCAAATATATAGGTGAATTATAATGTATAAATAAATTACAAATATGATTTTACTAAATATGTTTCATAAAATTAAATTAAATTTAAAGGTTTAGTATTGAAATTTAATAATCTTAAATAGACTTAAAATTTACCTTGAAAAAAACAGTTCCTGATAAGAAATACGTGTATCAATGAGTATCACTTGGATGCCATGAAGTTCTAATTTTTTTTCTTTTCAATCCCCAAGATCAAGTTGATCTTTTTGTCAATTTAGTTATATGTGACAAAACTCAAAAGATTTTACATCACATGAACATTTATTACATAGACCAAAATTAGCAATATTGGAGTAAAAGAAATTGATGGAATGATCAATTCAATCTAATATAGATATTTAAGACATGAATTTTTTAAACTAAGACTAATGAAAAGAGAGAAAAATAATATGAATGAGAGAATATTTTTATTTTAGCCATAAAAATAAAAAGCAGTATACTGAGTGACACACTTTCCTCCCCAATCCTCGCTGATCATAAGATATTTATGCATATTTTTCATCAGAATGAGCATAAAAATGACAAAGTGCTCTGCACAAAAGAAAAAGACTCTCAACTTTTTTTTTTATTTTCAAAAAAGTTATATTTTATGCATCATTGCATGCTAAGAATGCAGCTTTATGAAGCACACTAGAAGTTGCAACAACAACTTTGTGTGTTTTTATGCATTTGGAAAGCACTCTCCAACTATTAGATAATGAATAACAATTCAAGAAACTGGAGATGGGCAAGAATGGCCCAATTGCTTGTAGCTTCTGCTCTTCTTTTACTGCAAAACTCTGTGGCCATCTCTGCAGAGGCAAGCTCTGTGAGTGTAACTAAGTTTCTAATTCTACTTTAGTATACATGTTCATACATATGAATCAACAATTACTAAATAAATGCTTCTAGGTGCACATTGTTTACATGGGAGATACGATATATCAAAATCCACAACTTACTAAAAAGTATCACCACAAAATGTTATCATCACTTCTAGGAAGGTATGGTTTGTGGCCATCACATATTCATTCTGATCTTGTGATACTTCAATAAGAATCAATAAATAAAGTAACTGCAAGTGTTTTCCTTTTGTTCTGAAGCAAAGAAGCCGCAAAAAGTTCAATTCTTTACAGCTACAAGCATGGTTTTTCAGGGTTTGCAGCAAGATTGACAAATCTTCAAGCAGAAACAATAGCAAGTATGACCCTTGCATTATTAATGACATTGTTATTTAACCCTTTTAAAAGTTATGATTCATACAATGTAATGCAGAGTTTCCTGGGGTAGTTTCTGTCATTCCAAATGGCATTCACAAACTCCACACAACCAGGAGCTGGGACTTTGTTGGGATCCATCATTCCACTTCTAAATCTGCTTTGTCTAACAGCAACTTGGGTGAAGGAACCATCATAGGTGTAATAGACACAGGTAGTACTAGCAACTAATTAACTTCTAACAACAATAACTAAATTGGCATTGCAATGTAGCTATGTGACCAATGAGAATTGTGGTTTCTTGAAGGCATTTGGCCAGAGTCAGCAAGTTTCAATGATGAAGCAATGGGAGAAATCCCATCAAGGTGGAAGGGAGTTTGTCAAGAGGGAGAGCACTTCAACTCCACCAACTGTAACAAGAAGATAATAGGTGCAAGATGGTTTCTGAAAGGAATAACTGATCAGACTAAGAAGCTTCTTCATGGAAACAACACTAATGAATATCTCTCAGCAAGAGATGCTATTGGCCATGGTACTCACACAGCTTCCACAGCAGCTGGTTACTTTGTTGGAAATGCAAACTATAGAGGACTTGCTTCTGGTTTAGCCAGAGGAGGAGCACCTTTGGCTCACCTAGCTATCTACAAGGCTTGCTGGGACTTTCCTATTGGAGATTGCACTGATGCTGATATCCTGAAAGCTTTTGACAAGGCTATTCATGATGGGGTTGATGTTTTAACTGTTTCTCTTGGCTTTTCCATTCCCTTGCTCTCATATGTTGATCAACGAGATGTAATAGCAATTGGTTCTTTTCATGCAACTGCTAAGGGAATCACAGTCGTTTGTTCTGCTGGAAATTCTGGTCCTCTCTCACAAACCGTTACAAATACTGCACCATGGATCATCACAGTTGGAGCTACCACCATAGATAGAGCCTTTCTAGCTGCCATCACTCTTGGAAATAACCGCACTGTTTGGGTATGCTACAACTATTTTCAGATCATATTGGTGAAATCTGCTGATACTTCATACATGGTTTGGACTTTTGGTTCTTTAGAAAAAAATTACACTGACTTTTGTTTCTGCAAAACTACACTGAATGTGAGACTACAACTCTAACTTGGCTCTAAATAGTTAACTATGATAAATTCTTTGTATTGATTTCATATCAACAATGATTTATAATTGGCTAATAGTGAAAATTTTACACTGTAGTGCATAGAAATGAACTAACCTGAAGTCATATTTATGGGAATTAAAAGTGTTTGAACCTGTGATTCTATATAGGGGAAGTCCATTGATACTGGAAAACATAATCTTGAATCTGTTGGGATCACATATTCTGAACGTATTGCTCTGGATCCATCAGATAATTTGGCGTGAGAACTCCCTTCAGTGATACTATTTTTCCTATATCTCATTCTTGTAAAGTTTGTATTTACTGTTTGTGTCTTCCTTTCAAGCAAGGATTGCCAATCTGGAAGTCTAAATGCAACTATGGCAGCAGGCAAAATTGTTCTATGCTTTTCGGTATCAGATCAACAGGACATTGTTTCTGCATCACTTACAGTGAAGGAAGCTGGAGGAGTTGGACTAGTATATGCACAATATCATGAAGATGGACTCAATCAATGTGGTTTGTTTCCATGTATCAAGGTAGATTATGAAACGGGGACACAAATATTAACCTATATTAGAAGATCAAGGTGAGCTAATAACATACACAAACTAATGACATTGGCTTCTAAAGTGTTCATTTTAGTTAAAATTAATATCATGCATATTTGAAAGGTTTCCAACAGCAAGCCTAAGTTTTCCCACGACTGTTATTGGAAAATGGACATCACCACAAGTTGCTTCTTTCTCATCTAGAGGACCCAGTAGCATGTCTCCAACAGTGCTAAAGGTATACCTGGACCTCATACTTACATGCATGACTTATTTTTATCCAAACCAGAATTTTTTTTACGAAACTTAGAGACAAGTAGTTGAATATAGTTTATATTAAGAAACTCATGCTATAAACACAGGAATGAACGAAAATAAAGAAAATAAAGAACACAAGATTTATCTGTTTGAGCGGTTGTGTTTTTTTTAGAAAAATCAAAAACTAGGATTACAATTACATATGGTTATATAAATAATCTTCCGTTCGCTCGCAAGCTCACTCAACCCCTATCCGTTATGACATTTGTCCTTTCATTGAGTATTTTCAGCCATACCTAATAGTTTGTAACAAAAGAAAAACTATTTTGAGTGAATGCAAAGGAACTAGAAAATGTCTATAGTGTGTAGTATGATGTGTAAATTGTACTAAGCAACCTGCCATGTAAACAAATATCTATTGCTCTTATTACTCCATTTTTAATTCCATGATGTCATCATTAACCTCAATTTCGGGGATGATTCATGGAGGTAGCCTGACATAGCTGCTCCAGGTGTGGACATTTTGGCTGCATTTCCTTCAAAGGGAACCACAAACACTAGTGGATTTGCATTCTTGTCTGGAACTTCAATGTCTTGTCCTCATGTGGCAGGAGTAGCAGCCCTCATGAAATCCAAGAACCCCACTTGGTCACCAGCAGCCATAAGATCAGCTTTGGTAACAACAGGTGAGTCAGTGGAAATCAACACATAAAAATTACATCTTTACAGTACCCAAAGTACTAATTATTGCACTAAAAAATGCAGCATATCAAACTGGAACAGATGGAAACATTATATCTGAAGAGGGTTCCACACACAAAGAAGCAGACCCTTTTGATATTGGGGGTGGACAGATGGATCCCAACAAAGCAATGGATCCAGGACTCATATATGATATAACCACAGAGGATTATGTTCAATTCCTATGTTCCATGGGTCACAGTAGTGCATCCATTAGAAAAGTGACCAAGACCAACACAAGTTGTAAGAAAGAGAAACACCAAGCGTTGAACCTCAACCTTCCTTCCATATCAGTTCCATACTTGAAGAAGACTGCAACAGTAATGAGAAGAGTGACAAACGTGGGAAACGTAACTGCTGTGTACAAAGCTCTTGTGAAGGTTCCATATGGCATAAAAGTGAGAGTTCAACCTCAAACTTTAAGCTTCAATTCAGATACACGCGTCCTTACCTTCAATGTAAGTTTACTGTCCACTCAAAAGTTTCATGGAGATTACAAATTTGGTAGCCTGACATGGACAGATGGTAAGCATTTTGTGAGGACCCCGATTGTTGCGAGGACCGTGCAGTTTGAATCTTAGGTGAATGTTACGTGAAGAAATATACAAGTTCTTGTTTGGAGACAACTAAACACATTAAAAACGTTTCTTGAAATTGCTACTACCATTTATATAGCTTTTAAATGAAATGATTCTTGACCCTATTTCAAAGTATGAAGAGCAAATGTCAATTGTAGAAAGGAAGAAACAAAACACTGATTTGGCTGTGGATTCAGGTTTCTTATCTCGATTATATCTAAATAAACAGAGACACATGAAGCATTGGTTGCTTCTGCAAGCAACACGGTTTTAATTGTAAACTTGTTTTAGGTGAAAAATGGATTCTTGACATGGCCATATGTTTTACCACTTTCAATTTATAATTTTAACTTTTACTTATTATTAAATAAATATTTTTGAAATAGTGTAAATATCTGGAATTAAACATGTGATTATTATATTTATATTAACATAAACAATTTGATTTCTAACTAAATATATAGATACAAATTCATTTTAACATATTTAACTTTTTTATAACATGAAAAATTTTTCACTTTATGTTATAAACAAAATAACTTTATAAACACTTCACCTGATATAATTGGTAGAAAGTAGCAGTAATCAACGTAAAATGTTAAAGAAACGAAAAATTTAAGTAAAAAAGATAAGGAATAGAAAGTTGTTGAAAAAATATATTGCAAGAAAAGTCACTTCTGGAAGAATCTAAATCGAATAATGTATAATCAAGAACTTGAAAATTTGATGTATCAGTCACTGGAATAAGATGAAAAACTAATTTGGATAATAAAACTAGCTTCAAGATCTGAACCTTCTTGCGAATAGATGAACTCACAGCTTAGTTGCATATAGGGGACTGATAGAGTATAAAAGTTAAGTTTTAGAATTATACTTATATGAATATCCCAATTTGAACGTGAAAGGTTGATTTTGATAACTTCTTGAACTAAGCATCGTAGAAAAATTAGAGGTTATGATAAACCAAATTAGTTTTTAAATCTTTGTTGAAAATATTAATCCCTTCTTAATTTCTTTTCAAAACAAGCCAATTAAGCGCATGAAATATAAAAAACAGAAGACACAAAATGTAAAAGATTAAAAATGATGAAAAAGATTATATAAATATTTATATTTTTTTAGATCATGACAGATTATATATTTGATCTTAACTATTTAACCTTAAAACAACTTACCACAAATCATATATTAAATCCTAAACACATCCGAGAAGAATATGTTATATTCTTGAATTACACCTAATAAAATAAAATGATAATTTTAAATCAATTTAAAACCTTACTAAAATAATAAAATCAATGATAAAATACTACTAGTTACTAAAATATTAAATAAAATAAAATAATAGGAAACTCATTCGTTATCATTTGGTTTTATTAAGAATTTCGTGTATTATAAAAATTGACTAAAATGTAGCTTCCTGTTTAAAAATAAGAAAATAGAAAACAAAATAAACATCACTCTTTTATAATATTTCGGTTCATTCCCTCTCCTTTACATACAACTCACACTCAAGGTTAATGGAATTCTGCTCCGTTCCCTTGTTAATGTTCCAAGCAAAAGATAAATAATAAACAGAGGCTAACATAATTATTAAGTTAAAAGAAGCAAATAACCAATCTACTAAGCAAATCAAGATAAGCAGATAGATCATACAAAATTATTCCTGCAGATTGAAGCTTATGATGGAGCACCAAGATATGAAGCAAGTCGTAAAATATCAGAAAATATTCCACCAGCTGTGACTTGAGCACCAGCTCCTGGCCCACGAACTATCAGAGGTTGATCCTTATACCTTCTTGTTGTAAATGCAATGATATTATCGGATCCTGATAATTGTGCAAACGGATGATCCTTTTTGTATCTTCGCAGCTCTACCATTCCTTTTCCATTATTCACGTCCACCACTCCCACATATCTCAAGACCTTCAGAGTTGAAATATAACAATCTCAGAGTTATGTTGAGGGGCATGAAAAATGTATGTACTTTTTTGATGAAGGACACAATATATAAAAGAGACGTGTCATCATGAGAAGTGTACGTCAAACCAAACATAAATCTATTGTCGTACATTTCTTCACTTGAAATCAAGGTAAGTATGGAAAATCAAGGTTGCTAGAAATATGTAAAAGCTTGGGCGACCAAACTGTTAAATATTTGATATGCAAAACTTGGGTGTTTTGGCAGTTTATGAGTCTAATCAGAAAATGCCTAACCCACCAAGTGGGTCTCAAATGAGTATTACTTTATGTTTCTGTCTCATGCACTATGCATTAAAATATACAAGATAAAATTACCTGTACAAACCTTTGAAAATAAAAAATAAAAAGAAAATATAGTAGCAATTTTTCTAACTCGTAAAACTTTTACAGAAACAAAACCATTACTAAGATATTTGTGCATGAATTAAGCATTTCTGAAGCAGTTTATACTCACTTCCCCGGCTTTCTCTGCATCTTCTTGTTTCTTTGTGAAGTCCTGATCAAATTTTGGTAGCTCTTGCATAAACTCCTGAGCTGATGCACAACCCTGCACCGATTCATCAAAACATGCTTGTAAAACAAAACCACACACTAAAACTAAAAAATGCCCAGGAATATTAGATAGTTGGTTCTCACTTGTAGTGGTTCTGGCACGAGGCTTTTAACCGGAATATCAGATAGTTCTAGCTTTAATCCAGATTCCCTAGCAAGAATTATAACCTGCAGAGTCAAAGCAGCTTCATGATGTTGAAAGTACCGCTGTCAGGATTACATGAAGCATAAAAGTGCTATCATGAACCAAGATTCACATTGTAGTTAATGGTTAAATGACTATCACATTAAATAGGCAAATGTGATATTTTATTACATCAAATAGAGAAATATCTTAGCAAATATTAGACATTATTAATCATTGATTTTGTTTCTTATTATTGTATGCCCTTTTCTTTATAAGCCAAAAAGTCATGCGTACACAACACAGCAATTAAAAACAGTCCTTTCAATATGATATCCGAGCATCATCTTCTCTCACTTGTTTTGTCAGTCACTTACCCGCTATTAGGATATGACATTTCTCCTATGTGCATTGGTCCCAACTTTGTCACTCTAACTTTCTATCTTGGGTAAATATACCCCAGTACCACTTTTGCTTTTCGTCAACTGCTGTGCCCTCCAAATAGGAATAGTATCAATCTCATTCTTTTCTTGAAATCATTCATAAAGAGAACAATTTCCATCTTTGGTTCATCAAGGGATATGTTTATATGTATCTGTCTCACGTAGCTAAAATATTGAACTTTCATAATACTTCATATATTTGCATCAATGAAGTCTTTAAGAGTATTGGTGTAGGATACATGTCACTTGAAACAAATTAAAGGATAGGCACTTTATACACATTAATTAACATTTGAAAACAATTTTTGTAAATATATACCACACTGTACCTTTCGAGCAACATCTGTTCCAGACAAATCATCCCTTGGATCAGGCTCAGTATAACCAGCTTCCTTCGCTTCAGCAACTACCCCACTAAAAGCCCGGCCATCTTTGAAGTTATTAAATATGTAACTCAAAGTCCCACTGCAGAGCCAGAAGCAATACTTTATGGTGAATGGTAAATGAATAATGCCTCTAGATATTGATAATCCACAAGAGACAGAATTAAAAGATCAATTTTGCTGATACAATAGGGTAGTTCATTTCTGTAACGGATGCATGCACCTGTCAGTGCAAGAGTTGATGACATTAAATAGTTTTGCTGCGGAGGCACATCTAGGAAGGCACCACAATACATATCTGTTCTGAGGAGGACTCCTCCAAGTTTCTTTGGGTGAAATGTAATACAGATGTGCAGAGGGGACACCAGGAAGAGCATGGTGCGGTGAAAATTTTAGAGACTAGATCTTCTATAACTGGATGTTTCTTGGCTTCTCTGGGAGTTTAGAAGCTTTATATGCTGGGGTGATGGTGTCATCATTGCTATGGAAATGACCTTTTCTAAAGGTTGGAACAAACTATGGATTGAGTGTGACTAAGTTATTCAAGCTTTTCAGAATTACAAATTAATTCCATGGCTTAATAGATATATAGAACGATTAATTGTATGGAGAAAAGTATACACTTCAATTTACATTTTGCTCACATCTATAGGGAATGTAACCAATGTGCTGATAAGCTTGCTAATTATGGTGCTAACTCTTAGGATTAATATTGGTGGGATAACATAGCTGGATTTATTTCTCCAGAAACTTTTAGGGATAGGTTTGAGATACCATGTTATAGGTTTGTTGCTAAATAGTGGGTTTGGTTTGGTCCCCCCGCTATTCTTGTATTATTTTCTCTTGTTTTAATGTGATTTTGAGATGTAGCAGATGATTGATGTTGTTAGTCGTGCCAACATAATCGGGATGGAAAACAACTTAGTAATACTTTTGCACCTCTATTTTAGTTAGAACAATTCTTTTTGTTTTGTGTGTGTGTAGAGTAAGAAAATTGTAAGAGGCTGACAAATGAGACAATGCAAAACTTGAGAGTTTGACACTGTCCATACAAATATTTAGGCAAAAAAAAGAAGAGTAAACACATCAAAACATACCTAAATATGCCTTCAATTTGCAATATTCTGTCTCCAGTTTCAAGGAGGCCACGTAAAGTACTGACAATGGGAAGACCAGCCCCAACCGTAGCTTCATAAAAGTAGTGTGTGTAGGATTGCCTTTGAAGAGTTCTTAACCTCAAATACTGGATGTAGAGAACAAAGGTATGAAAAATCTCCAGAGATAGCAGTAAGTAGACTACAAAGTAACCATCATTAGAAAGAACATATGTACTAACGAAAGCTGCTGAAGCTTAAAGAAAGCACTTCCGTAATTACCAAAATCTATTAAAACATATATTCAAAGTAATTGTTCAACCAGAAGAACATGATCCCAACCCATTGCCTACTGTTCTTTGCTGTAGCAGTTTAATGCTGACTGTAAAAGTTGAGCATAGACATCAAGAACTATACAATGAACATCACTCGGTGTAAAAGTAATATTTTTTTCAAAATTCCAATGAAAGATAACAAGAGAAGCCATTGCAGATTGCTTTACAGCCAGATTTAATTGTCACAGCTTATACTTCTAAATCTTTACATTTTGCTGTCAGAGTAACTAATCTAATTCTCCATCCCACAGCATAAGATCCTGTTTTGTGGAACTCGTTATCAGAGTTCAGTGGAAACTGGTACTAGCAAAAACATTGGCTTGTACTTAGTAGTGTCAAAATTCTACACCATTGATTACACACTACCCATCCGAAGGACAATGTGCACTTTACCTGCTCAAGTGGTCCTGAATTTGCTTTCTTGTTAGGAGTAACTACATGAATTCCTTTGCGTAACCACTCATAGTAGTAGCCAGCAATGACAGAGTCAGCCGTGCAGTCGACTAGTGCAGTGTTGGGTATAAAATGATTCCCTTGTACATGTTGAACAAATTTTTCCAAATCAGCCGCTTCTCCTCTTTCCTCTCGAAGTTCTCTCCATCTAGCTAAGTCAATGCCCCTGCAAAGAGCAATAACAGTATATAATGATTGAACAAAAACAAACTTAATCAATAATGCACAGATAAAAGGTCAAAGACAAAAGAGGTCCATCTCTATGATTTATATACTTCTTTAATAACAATAAAACAAACGTGTGATGATAGAACAATATTTGTGTAAAATTTACACAACTTCATTTTGGGTGAAACTGTATGTGTCCACTTGCTAAGGAAATTTCATTCAACCTTTTCTTTCCTTATAATAATAATTTTCTTTTAACTAGATAAGAATGCATAAATAATTTCCTTATGTAAAGAGAAGTTCGCTTAAGGGACACTCTTGACTGTACAGGCAAGAAAGCATAAAGATCATTCAAAAGGCTATTTCAGTCAGAATGATCCAACTTACGAATCACTAAGCAGCATTGACTTTGAACCAAGTATGCCCATTACCCGCAAATCAATGTTGAATTCTTCTTTCAGGATTGAGGCCTGCATTAAAAGTTTTCAGGTAAATTTGCCACATATTTCAATTCCAGTATGTTAATATGATAAAATAAAGGCACCCCACTTGAACAAATAAGATGAATGGAAGACAGTGTATTCAACCTACACTGATGGGCTATCATCTATGTATGTATAAGATACAAAGAAAAGGCAAGGCACTTGCCTAAAGTTGGGTACACACAAAGGAAAAATTAATGACAAAACGTTATATTTCAACACTCCATCTCAAGCTAGAGCAAATAGATCATATGCACCAAGCTTGGAACATATAAACTGAATCCTAGACCCTATTAGAGATTTAGTCAGAATGTCGGCGAGTTGTTCATTAGAGCTGACAAACTCGGTGATAAGATCCTTGGACAACAAAATGACAATCAATCTCTATATTTTTAATTCTCTCATGAAATGCCGGATTGGAGACAATATGAAGAGCTTCTTGGTTGTCTAAATACAATTCCGTCTGCTTATTTTCACAAAATTTAAACTCTTAAAGGAGTTGTTTAATTCACACAAGTTAACATGTAGCTAGGGCTATAGATCTATATCATGCAACAACACTTTGTTTCTTACTTTTCCATTATAAAACGTTCCCTCCAGGAAATACACAATACCCTGTGGTAGATCCCCTCCAATGGAGACAATCTGCATCACAATACCCTAAGCTTGAGTATTTCCCTTGTTCTCATATAATAACAATCTCTGTCCGAGGTTCCCTTTTACATATTTCAGAATGTGAATCACAACACTCCAATGATCAGGAACATAAACTCGAACGAGTTTATGAGTTGACTCGCAATTTTGATAATCATGGTGAGGACTGCATCTCCCCAATGATGACCAAGAACATCAGTATTCAATTCAATAGGATGTCTATTCTTCCCTTTTGTTATACCATTTTGTTGTGGAGTGTAAGGACACGTTCAGTGATGTAAAAATGGTGCAGCTTCAAATAAAGCAATTACATGTTACTAAAATAAACATTATTCCTCAATCATAGGCATCATTTTCCTTGAATTGGCGTGCAATTTTAAACTAAAAAGGTATTAGTTAATCTCATACCAAGGACAATAAAATGGCAACATATACACCAAAGCATTGTGTCCTTATCTAACCAAAATAATTATTCATTCATACAGAATTGTCTTCAGAAACTGCACCTGATCCCTTAGCTGGTCAAGTAGTGTACTTCCAATTAATCCAGGTCCAATAATGCCCATTGATATGGTGGTTCTTGAGAGATAAAATCTGGAATGGACAGCTCGCAAAGCCTTTATACAATCCTCTCGCTTTAGAACAACAGTAATATTGTACTCAGAACAACCTTGCGCTATAGCACGGACATTTATATTGGCCTGTTCAAGAAAACAAGTTTGAACATTACATAAGTGAAAAGATATAACAAAATATGCAAATCTCAAACATAGGCAATATCTTTATCATAATTATCTAACCTTAGCCAATGCATTAAAGAGGGAGGCGCTAACACCTGGGGTGCTTGCCATCTTCTGGCCAACTGCAGCTAGAATGCTACAATTTGGAATAATGGCAACCTGAGGAATGCTACACGATTTAGAAGTCCACGAAGTATTAAAATAAAAAGTTTAAAATTTCAACGTCATTCAGTCACATATACTAATTTAAATGGTAGAAATTAAATTACTAGCTCTCAAGTGTATACTTCATGATAATTAATAAACAAAAGATATAAGCACAAAAATTAATGGGAGAAAAATGAAGCATTCCATTTACCACAAATTTCACATCCAACTATCTTATGAAGAAAATGAGATGAGCATATTTCAAGAGGATATACATTCCTTTTGATCGACAAACACATTATTGCCACACTTTCAATACAAAAAAAGTAGCATATCCCTAGTTAATAATAGAACTCAGAGAAAGAACTCAGAAAAGTATAACTATATTTGTATTGTGTTGAAATGAGTTAAAGGGAACCTGTAACTGATATTAACTAATTGACAGTTTGTGGTAACTAATCCTTATTAACTGATAAGCATATTACAATGATGGGAGTAATACACTCTCATATCCCCTCCCCCACAAGCTCAAGGTTGATGAGTGGAGAAAGCAATCTCAAACACTTTGAGCTTGGACCTAAGCTGTAGAAATCAAGTAGGAGACAATGGCTTGGTTAGGAAACCAATCCATTGATCTTGGGCTTGTATGTGGAGAACTCTAAGGTGCTTGACAAGAACTTTTTCATGAACAAAGAGATCAATTTCCACATGCTTCAATTGGGCATGTAACACTGGATTGTGAGTTAATGAGGTAGCACTTTGGTTATCACACTTGGGTTTAGAGTGAGCAATTCGACATTCAGTGAGAAGGGTCTAAACCCATAATAATTTTGCGATGACAAGAACAACACTCCAATATTGCAACGACTTGATTGTAATACCACCATGAGATAAGATTGACAATATAAATAAATGACTGCGCTGGAAGTGGATCTCAATCATCAAGACCAAAAACACATTCAGCATTGCAGAAGATCCCTAAAGAGAAAGGTGTCACAAAGGCAGGGGCGAAATGCAAACCACAGTCTAAAGATCTTGAGGTATTGGAGGATTCATTTGATTGCAACTCCGGGAGATTCAAAAGAAGTAGCCATAAATTGACAACAATGAAAACAAATCATATAGAAAAAATAAATAAAAAAATATGACACTTCAATCTTTATCCTCTTAAACAAATTAAGATTATGGCACTCAAATGTGTTTGTGTAGTTTTAAAATATACAAAATGTAAAATGAGATATCTTCGGTCTGACATCACTCAAGTGAGTGAGGTCAGTTGAACAGAAACATGCATTTTGATTTTAAAAGAGTTGGATCTAGCACCTGAGAAAGACGCCCGTTATCCAAAGCTTGTCGAAATCTTGATTGCAATGCCTCAGCAACAGCTTTTACTTCTTTCTCAGGAACAGCAAAGCATACAGAATGCTCACTACTAGCCTAGACAATTGCTGTTAATGATGAATGCAATTTCTTATATATCAATGTGGATAACGACAAGAGGGTGCATAGAAGTTATAAGTGCACCTGAGATATCATTATAACATTAGCTCCAACATCTTTGACTGCACCAAAAATAGCACTGGCTGTACCTGGAACACCAGCCATTCCAGTTCTGCAAAAAATGCATTAGAGAAAAACTCATTGCAATCTATAACTGGTTACATAAAACCTTAAATTAAAAAGAAATAATCAAGCAGCAAAACCTGCCAACTATTATTCATCATGTAACAAAACTGCAATTCATGAATAACTCACCCCTCAACATTTACGAGTGCCAAGTTGTCTATGGTTGCAAATCCTTTGACATAATTTTGCAGATTCTGCGTATCTTCATTATCATTAACAGAAGGGTGGCAGATCTTTGTTCCAGGAGCAGAAAGGTTGAAAATGTTCCTTATGATAATGGGTATGCCATATCTCATCACAGGGATAATTGTGCGGGGATGTAAGACATTTGCACCAAAATAAGACTGTACAACAGACATTTTCAAAGTTAATCTCCTTAATTTTTATGAGTCAAAGGAGCACTGAGACTCTACAGTATTCAGCTCACCATTTCCCATGCCTCTTGATAAGACAATGTCTTCAAAATCACTGCCTCGCTAACTGCAGAAGATGTCATGGCTTATATTTTAGTCAAAACATTACGTTATAGCACTCAAACAATAAGACAAAAAAAGCACCTTCAACAAGTCAGCTAGAACTCCATCTGGTTACTATAAACCAATTCTCACAATGCATTTAGTCTCCAACTCAGACACAAAGTAAGAAGCATCACAAACCTTTTCTAGGATCAGCACTATACACACCATCCACATCTGTCCAAATTGTGACTTGGCGAGCCCTAAATAGAGCACCCATAATTGCTGCTGAGAAGTCACTTCCATCTCTCTTCAATGTGGTAGGAATATTTTGAGGTGTGCTTGCAATGAATCCAGTAGCAATGATTACCTTACATGGATTCAAAGAGTACCATTTTTCAAGTCTTTGCTCAGACTCCAGATAGTCAGGATCAACTTGATTAGAACCAGAAGGATTTACAATAATGACATCCCTTGTATCCATCCATTTGCAATCAATCCCATTCTATAGAACCATAAGAGAAGCAAGTTGCAATAAGCTAAATTTAGATAAAGGGGATAAGCATATCTTTCTAATTAAAACATCATACCTTGCTAATAACTAGAGACAACATCTGAGCAGACCATAATTCCCCATGTCCCACAACAAAATCTGTAAAGGACTCTGTTGCATGACCAGCTGCAAGATATTAAGAATGTTATTCAGGCTTAAAATGCAACTCCTTAGCTCGAATTCATTTAAGCAACCATGAAGACACCTTTATCACAATGAATGGAAAACTAAAAAACGTTCACCGTGGGAAAGGTGATTAAAGAGATATCAAACTACAAAATTATGCGAAAGGTGATTGAGCAGAAATAAGAGAAACGACTAGAATTGTGAATAATTAATTTGGATTTGTGCCAATAAGGTTTTTATTGACTTGAATAAAAAAGGAAGCATATCATGAGTACAAAGAAGCGAAGTGTTGACATGTACAATGGGGTAACTACTAGTGTGGAAAATACTAGAAACAATATGGATAGCCATACATCAAAGGTCATCCCTCAGTCCTTTTAATCTAGTCTTGAATAACAAAAAGATTGAGTGAAGTGTCACCCAGGGAAATATCACAGTGTCAACCTAAGAAACAATGATGTTATGACAAACAAGAATGTGGTTACTATGGGGTTCTAAGTCCCACATCAGGTGGTAGATGTTGGAGATATCATATTGACTAGAGATGCGGTCAAATTATAATATATAAGTAGGTGTAAACCTCACTTTACAAGCTCATTTTGTAAAGTTGAATTAGACTTAAAATCCATTTTCTAAGAGTAAGGAATGCTTGATTGAGTATGTGTTTGATTTCAACCTCCCTTTTGATATGTTTGATATGTAGCTTTCAAAAATTGATGGGTTCCTCAAGTGTCTAAATGCATGCTTTTGTGGATGATATTGTTTAAACCTAATCTTGAGTAATTAAGAGGAGTTTAAACCTAATCTTGAGACAAACATTGTAATCAAGCAGTTCTCACTTGATTAGGATAAAAAAAAAATACATGCTTTGCAATTTTGAAAGGAGGTCATGAAAGTAACTAAAGAAATCTTTTAAAAGAGATTTCATGGTGAATAATATCCTTGAAAATTTGATTTTTTATCAAATCTATTCTAGTGGCATCATATGATTCACCTAACCAACCTCACCAAATGTGACAAGGCTAATATTGTCATGGTGGTGGTGATGATATTAAGAATTTTTTATAAACATCCAATGATATATCTGGACAAAAGAAAACGAAATAAATAAATGAAGAAAAATAATAGAACTTTAGTGCCAAATATACAGATGGAAAAGACTATTAGAGAGAGAGAGGGTTTATAATTATAACCTATGTAAATTGCACGAAGCATAGCCTTCAGGTTATTAATATCATTCTGCAACTTAGACAAGAAACTAGCAAGATTATCTCCCTCAAGAATGTCATGTGCAGTTGCACTATGCTTCTCCAAAACAGCATCCAATGAAGATATATAAGACTCGTCGCGTGACTGAGCCTTGTGAATAAGGGCATACATCATATCTGTCACCTTTGACATTGCAGAGACAACCACTAATTTTCTCTCTGAATCATCTTTAAGAATTATGTCTGCAACGTTCTTTATTCTCTGCGAGGTTCCCACACAGGTTCCACCAAATTTGTGCACAGACCAAGTTTCTCCTTTGGGAAGTACCTCTCCCTCTAAAGACACATTTGATGTAACATCTGCTAGTAAAAATAAAAAAATAAAAATAAAAAACATTTACAAATGCCTCTTTCAAAACACAAAGGACTATTCTATTCTATCAAGTTTCAACCAGTAAACGAAGCGCATATTGCGGTGTCTGTTGTTTTTCTTGTCCGTGGTAAGGTAAGACCCTTCCTGAGAAAACAAACCATTTCAGTAGATAGCATAACATAAGAATACAATTAACATCACTGAAAATTATCACTTAAAAGCTTGCATACTCCCATAATTCAGGAAATAGCATATGCTCTGCAAAGGATAACAAACAAAAAGATGCATGTAGAACAACCAAGCATTTTACAGATTATTGAGCAGAGTAACTTGTTAATTTGCTCTTACAGTAACAGATAGAGTTTTTGTAACAGGTTAAGGTAAAACTAAATATCGTTACAAAAAACAATTATAATGATAAAAACATTATTTTAACTAGTTGAACAAACTAAGTGAATGTTGTATGAACTTTCCATCAGAGAGAGAAAATTCAAAGTACTAAACTACACAACCACTAGAATCATTTGATCCAACACCAAGTGTGAAAACAATATACAAAACGGAGTTCATTCGGTAAACCTAGTGGTTGGAAGGAACGTACAGAAAGAAATGCGAAGGGCGTGAGAGGAAGAAGAAGCGGCATTGAGATTGGAAGAGCTTGTGGCGCGAGGAGAGCGAAGTTTGAGTAGGCGAAATGCCGGAAAAGTTAGTTACGGCGGCAGAAAACGATGCCATCGGTGGCTGCAGGACGAAAAAGACTAATGAACTATAAACTATAAGGACCCTGATTCTAGGGATGCAAATGACACTGCTGAGAGTTCCCCAGTGACAATTGTTCAGTGGGATAGAAATAAAAATTCTATGCTTATTTGTAAGAAATATTTTACAAAAGTATTTTTAATAATAAAAAATTATTTTAACTAGCTAAAACATTATTTTAAAAAACAACTACTTTTAAAAGTTTTTAGAAAATTGTATTATTTTAGTGCAATCTAAATTTATTATGTAATTTTATTTTATTTTTTTCTAAATTTTACAATTTTTTTTTATAAAAGTTATACAGTTTTATAATATTAAAAATTATAAATTTACTATAACTTTCATAGCTTACATATTTAGAAAATTTTACAAATTTATCTATTTTAATATATGAATTTTTTTAAACCTATAATTTAATTTTTATAAATAAATTAATTTATTAGTTTATGCAATTTTTTATTTTCATTTCGATTTATGAAATAACTTTGTTGTAAATTTATTTTAATTAATGTAAAAATCTTAAATAATTTATTACTAGAGATGTAGTTCAATCCGATTTACCGTTGAACCAATAGTTTTATACTTAAAAATATAACAGTCTGAACGTTAGGATTTAGTAAATTACATGATTTTGTATAAATCAAAATTCAAAACAAGGTTTTTTCAAAATAGACAAAAGAAAATTATGTAAATAAGATAGTCTTATCAAATAGTCACTACTCTTCAATAAAGAAATCCTAACAGAATAAGGCAACTTTAAATGAAAATTTTGAAAAAATAATACAATTTAAAATGAAGTTTAGGTGATTTATGTACGATTTTAATGTTAACTAAAAGTATGATTGCAGGTTTATGTTTTGTTTAATGATATTGATATTTGGTGAGGTCATGTTTTCCATTTAATTTAATAAATTAAATTTGCATTATGAATTTTTTTAATTGAGACACTTTAATTTTGGGCCGCTATTTTATTTTTTACCATTTTTACAAAATACTCTTAATTCATGTAAAGTCAAATAAGTCTATCTTTAATTTTTATATTATTTACTTATGTTATGATTTGTGAGTTTCTAAATAAGTTAAACTCTTTGAATTGACTCACAACTTTAGAATATTAAATAAATAAACTTAGAAAAAGATTGCAACATCTAATAGACTACTTTATGAACATGTATAAACTAAACCAAGACTCAAAACAACTTGAAAATATTCATAAAATTAAAATTAAGTAACATATGTAAAAAATGAGATCAAACTAAATCAAAAGAAAACATCAAAACATGCAATAGAATCTTATAAAAACATCAAATTAGTTCAAGGCAAATTAGAATAATATATTAAATCAATTAAGAACAAAATTACACATAAAATTAAACTAATCTAAACTCAAAAGAAGTTGAAAAAAAACTCAAAACCAAGACAATAAAAAAAAGACCTGGGACTTAAAACTTGGCAAGTCTATTAAAAGGCTCAGTTTGCTCCTTTCCAAAGAAATCATGAAAAAATTACTCTCATATATGATCTTAAAAACAAAAAAAAAAATTAATTTAATAAATTCTCATTTATCAAAGATGAGTTGTACAATAGAGCAAAAGTTTTGTCTATAAACCATAAATGTGTAAGTCTATTGCATTTCATAAAATAAAGATTGTGAGATAAAATGAGATGATGACCTTGACTTCTTCTATATGACATAAACCTTCTATGTTTCATGATTTTCTCTCATTGCATTGACTAAAATTTATTCTAATATTGTAAGATTTTAAGTTACTTCTCATATTCCAATGAATATCACTCATACAAAATAAAATAAAAAAAATAAGAAAATAAGAGAAGATTTACTACGAAATTTGTACAAAACTAAATAAAATATATATGTATATATATATTTAATTTTTTTCTTAAACTCTCTATTATCTTATGGAAATAATATTTATTTATAAAAATAAAATACCACATAAAACAAACATGCTTTATCCCATCACTTTATCTTTTGTATTTCATAACCATGATTTTCAAAGTATTCTGCAATTTGAAATAACAATTTGAGTTTCAAGATAATTATGGATTAAATATACCTTTTCTAATGAAATGAAATACATTTAAATGTCACAATTAAAAGAATAACTCCACTAAAAAAATTCTAAAAACTGTACAGGAAAAATAATATTTTTAAAATTTTGGATTAAAAGTTTCATAAACTATTTCTAGAATACTTAATGCAGAAATATAATCTCAAATTTAGAGTTAACAACTCATATTAATATTTTTTTTATTTGTAAATTTATTAATGTGAAATTAATTTTTTTCACCCTTGAATTGATTAAGAGAGAAGTTTTTTGTCTGTACTCTCAAACATCACTAAACAAATCCTCTTTATAAACCTTGCTTTGGCAAAACAAACAAGAAGGCACTCTTATCTTCTCTCAGCAACATTTCCATTGCCAACAGAGGTATCTTTGCTTCTTCTTCTTCTTTTTCTCTATGTTTCTCTTACTTTCACATTCTTCTCTCCACCCTTTACTTTCTGCTCCCTCTCTTTCCATCGTTTGTCTCTACTCTTTCAGTTAACAAAGATTCTCACAGGGATTTGCAAATTTAGCACTTTTTCATGACCATGCATGTCAATATGATTTACAATGGTGATGGATGCATGCAATGTTTGATGATGCAAGATCCTTTATTGGGACCAAAAATCCCATTTCTTTGTAATGTAGCCTAAAGATTTCAAATCACTCATAAATCTGCATGTTTGTCAGATTTTATTTTTCTACTGCATTAATGTTAATGTTTTCTTGGCATGCATGTTAAATTTGACTTAAGCATAATTAATTATCTGGGGTGTGTTCAATTGTGTGTAATAATTAAGGTTGTTGATGATCTTTTTTCCTTCTTTGGCATCTTATTGTTCTTTGATAAAAAAAATCCAAAATCTGAAATTATAGTTTTTTTTTATGAAGTGTTATATAGAAATAATTTATAATTTTTTAGTCCAAAACTAAAAAAAAAAATTAGTACTCAACTGTGCAATTCATAGTTTTTCTGATAAGGTATTTTTATTCAGATTCTACAATCTAAATGGTATTCCATTCTCAAATAATATTTGTTTAGATATCTCTAGTCAGGTTTAAATAAACAATAAATTATATAAAATATTAATTGCATAAATATTGAAAACTGTGTAAACAATAAATTATATAAAATATTAATTGCATAAATATTGAAAGCTGTGTAAAGAGTCTGTGACTTCTTACATAATTTATGAGCTGTGTTCTGCATGAAACATACCTATCAAAAAGACACCCATCATAAGCAGCAAGAAGAAAAGGTCAAAGCACCGTTCTCTCTCTCATGCACAGTATCCAACCACTCTGCCATTTGAACTTTGAGAAAAACAAACCAAACCACAAAGAAAAAAGTAATTGTTTGGTTTTGGAAAAAGCATGCAAATTAATTGTTAAGCAATTCACATGAGTTATGTGCTTTAAACATTTGCATACTTAATCACAAACCTAATTTCCTAGTGCCAGACAAGAAAACATGATTCTCTATGTTACTATGCATTTATTTATTTCCTTATTATCATTCTCCTATATTCAGAGGCTGGGTCATTGGAAAATATAAGGTAGTGTTACTTGTTTTCTAAATTTGAGTCCTCTATATTTTCAAATATGTTTATTTTCATTGACTTGTTGCATTTGTTTGCTTCTATGATTTTCAAGTAATTTTTTTTTGACACTTAACATCTCAGGTTTTTCTGAATTGGAATCAAAAACTACAACAATGAATTTGACACTAGGTGTGGGCAGTGGCAGTAGAAAGAAAGACAAATCCCAAGTTCTGTCTACTGTTGAGAAGTATTTGCCTTCTTCATTACCACTTTTCTTAATATTAATATATAACTTGAGTATTTTGTGTTGCAAGAAGATGTTGATTTGTTTATAGTGCCTTATAGCTTAATCATTTTGCATGTTAATTGTTTATTTCGTATATTTAATATGAACACAATTTTTTTTTTAGTAAAGTGTAGTAAACTTATGGTTCAGGTACGAGAAGTATCATGCTTTTCATGGAGGTGAAGAGGAAGAGAGAAAAGCTAATTATGCTGATATGGTGAGATATATATTATATTTACTTCACCTAATAACCAATGTTTTTTTCATGTTTTTGTATATGTATATGATATGAACATCTGACAAAAAATAAGTTCATTTTTGGATGAGATTGGGTGATAGAGTCAAAAAATGATCAACTAGGATCATGACATAAAAAAGGAAAAAATGAGATGAGATAGCAAATTAGAATTTTAAATTATTGATTTTAGAAAATAAAATAAAAGATAAGCTTATAGAAGCTTGAATTAAAATGAAATCCAAATAAGGTAAGGTAAATTTAAGATTATTTAAGACAAATAATGTTTACCTTAAGTAAATTTAAAAATTGAATTATCTTTCATAAAATTTTCCAGAGTTGCATGTTATATTTGTCTTGCCAATTTAAATATATAATAGTTTAACACCTTTATTGCTACTATACATTTATTTCAAATATTCAATTAATGATTAATTAAAGTATTTTGAATGTTCTCTCTCTATGAAGGAGTAAATTGATCTAAATAAAACTTTATGAAGTGAACTTTAAAACAAATAATTCCTCTAAAAAATTTTGAGAAGGAAAAGACCTATCAAGTAAGAATTATTTTTTCTAGCAGAATTAAAAACTACATACTGAATCATACAACATGAATAATAAAATTAAACCTTATTTAGTAATCAAATAACCACTTAGAAAGGCTATTGTCATCTTCATTTTAATCTTGACCGTTAAAATATAATTTAATGGTATATATTTGTCATTCTTGTTTCTACCAATAAAAACAAAATCTTCATTTGATTATGAATAAAAAATACAAAATTTATATATTTAAGACATGTATTGTTATAATTTTAAATTATAATATACTTTATATATCTAAAATTATCTTTATAATAAATTCAAATTACATAGAAATACACATCTATCCATTGATTAATACAAAATTTTCTTCCTTGGTTTAGAGTTTTTTAAAGTAAAAAAGTACCTTTTATTTATCTTAATTGTTGTTATAACTTGAATACATACAAAATTACTCTAATGTTTTTCAGGTTAACAAATACTATGATCTTGCTACCAGCTTTTATGAGTTTGGTTGGGGTCAATCTTTCCATTTTGCACCAAGGTATGTTCTTGTTGTATTATGTATGAACAAAGTTAAGAATGTGGTGAGTACTAAATCACACACTAATCTTTTTCTCATTCAGATGGAAAGGGGAATCTCTTTCTCAAAGCATAAAAAGGCATGAGCACTTCCTTGCTTTAAAGCTTGGACTAAAGGCTGGACAAAAGGTTCTATCATGTTCAATGAAGCAAACTGCTGTTAGTATTCATGAGTTCTTCTAACCCTTTGATTTTAGGTTTTGGATATTGGATGTGGAGTTGGAGGGCCACTTAGAGAAATCTCTCTATTCAGGTGAATGAACCTTGTTCCTTTTTGTGATGTCATGGCACAGAACTGTGTATTTTAGAACTATTTGTCTTTTTAAAGTATGAATGAGTTCATAAACTTGGTTGTATTTGTGCAGCTCAACATATATCATTGGATTGAATAATAATGAGTATCAGATAAAAAGAGCTAAGGTATGCTAATTATAATTATGCAACAGATATTGACTGAACAAATTGACATCACTCGCTTTATAAAAAATTCCTGGAATGTTTAAACTATGTGAAAAGACAAAAAATAAAAATAGTACATTTTGATTGTCACTTACCATCTTTCACTGATTAACAGGAACTCACTTGTAATACTGGTCTGGAGAAGACTTGCAACTTTGTGAAGGTTGATATTCTCTAAATATTTTTTTTCCGGGAAAAAGATACATTTTATTATGTAACATGTGCAAGTCCAATTTTTGTAGTATTGTTATACTTTATTTTTATGTTGCATTACAATATTTCTTTCATATATTTAAGGGAACAAACTTGAAGGTTTGCATTGGATATTTTTTGATAATATGATATGAGTTAAGGTTATAACTAACAGGGGCATGATTATCACATTTTATAATGCAGGGTGACTTCATGGAAATGCCTTTCCCAGACAATTCTTTTGATGCAACATATGCAATTGAAGCCACTTGTCATGCACCAGATTCTGTATGTGGCTGTTTTTTGTACTCAATTTAAGTAACTTTCAATTATTTTTTTCCTACAACCACTTAAACCTGCTGTAATTACATAAGTACCTATACATTAACAAGTATTCTTGAACAAACATTAATGTAGTCATGCCTAACAAAATGACATGAATGTGTGAAAGTGTGAATTTACAAAGTATTGTCTAGAATTTGGATTGTGTAAAACTTGTATTTTCCTTATCTGATGTTCAATTATGGTTAGTATGCTTGCTACAAAGAGATCTTTAGAGTTTTGAAGCGTGGATATTTTGCTGCATTTGAGTGGTGCATGACTGATGCTTTTGATCCCACCAACAAAGAACACCAAAAGATAAAGGTATGAGGACTAAGAAATAACTTAGATTTTGACCTTATCTTGTACTATTTCCCTGAACTCAGCATGGTCTATAATTTTGTAAAAGTAATTTACTGGTGTAGGAAGAAATTGAGGTTGGTGATGGACTTCCTGACATTAGATTGACCACAAAGTGTCTTGAAGCTCTTAAACAAGCAGGCTTTGAGGTGAAGATCAACCTCTTATTTTTCTAATAGTTAAGGAATGAAACCAACTACCTAATTAGCTAAGGAAGATTCATATTTCCCTTTGTGCATGAAGGTGATTGAGGAGAAAGATCTTGCAATTGATCATTCTCCTGTTCCTTGGTACCTTGCTCTGGATCCAAGTCACTTTTCACTCACTAACTTTCGTGCAACACCTGCTGGACGATTTCTCACAAAGATCATGGTATTTTACCAACAAAACTTATGTGGCTAACAATTATCTCAGTCTATATTACTCCAACCATTGATACTTTTTGTTTTGTGAATTGGAACAATAATAGGTCAGTGTTCTAGAATTTTTTGGATTGGCTCCTACAGGAAGTACAAGAGTTTTGGAATTCCTACAAAAGGCAGCTGAGGGACTAGTTGCTGGTGGAAAGTAAGTTTTCAGTTAACCTTTTTTCCATGTAAAGGAAATAGTAAAGTTGAAATTAGACTTCCCTTAATTTTAAGGTTACTTATGCAAGTCTCATTCATACAACAATGATTAGATATTTAACTCTGAATATAGTTCTACATTGAATAGAAATTAGTAAGATAAATATTGTATAAAAAATAAAATCTATAAATTTAATATCTTAAAATTTTGGGTTAAAGGAATATGTGACTCTTGCCTCATTTCTTGTAAATAGTGAATCTTTATTTGTATGACAAGATTATGAATCTTTGTTTGTGCATGTTGCATTTTCAGGACAGGGATTTTCACACCAATGTACTTCTTCCTGGCTCAAAAGCCTGGTTCTAGTGATCACTGAGGTGTGGTTCTGCATTGAGTTGTTGCAATTCAAGGATGAAATTTTTCTAGTTATTGCTTTTGGCCTGGCTGAAGTGGCTCTAGTTGTTTTGAGTTTCTCTTCTGGTTTTACATTACCAAGACTTCACTTTTGTTTCTTTGTTGTTTTCTGTGGCTTTTTTCTTTAGAAACTTAATGTGGCATCATGGTGCTCACACACAGTCACAAGTAAAAGGAATAAAACATTTTATCTTGATCTATTTCTTTTTCATTTTATTCCTTCTAATTTTTAGACATCAGATACTAATAACCGTTGTGCCTTGCTCAACAAGCATAATTTTGGGACTAAAACCCCTTTGAAATTATAAATTTTGTTATAATTCATTTTGAAAAATCAATTTAAAAATTTGATGTGAAAAGATGATTTATATTTAAGAATAAATAAAGCATATTTATTTAGAATGATAATATTATGTGTACACGTTTAGATTTCACATTCAATATCAATTTTTATGATTAAAATTTAAAATGTCCTTTTGAATTAGTTCTACTTAAACTAAAGTTATTTTTCATATTATAAAAATTCCCAATCACCTAATAAGTTATTTCAAGATTAAATAAATATTAAAAACCTTTTAATTTTAAACATTAAATTATAAATTTTAATATGTTAACAAGTTAATCTTAACAATCCTTAGCGGATACATTTTTACTTTATGCATGTGGTTACAATGAATCGAGTTTTATTTATTAAAAATAATTATAAAACAAATTAATACCATATAAATATAAATTTTTAAAATAATTTTACATTAATAAAATAATTCATATTATTTGCTATATAATAAATAGCACGATAAAAAACTTTACTTTACAAAGGTTACATATATTAATGAAAATAATGCATACCTATTCATATAAATTAAGTAATTTGGTAATATCATGTTTTAAAAATTTAATTTTAAGAAATTTTATTAACCTAAAATTTAGAATTAAATATTAAATTTCTTAATTATTTACTTATAAGAACTTTTGTTCATTTTATGTCCATTGTCTTTCTCTTGTTTTCAAACTTATCATTACTATTGTCAAGAGCGCACATGTTTAGCTCATTTTATCGTGAGATAAAATAGTATCAAAACATAACAAAAAAATATTTAAACGAAGTAATTTTTTTGACACAAAATTTAACAAAACTTTTTTTTATGTATCACCAATGTGAAGACCTTTATACTATCAATTAATTAGAAATTATTTTATATATAAGTTTTAAAATGATTTATTATAAAGGTAAAAAAAAGTATTATATATAGTGTAAAAAAACTTTAATCTCATTAAACGTTTTCATAAATAGTGTTTACAAGCTAGACATGAAATGATACTAAAAAAGGTTAAATATGTTTTTAACTTTTTTTAAATATGTAAAGTTCTGTTTTAATTTCCTTAAAAAAAATTGTTTATCTTTTGTTCCTTTGAAACTTGCACCTATTACTCCGAGACATTTAGACAATGTTTCATAAAAAATATCTAAATAACATGAAAGACTAAAAGAAATACAAATTTAATTTAGAAAAACAAACAAAAATTAACAGGATTAAAACTCAACATTATAAAGAGACAACAACATATTTTACACAAAACTAATATCAAACAATATATATATATATATATATATATATATATATATATATATATATATATATAAAAAAAAAAAAAAATTTTTTATTTATATTTTATATTATAAATAATATTATTCATAACACATATAATAAATATAAATATAT
>Ga0099825_1001720_pt1 | contig 28381 bp, 15 predicted proteins | sample SiratroredBW_FD_76838 | JGI IMG/M metagenome (GOLD analysis project Ga0099825, IMG submission 76838) | Root nodule microbial communities of legume samples collected from California, USA - Siratro red BW | ecosystem: Host-associated > Plants > Roots > Nodule | place: USA: California | collected...
CTCTATAAAGCTTATTCTAAAGATAGAATCATCATATGAAATTTATTAAAAAAAAAAAAAAAACAAGATCACGGTGTGCTAAACAAAACCTATAAAAAGATAAATAAATAAAGCAAGCCACCAAATTAACCCACAAAATAATATGAGAAAGAAAAAAGAACAAAACTAAGATAAAATAACAGAAGATATTTATTCCTTATATTTAAAAAAAACAATAAAAACAAAACAAAATTAAGGTGCACAAAGCCCTCCATCATTTCTTCTTTATAGTACCCACTATAACAGGTTTTTAGCAGCCTTAAAAACCTTTCTCAATTTCTCAAATTTTGTAGAAATCTGAATATACCCTACCAATTCATTTGAATCATTAGGGGACCCTTACTCCACCCAATCAGCCCAGTACCTAAAAACCAACTTACAATCCTCTTAAACTTAGAAGAAAGAACATAAGTAACCTACTTCCTTCCAACATCTAGCTGCAGCCCACAAGGCTTGAACCAGCAATTAACTGCAAATCAGAAGGGCTAAAATTGAACCCCTGGACTTCCAAACCAACAACCACCATGGCATCAGGTTTAACCCCACCAGAACCATGAGAAGTTATTTCAGTATTTTTTCTAGCAGCTGTAGAAGCATTTTTAGGTGGTCTACTAGGCCAGCAGGGTGATTGGACCAAATCGTCATGACCATCAAAGTCTAAGTTAGAATCTTTCTCCTCCAACATATTTGTCATCCTCTTAGAAATGAAACTATGCTTACCAACACCCTACAAGGAATTTTTTTCAAAAACAACAGGCTTAGAACTATTATTATTTGTCCCTAGAACAATGATAATGGGAGCAACCAAGGGAGAATTAGAATACATAACATTCACAATTTTCATGCTTATCCTAGGACATGTTTTTATCCAAAACAGACAATTAGAAGAAAAAATTGAAAGAGTCAAACCAAACGGGTGAGTCAAGTCACCCTTAGAATAAACATGTTGTGTCTACTCAATATTCTAAACTGGAGAGACCTGCTAAGAATCATCAACAAGACTAGGCGATGGGGCCAATCGGTGATAATAGTGGTACAACGACAAGAGAGAAACTGCAACAAAGAAAAGAGAAAGAAAAAACGAATGCACAAGAATATTTTGTGATTTTAGTTCTCAAATAAATGAAACGAGAACGATTCTAAGAAAAACCATCATTGTCTCTCTTTTTTTAGACTTTTGTCAACAGTTCTATTAAAAACCATTATCGTTTCTCACTTTTGATGACGATCCTAAGCCAATTATTAAAAAAAGTATTTTAGAATCGTCATCACTCTTGTCATAATATATTTAAAATATATTTCAAATTATACCGTCTATAACATTAATAATACATAAATAAGAAACATTGATAATACATATATAAGAATCCAGTTCTATATGGTATAATTTAAAATAAAATTGTATATTCTAAAATATAATTTCAAATAATATTTTAAAATATATAATTCAAAAAAAATTACATAATCTAAAATAAAATTATGTAATTTGAAACAATATTACAGAATTAAAAAATAATAATTTATGAATAGTATTCTAGATTACCTAATCAAACATTCGATTTAGAATATACTTATTATATCTCAAATATATTATGTGAATAATTCTAGATTATAGTTATTTTATCCAAATATATTATGAATACTTCTATACTTTTGTAATATATTAACTAATCTGAATTTTTATTTATATTAATGATGGATAGATAAAATATTAATAATTGGTAGCGCTAATTATTCATGGTATTTTTTTCACATAAGAATCATTACAATAGCCTAAGAGATTAGTATAAATAGATTATGAAGGGCACGGGTTTACTATCAAACTTTAGACTCTCTTTAAACTTTGAAAACACTAATATAAGTATCAGAGTCTTTGCATAGACATCAACAGAATTTGAATGGGCATATCAACAGTAAATTTTATTGGAATATTTGCTTCCTTAGATTGATCCTGAATATGATAGGATAAAAGAAAAATGTTGGAATATGTATTCTACAGGATAAAATACTTTTTTCATCCCTATAAAACTTCTAAAGATTAAATACATCACCCAAAATTTTCATATTAATTTAATTTCTCTAAAATTTAAATAAGTTTTTCTAAAATTTGAACATTTTTTAGATTACTTAAAGTAATAACAATAGATAGAAAATTTATATAGAATTGTCTTAATATAATGGTAATTATATATTTAACCAAAATTACTTTCAATGGTAAAGCTCGCATGCTGAAATCATTAAATTTAGCTTTTGCGTCAATTGTTATTTACTGATAAAGATCTAAAAAATATATTTCAACATTAGAAAGACGAACATAAAACGGAAGAAAAAAAACGTATTTAATATATATTACAGGGATGGAAAACACTATTATTCATTCTTAACTTAGATGGTTTAGAGAGAGACAAAGAGAAGCAAAAGACAAAAAGGATATATATATATATATATATATATATATATATATATATATATATATAAACTGTCATGATCAAATAATCTTTTCTTACTTCACTGTTTGAAACAACAATCTATCTGATTATGTTTTACAACAGGGAAAGGGAGCATATAGACAAAGAAATGGATATCTATTATAAACTGTACATGATGTTCCACATCCATGTAAGGGAGATAATGTTTCCATCATGTAGCCTGCAACAATTCTCTGATATCGTACCCTTGAAGCTATCATTACAAACAGCAGAAGAAGCATTCTTAATAGTGAATAAAAGATGATTGTAAAAACTAACAGAATTTGCAAACACGGAGTGATAATTAATACCTGCAGAAAAGTAAGAAATAATATCACTCCTGAATTCCAAAAAGCATGAATAGTGATGGGAGTGAGAAGGTTGTGAGTTTGAGCATATGAAAACCCCAAAGCAGTCCCTGCGTATGCCAAAAATTTCTGTTATTTTCTTTAGAGTAATCGGAGTCACAATAGCATCTTGCAAGAGAAAGTAGACGTTTCTATTGTCATTTCTTTTTCCACAAATAATTACATAAATGTTTCCACTTTGTTTTATATTTTCAATTTTGTATAGAAAATAATGAGAACAATAGAAAATGTAAATGAAAAAAAAATGATCATTTCTAAATTATTTGTGAAAGTGTAAACTGAAACAAACATTTTCTAATATCAAAAATTGGATTGAATTCTTTGATTCACATAAAAATGACATTTCCTATTGTTCAAATTAAGTTATTGTATATTCAACTCATTATTTCCATATCTGAAGATCGTGTTTTCATGTATTTGCACGATACCGAGAACAAACAACTGTGGAAATTCTCCAGGAGTGAGATGTGCAAGGGCAAACACAGCGGCGCTAATGACAACAGCAACTGGAGTAGGAACCCTACAGTGAAGGAGGTGAATGAGAACACTTGCACCAGTAACAATCAATTCACAAAACATACTTAAACAACCGAGTTGAGCATCCATGATGCATCTAATTAAGTTAAATCTACAAATTTTGCAAACAAGTATATTCACAGATATAGATTATTTTTCACAAAGAAAGCATAAGAGAAAGTTCAAGTTTTGATTTAGCCTAACATTGTTAATCCAAATAACTCAGACCAACACACTAACAGTTTACACATTAAAACAGAAATAAACCAAAATTGTGACCCTATCATGATACTGTTCTTAGAACTGTTCAGAATACTTGAGTAATCATTTTTCCTAGAGATCACTATTAACTTGTACATACACAAAGCAATAGATTTTTGTTTCTCTTACTTTCCAATTATCCCCCTTTAATTGCCTATCTCTGGAGTCTAGCAGTGTCATTGTAGAAACCTCTGTATTCTCCTACGTGAACAGTAAAGCTCAAGTTTGTTTATAAACGAGTGGTCCACTAGTTGGAGTTTATTGAACGAGAAATTGGATCTTAAAAATATCTAAAGACCAACCCTCCCCAGTCCTCACTGTATATATATTAAAGAAAAAGTTCCACTTTCAAGGCAAGCTGTAGTTTCTTTAACATGTGTTATTATGATACATGGGAATAAAAGAACACTAAAATCAACAAGAAAAAAAAAAAGTTAAACATCAAATCAACGGGTGTCAAATAGAAAGGGAAATATACGAAGGCAACAATACCACTTGGTCAGAGAAGTCATAAAAAATCCTCGAAATACAGTCTCCTCAAGGAGTGGAGCCAGAACACCTGTGATGCCCACCAAGCAGGCAGTACTGCAACGAAAATAAACACAATCAATCACTAGCTTAAGACTCTAGGATACAGAACCTAGATGAAAACTTTTGATAAATTCCTTTCATTAATAGATGGGGGGGACTATGATCTGAAAGTCCAAACCACGACTGCAATTGTCACCACAATATTCTGGTTTTAGATACCTCTGTAACTGCAATTTGGCTGCATAAGCCACATTTTACTGCAACTGTCTGCAATTTCTGTAATCAAGGGCATAACGCTGCAACTGCAATTTAAAATAAGGGAACGGATTATGAATATCTTAAATTACCTGAGATTTGAAGATCCAATTAATGGAAGCAAACGAACAAGAGCATCTGTCTGAAAAGCAGATTATAGAAGCATATAAGAGATACCCACATGGTTTTTAGTCCAGAAAAATTAAACAGTATTATATAAGGCAAACTTTAACAGAACAAAGTAACAATCCTATCAAGAAAGATTAGTTGTGCTAAGGTACATAAGGAAGATATACAGATCTGCCTAGTTAGCTACGATGATGCATACCACGATGGCAAGTCGGCAACATACTATAAACAGCTGTGCTGTGATGTAATTCTAAGATCAATGATTCAATACAAATGCTATTTGAAAAACAGTGACCCTAAATTGCCTCCTCCCATGCTACAAAGAAAATAGTTTAACATGTAGAAACCAATAATTGCATCTGCCAATAAAATTTGAAAAATAGACCTCTCTTTCTGGGGTTTCTCCATTGAAGAAAGAGACAGCAACTCCGGTCAATGCAATGGCAATTATGGCACCAACAAGTCCAACTCCAGCCCATAAAAGCCAACCATTTTCAAGATTGAAAGGCTCCCTCGTATCTGTAACAATATTTTTACCGTTGAATGGAAAAAGCATCAGTCCCTAACATGTTCTAATTCTTCTAAATAGAAGCCAATTGCTAACTAAACATCGGATTAAAATGAGATTTAAACCAACATGATGCAACAAGACAGAGATAGAGCATGTTCATCAAGGCACAAACTGGTTCGTATTGATAGCAGTGAACTACGCTAAATTAACAATACTTTTATAAGCCTTAAGGTCTGATGCCAATCATTAATATAAACATCGAAGAATAACTCTTGGTTGAGCATAGAGTCTATATTTGCAGTCAATCAACAACTCCAGATGTATTAAAATAATAATCAAGCTTGTATTAAAATCCATGCTGAAGTTATCTTAATATTATTTTGAGCTCTAGATTGGTTGTTGTACCTATAGGCACTATAATCACAGCCCCGCGCAAAAACTGCTCACATTAGAAACCTTTTGCCTATTCCCAGATATAACTGAAAGATTCTTAAATGACAATACCGTATTTGAAGAAGTCTTCAGGAAGTGGCTGGAAAGTGTTTGCAACACTATAAATTATTCCAAGTACTACAGCAGTTGTCATGCTGCCAAGACAAATAACAAGAGAATATAAGAAAGAATCAAACACTTTATGTACTTTGTCTTTAACACCAGAAAGAAAATTGGAATAATTATTAGGTACAAATGGTAGAAAGGCTAAATTTGTAGGAAATAATAATAATAATAGGGGTAAATAATCGTTTCAGTACAACAGGTATTGACATGTCTTATTTCATTTTTAGTACAATAAGAAAAAAAATTACAATCTTAGTACAACAACTTTAAGTCTGATAGTTTTATTTGAACTCCATTAATGATTAATATAACTGAGCACGTGTTTGGCCTTTAGTAATTGTCACATATGTTGATTAGAGGGAAATTTAATGTTAATATGTAATTAACCTTGAACGAACCACTAAGAATTTCAAATTTACAAAGCAAAAGGAAAAGGGTAAAATGTTCCTTTCAAGGTTAATTGCATATTAGCGTTAATCTTTCTTTTAATAAACGCACGTGACAATTACCAAAAAACAAACACATCAATTACCTTAACCATTACCAGAGTTCAAACAAAATTAACAAAATTAATATTTTTGTACTAAGATTTGTAACTTTTTTTTTTCTTATTGTGCTAAAAATGAAATATTGAAATCAATTCTTGTTATACTAAACCAACTATTTACCCTAATAATAATAATAGTTAATGCACTTAAGAAATATTATGTTCACATATCAAATGATAAAATTCATTTAGTATTCATGAGTATCAATATCTACTGAGTTCCACACTATTAATATTTCCTAGAATTTGGGCTTAGGACCTAACTCAATCACACAAAATCAATTTACAAGATAAGGATTGTCCAAACTTTATATACTCTATAAGTTATACCTTTAGTCGATCTAAAACTAAATCACTCTATAGTTGCAATTAAGGCAACTTGCACAGAGGCATAACTAAGGCAGAATAAGAGTCACCTAAATTAAGGTGGCCTTTCGACACTCCCCCTCACACACAGGGTTGCTAAAGTGTTGCAAATGCAAGCAATCCAATAAAAAATCTAGAATAGACTTTGATACATCATAGAATATGGGCTTAAGACTAAATTCAATCCCCACAAAATCAACTTGCAAGGTGAGTATTGGCCAAACTTTATAACCTCTATTTAAACAATATTGTCAATGTGGTGCTAAACCACTAATGAGCAACAATTAAGGAAACCCCCAAAGAAGTCATAATGAAGGTAGGGCTAGGGTGACCACAATTAAGGTTCTTTCCAACAATAATAGCATACAAAATGAAAATTTTTAGTTTTCCTAAGAATCTGAGGTTGGAAAAGTAGTTTTCCAGAGAATGGTGTTTGGCCAAGTTTCTCGCAAACATTTTCGTGGAGATGGGAATCTAACTTTCCCAAGCGAAAATACAAATTTTATTGAAAAAAATACCATAGTACTCATTAATTCATTTATTGTGGTAGCAAATTAAAGCTTTTAATAAAAATAACATTAGTCTTTGATTTCTAAAAAATTCATATAAATATCCCCAACAATATTTTTTTCTAACCAAAATATACTTTAGTCATTCCTAGGAATCTTAATTCACAGGATTCGTGATGCCTAGAAAGTATGATTCCCGAGTAGGAAAAAATTGACCTCCTACTAAACGTCCCCCAAGTTTATCAAGAGCCTATACTTACATAGACTATATGTCTATTGGATATCACACATCAACTAGTGATATAGCCAAATATATAAGTGGGTGCAAACTCAGCTCAAAAACTGGTCTTGTGAGTTTTAGTTAAACTTAAATTTCATTTCCTATGATAGTATCAAATTGTATATAAGAGAGTGTATTAGACATCTCATATTAACTAGAAATATGATCAAATTATAGTATATAAATGAGTGCAAGTCTCATCTTAAAAACCGATTTTATGAGATTGAATTAGACTTAAAGATAAAAGCAAATATTACAAAGTAAGAATTGAAACATTTCACAAGGACGCAAGTTTTCAGCAAAGGATGACAACCTAAAAAGCTAATGCGTATCACTCACTTCCATGAACATCATGTGATATTTGCTACATCAAATGTGGCTTCACATCTTCTTTGCAAGTCAACGACTCATCCAAAACAATTCAGAAGCAAAAATGTGGAAGTAGTTTCACAATTTACCAACCTACTTCAAAAATTACAAAGGTGAGAGAGTCCAAAGGAGTAGCATACCCCTGATCCAACAAAAGTATCTCTGCCTTGTCATCTAAACTTAGAACATCAGGTTTGATCCCAAGATATGGGAGAGCAATTGCTTCAGTCAAACCTGTCAACACAAAACTGCCTGGGAATAAATTAATGGCCCAAACATACAACACAAGCACTAACATAGAAATCAATTATAACATGTAAACCAATTGACAGTATAGATAACAAGTCCGCAATGTTAGTAGATTTGCATTAATTCAAGTTTGATATGAAATCACAGCAGCTACTCAGAACACACCCCAATGCACAAGCAAGAGAGGTCAATGAAACTGTTTGCCATTTCCAAGGCACCTCCCATCGCCTGAGAATAGGCCATTCCGATCCCGATTCCTGAAAAACGGACAAAGAAAAAGAACAATACAAGTAATTTATACAATGTGTTTATAAAGAATTTGATTAGAATGTACTGATAATATTACAGTTGTTTACATTATCATCAACAGTACATTGTCATGCATGATAAGATTGACCTATGTAATAATTACTTAAAAAAATATATATAGAAAGATTTCTGATTGATTGGCAAAACAAAAGACCTTCATAAATAATTTACGAAATTAAATTGTTTCATATATTATCGTAAACAAAAACAAACAACATAAAGACCTCCAACTCGTAGTTTCACTGAAATACACTCAATTCAGTCATGCAAAGGGAATCATATTATGATGGTAAATTGGTATTCAATAAACTAAAATCCCAATCACCATATTCTCACTTTAAAAAAAAAAAAAAAAATACACTCTTCTAACTCTTCGTTTTTTCAGGCGGTCACAAGTAGCATAGAAAATCAAACATTTTTACTCAACACGCAAAGAAAGACAACTATTCCCAGGATAATATTTGATCTTGGAAAGTAATTGCGTAGGAATAAATAAATAGTAAATGGGCGAGAGAGGAGAGTACCTTGTCTCCAGCGTTGAAGAAACAAACTGAAGAAAGTGGCCTTTTGGAACCCAAATTGAAGTTGTTTGAGAGAAAGGGGGTTTTGAGTAGAAATGCGTGGCTTTGTCTTGAGATGGTTTTGAAGGAAGAAGAAAGCTTGTGGGGAGCGATGAGAGTGGAAGGTAATGGTGAAAACAGAGAAGACGCAATTAACATTGAATTTGAAAGCATAATGTCTGGTGGAGGCTATCAAAGTTGAACTCCTTTGAATGTTAATCCTTTTCACGATGTGCCCACCAGCATAGCACAAGGCAGACCAGCGGATAAGGCTCGTCGCTACACTTCCAGATTCTTTACTTCAACTGCTTAAAAAAAATGTATATATATATATATATACCGCTTTGTAAATTTGTAGGAACAGATTATTTGGATGGAAAAATAAGTAAAAATAAATAGAAAAACCTGTAATAACACTATTAATATAAGTGAAAAAATTAAAAACAAATGTTTAATTTAATGATTTACTAAAATGGTCTTGAATTTATTTTGTTAATATAAATTTTGAAATAATTTAACTAAATATGTATATTTGTATTTAAATTATATATATATATATATATATATGAGTGTGTGTGTGTGTTTTTACAATAAATTAGAAAAAAAAGTATTATAAAATTTGATATGTAAACAATAAAATTTCATTAGGAAGAATATTTAAATTAATTTTTTCTTAAGTAAAATTAGTTATGATTAAGCATATATTCATTACGTGCAGTCGTTTTAAATAAAAGGATTTTCTCATTTTATGTAAAAAAATAAAAATAAGGAGGTATTGGATAAGGCTCAACATACATATGATTAGTTATGATCGGTGGACGTTGATAAGAAGTTTATAGTTGGTGAATTAGTTTCACACAATTATTTTATTTTAAGTTTTTTTATTTGTTCTTTAAATTTTAAAGCTTGATGTCTATGATGGTTATAAACACTTAATTGATTATTGATTTATTTATATTTGATTTTAGTAGATTTTGATTCACTAGCTTATGTTCTTAGGTTTTATTTTTTACATTGAGAAGGTTTTCACATGTTAAATATATTGATTTTTTTTTTATTGTTGTTATTATTTTCTATTATTATTGTTCTTCACATATTCTTATAAGTTTTGGAGATTTATTTTTACTAACATTCTTTGGTACTTTTACTTGTTGTGTTATTATATTAAATGAATGGACCAATATACTCAATTTTAAATATGAAGTTTTTTTTAGTAATAGTATCATTTTACAAAAAATTGCTGCAATTAGCATTTATATCATTTTATTTTTCAATATAACACCATTCACTGTGCAAGATGGGAATTCAACCTCCCAACAACTAAATTCCAAGTTTTATTTTGTTGTGTCCAATTCCAGACTAAAATGTTTTTTAATCTTGTTTTGATTTTTATCTTAATAATTTTTTTCAAGTGGTTAATTATTTTGTACTTGTCCTTTGGTTCTTGAATTGAAGGTAGGATGTTCTTCTCCTTTTTTCTTATCTCAATCCATTTTTACCTTGAATTATTTACTTGCTCTTCTTTTTCTTTTGAAATAAATACAAAACAAATGCGTTTCTCCATGATTTTCCTTGCTTCCACCAATCATCTCTCAATTTTCATGGAGTTTTTTTTCTCCAACACTTCTTGAGTTCATCAAGATCATATCTACCTATTAAGGTTTACATTGGAAGGTCGTCGTGATTGTGAAAGAGCCCATTTTCATTTAAGTGAACATCATGCAAATGTTGTTACAAATTGACCAAACTATTGGAAAGCTTTCATATGCTCAGACAATACCAGAAAGATATAATTTAACATTGTACTACACAAACACATACATATATATACATACATATATATATGTATGTATGTATGTATACATGTATGTATGTATGTATATATATGTATGTGTGTGTGTGTGCGCGATTATTCTATGTTCTTGGAAATGTTTGTTTCTTTTGTTTGTCAAGAAGATCCAGTCAAGATCAAGTCACATCAAATGATCTCTTAGATAAAAAGCTAAATCTTCTTTCTTTAACAAAAATATAACACAAGCATATGTCAACTCTAACTTAGCTATCTGTCTAGTATCGTGTGCACTTTTAGTACAAAAGGCTATGCTAGCTAGAGAGATAAGTAGATAAGTACGGCTAGTTCTTCAGGATGTTGTGTAAAGAAGAAGAACATTTAAAGTTGTGTGGAGTGCATTTAATGCATCGTCCACTATCAAGCTTGTTAGAAGCAAAAAAGACTTCAAGTAAGATGAATCTCAATGACAAAAATATATTCTTCAAAGCTTGTTTAAAGTCATTTATCAGAGAAAACATGCAGAAGAAGATGTTGCACTATGCTAAAACACTACTCAAATTTTCTATGCCTCAAAAAGATTCATAAAGAATACTATGACAATTTATCTAGCAAACTAGGAGAGAATGAACAAATCTTATAATCATCAAAAGATGTAATCCCTCCCTAATAGGCAAAACCAATTATTTATTGATCATATTTTCACAAAAATGTCTTTTGTTAGCCAAAAGTGACTATTTAACAAAGAATACTTGTTTAGTCAAGAGTGGTTGTGTCCAAAGAATACTTAAACGGGGTCAGCCAATATCTAAAAAAATACTTAACAGGATCAGCCAAGAGTGATTATGATCCGAAAGAATGCTCAAGGGGATCAACAATGAGTGGTTACGATTTGAAAGAGTACTCAAGGAGTTAGCTAACAGTGGTTACAATCCCAAAAAAATATTTAAGGAATTAACCAAAAGTGACTATAATAGTAAAAAATACTCAAGAGGTTAGTTGGAGTGGCTATAATCTCAAGTAATACTCAAGAGGTTAGTCAGGAGTCACTATGATCCCAAATAATACCTGATTAACATTAGTCTGTCTAATGAAACTCAATCTGTTGATTGAGAGCTAGATATAGTTTGTTGTATTAAACGAAGTAATATAAAATATAGTGTATATTTTTTCTCTCTTTATCTCTTTTATTTTATATGTTTTTATAGTTAGTGTTAATTCAAGAGGGAGAACCATTCTTAGAGCTAAGTTTGAAAAAGAAAAGAACTTGTTTAAGTAATCTATTAAGAGTTTGGACTTGTGTATGATATATTTTATTAGACAAAATCTGAATCTAAATAAGAGTAATTAACAACAAATTGTTTATGATATAAAATTATCTTTTGAATGACTATTCTTAAACAATATTTACAAAATTTTGAAAGTAGATTTAAAACACAATTCAATTATTAGTTCTTATATTTTGTGTGTTTTCTACATTAAGTTTTAAACTACTTTACAAATCATATATATATAAATGAGAATCCATAAATAAATGATAATGTGAAAGATGTGAAACATTAGTGATATGGATGTTAGAGGGTTGGAAGGTTCTTCATCAACTAAAAAGGAGAGACAAAAGAGAAAACCTCTACGGGAGAAGATACATTCAAGGCCTAAAAATAAGCATTTATGGAGGTAAGAGATGATTAACATTCAATAAAGTAAGAAAATGCATAAGAAAATAAGAACAGGTAAAAGAATGAAAGCAAAAATGGATTAAAGGATAAAAGTGGAAAGAACAAGCCACTTTGAATCAAGAATTCCAAAGATAAATGTAAAAGAATTAACCACTTGAGAAAACTTCTTAAGATAAGAACCAACCAACGCAAGAGAAGAGACAACTCTAACTCTCACAAATTCTCACCAAAAGACTTCATTCAATTTCTAAATCATTCTTGACAAAAAAATTAGAGTTAACTTTGTTAATCAAAAGTTAACTCACTTAACTATGTTTAACACATCTTAATCCCTTGAAATTAAAAAATATAAATGATAGTTTTTTAAATTTAAAAAATGTAATTATTACAAAATGATGACTAGGATAACAAGCAGATGTAGGGCCTCCTAAAAGTTCTAAAGTTCAATAACTATGTCTTGAATACTGGAAGAATCAAATGATAACTTAAACTAACTCATCTCACATACTCATGTGTTACATATATTAGTTTAAGATTTTTAAAAAAACATTTCTTGTTACATTTAAGATAAAGGTTCTTTCAAGTTATTACCATCAAATATTTGTTTCCTTCAAGTTTCTCTTATTTTCTAAGAACTAAAAATACAATTTTCTAATTTCTTTCTCCAAAAACTTTAAGATTTCATCCCTCTTTTATTTCTTCATCTAAATCTTCATTTCTCATTTCTCATGTTTCTCTTATTTATTCATGCTTTTTATTTATTCTTGGTATCTCCTCTTCTTATTCTTCAAAGAGTTATTTCTCATATGAATTACTAACTTCAGAAAGTGGAGGAGGCTTCCTGATCATAGTTGCTTGCTCAAAGGAATAGGCAATCTCTATCAGCTTTGGCTCAGAGCCTCTCAAACCTCCAAAGCAAACTCCAAACGGCACACCCTTGTCATATCCTGCTGGAACAGATACTCCAGGATAACCTCCAATAGCCAATACAGAACTAAAGATTCCATAAGGTACTACAAGAGCATCAAGTTTATTTCCTATCATTAGTTTCTCGAACCCATCTTGTGACAATCTTGTCAAGTTTAATAATGCTTCTTTCAGCGTCCCAATTCCACTTGTATGCTGAGCTTGCAGCATGAGATCTTGTCCATAGTCCTGAACTTTCTCCTGCCATTTCCATACCAATATTAAGTTGCTATATTAGCAATCATAGTTTAATCAAAAGACAAAGTATAGAAACAGTTCTTTAGATATAGTTCATATCGGTGTTTCTTTTCAATTTGACTTTTACCCACATTTAATACAATTTATTATCACCAACAACACTTATATAATTAGAACAAATTTCAATCTTTTGAAATTTTATTTGATATATTATTTAAATGCACTTTTACCTTTAAATCTAAAACACAATTCTCTTTAAATAATTTGAAAGTAATTTATAAGAAACAACTCTTTATTATATGAAAACAATATTAAATGAGAGGTGATATTGTAACATTTATATAAAAAAAAATACTCAACAACTTAATCTACTGATATTTTCATCATATTATTTTATTTTTTAATTTAAACACTAATATATATTATTATATTATTAAAATGGGTTGTGGGTTTTCTTTTGTTTTAGTGTATGTTTAATATTATATCTATATTTCTTCGTTAAGTAGATGTAACATTCTCATGCACTAACCAGTTTTGGGTGTTTGTTGTTGAAGGCTATCACATCTTCCAAGCTTCTCACAGGGGAAGTAACCAAGTCTTTGAGGTATGCATTCAACGAATATTTGAATTCAAAGGCCACAGCAACACCTGCACTTCGACCGCTAGAAATTTCATCAATGTTTTCTATCTCCAAATTGTCAACCAAAACTGCTCCTCTTTCCCTGAATTTGTAAGAAGCACATGAGACTGAATAACAGCAATAAACTAATATTCTTGACAAGTAGTAATTTTCATTACCTTAATGTTTTTAGGTGTAGCTCAAAAGTTTCATGCAGAAAAGTATCATTTCCAAAATCATATAAATGTCTCACAACTCCTAGTCTCTTTCCTCGTAGTCCATCTTTCCTTAGAAATTTAGCATAGCCTCCTTTTGGGATATACTTCGATGCTTCGATTGTTGCCTTATCATTGGAGTCAATTCCTACAATAGTTTCAAGAACAAGAGCAGCATCTGCTACAGTCCTGCATATTGGTCTACACCAGCCCACAGAATGTTACACATTAATCTTATTCAAATCATTTAATTATGGTAGCGAAAGGGCATGCTATAAAGAAAATGATGACGTTGGGTGGGACATACCCAACCGTGTCTTGTCTCGGGCTCACTGGAACTACCCCTGCCCTGCTCGTGAGTCCTACTGTTGGTTTTATTCCCACTACTGAGTTAGAATCCGAAGGGCACAAAATAGACCCATCTGTCTCTGTGCCAAGCGACACTGCCACCAAATTGGCTGCTACTGATATTGCAGATCCACTGCTGGATCCACAGGGACCATCCATTGTGTATGGATTCTGCAGAAAAAAAAAACACAACTTTTGTATTAGTTAAAATTAGTTTTTTTATATAACTAATGTTAAAGTATGTTAAAATTTTCAAAGTGGTTGTAAATTTAAATGGGGTTGTCCATATATCTCTTAATCTCCAAAAAGATTAAATTGTTTGGTAAGGACACATGCATAACCTGTACAAAACTAAAAAATAAACTAAGCAAGTAATGGAAAACAAGAAAATGAAGCACCTTTCCATGTCCTCCCCGGGCACTCCAACCATTGGGTGCTGCAAAGGACCTGTAATGTGCCCACTCACTGAGAGTGGCCTTGCCTAGAATGATAGCCCCAGCTTTTCTTAACCTAGTGACTACACCTGCATCTCTAGGCACCACAGAGCCCAGAAGAGCAAAAGAACCTGCAGTGGTGTTCATCTTATCCTTGGTTGCAATGGTATCCTTAACCAAAATGGGTATTCCATGCAGTGGCGAAAGAGAGCCTGGTGCATTGGCCTTTCTCTCCTGGTCAGCTTTGTCAGCCTGTGCGAGAGCATCTGGGTTTAACTCCAACACTCCTCTCAGAACTGGGTTTTGGGTTTGTATCTGCTGGTGGTAGAACTCAACGAGTTGCTTAGAGGTTAACTGGTTTCTGCGGAAAGCAAGTTGGAGATCGTAAATAGTTGCTTCTTGGATTGAGAATCCCTGGGCCGTGCTTGTTGGTAGCGCAGAAGAGAAAGGGAGTAGAAGGATGAGAAAAAGGAGTTGAAAGCAAAAAGATAAGCCTCCGACCGTGTTGGAATCCATGAGAATAACTGAACAAGTGCACCGCATTGTCCAGATTCAAGAATGAATGATATTACCAAAAAGATACTGTGGCAGCACCACCTCTTATTTTCTTTGTTGGGTTTTGGATGAGAGCTTGGTTTTTGGAAGTCGAACAAGCTCTCATCCAGTGGTGGGGCCTCAACCTTCGCGTGCAGTTTCTTATAGTAGAATCTTTTGTCCATAATATCTGCATGCAAGACAAACACGTGTTAGAAAGCAAAACAGACACATGTTAGAAAGCAATAAGTAGAAATTTTTAACTAATAAAACATTGTGCTTTTTATTTCTCTCAATAAATCTATTTTTCTTTTAATTTCTAAAAGAAAACTTCTTTTTATATAGAAATTATATAAAAATTATAATTATTTGTAATTTTTCAAGTATTATTTTCTTAGTTTCCACAAGCAATTGTAATTATTAATTAATTAAAATTAAAAAATAATATAAAAATATTAAATTAAAATTTTGAAAAAATATTACAAAGAAAATAAAATAAAATATTTTATAGATGTTTTTAATTAGTTAATTATAATAAAAACTAAAAAATAAAAAATAAATTATTTTATTTTATATTTTTATAATATATTTAATTGTGTATAAAATTGGTGCTACATCTTAAATCAAAATTTAAATTTTATTTTTATCAAATATCAAATTTTATCTTTATCACATATCAAATTCTATATCTATAAAAAAATAAATTATATTTTATCAAAAATTAAAATTTATCTTTATTAAGAACCAAATTATATTTTTATTAAATTCTGACTATCAAAAAAAATCAATTTATATATTTATTGAAAATCAAAATTTATCTTTATCAAAATTTTATTTTATTTTTGCTATTAATTATTTAGATATTTTTTTAACAAACTAAAAATATAATTTTTAATTCAAATAAAACTTTTATAATTTATTGTAATTTTTTTCTTTAATTTCAATTTTAATATAAAAATACAGTTACAAAATTATTATAATTTATCTTGCCAAATTTAAATTTATTACAAAAATATAAAATAAAATAATTTATCATTTTTTCTATTATAATTAATTAGTTAAAAATACATATAAAATATTTCATTTTATTCACTTTCTATTATTTTTTAAAACTTTAATTCAATATTTTTATATAATTTTTTATTTTAATTTTTATCAACTAATCATCACAATTGCTACTAACTGTTACAAAAGAAAAAACAATACATAAAATATTCACAAATAATCACAATTGTTATCGGTACAATATAAAAAATTTTGAGAATTAAAAACTAAAAAAGTTTATTGAGAGGAAAAAAAAGTGTTAGTGAGTAAAAATAATTCCAATAAATACAACAAGAAATACTTAGTAGAGAGGCTAATACTTAAATACGGCATCAAAATCCTTGACAAGATCCACATTAAGTAGTGTTTTACTACTTATTTATAGAAAAAGATACTCAGCATGTGATTTGAGTTTATCTTACCTTTGTCATTATAATGGAAAAGTCTAAGACAAAAGTTAGAAAAAAGAAAATGTATTTTTTGGGATCATGCAGTGAGCACTTTATCTTACTAAATTTATCTTTAAAGTTTTTAATGGAACATGTGTATATAATAAAAAAAGGATCATGTTGAGCCCATTGAAGGAGACACAACCTATCTCAAGCCCATGTTTAAGTTAAAATAAGGATATGAATTTATTTGTTGTTGTCGGATATTTAAGTATAGGCAAAAAAACTTGAAAAGTTTAATTATCTTACTAAATTTATCTTTAAAGTTTTTAATGGAACATGTGTATATAATGAAGAAAGGATCATGTTGAGCCCATTGAAGGAGACACAACCTATCTCAAGCCCATGTTTAAGTTGAAATAAGGACATGAATTTATTTGTTGTTGTCGGATATTTAAGTATAGGCAAAAAAACTTGAAAAGTTTTCAAAAAGGTTATTTGGATGAAGTTGGCTAAAAGTTATATTCATCATTGTCAATATTTGGGCTTCAAAGGTTTATATGACGCATTTAAATGTATTAAACCCTTCAATCTCATTTCCTCTGCATTGCTCTTGAGTTTAACTCAATATGGCAAGTCTTGCTCGACTTATCAATCATTTGTGATTGTTGAGTCTTCTTCATCTTCTAATCTCATTCTATATGTTCTATTTTCTTCATTGTTTGGTGGAAATTATTGAAAATGATCCATTCTTTATAATCTCTTGATTAAATGTACATCATTTAGTCATAAGAGATTAAATCTAACTTTTTGTGTCATATCTAGAATTTTTGTAATATTTTCTTAAATATTATTTGAAGTATCAAATTAGTGGTATTCATATATTGAAATTGAATTTTGACGTGTTTAGTGAATTTTATTGTTATATTTCTTACATTTACTATTTTTTGACACCTCATGAGCAATTTTAACCATTTTGTCTACCAATTGAAGGATCATTCACGTGGACTTAACCCATACTCTCATATCCTATATGAACACCATATTAATACTAGCCCAACATCAAGTGTGTCTTATGTCTTCTAAATCTTTAATTAGACCACATCTTGTAAAATTTTTTATCTTATATTTTCGTTTCTTGAAAATGCATGTCTAATGACTTATACATATTGAATTTTAGATTTTAGGAACTATATTTAAATTTATCTATTATCTTTTATAAAAATTTCAACTTTATTTTTTCAATCTTTAAAGTTTTCGTATTAACTTCACATAAATGACTTGTGTTAATATTAAACTATATCTAATATCTATTTTCATGCTAAAACGAGTAGTTATATATAATGAAATATATTATCATTTGATATCATCAATTTTTCGGCACCTCATGAGCAATTTTAATCATTTTGTCTACCAATTAAAGGATCATTCACGTGAACTTGACCCATACCTCTCATATCCTTATTGAAAGATCATTCACGTGGACTTGACCCATACCTCTCATATCCTTGAGAGAACTTATATGAACACCATATTAATACTAGCCACAACATCAGGTGTGTCTTTAATTAAACCACATCTTATAAAATTTTTCCTCTTATATCTTCGTTTTTTGAAAATGCATGTCTAATAACTTATACATATTGAATTTTAGATTTTAAGAACTATATTTAAATCTCTCTATTATCTTTTATAAAAATTTCAACTTTATTTTTTCAATCTTTAAAGTTTTTGTATTAACTTCACATAAATGACTTGTGTTAATATTAAACTATATCTAATATCTATTTTCATACTAAACCTGAGTAGTTATATATAATGAAATATATTATCATTTGATATCATCAAAACTTCAATACAATAAATAAATTAAACTTATATGACTTCAATGTGAGAAATAAATTAGGTTTTTATCTTAGTATAAATTTTACTTATGCTTTAACATAACTCACTTAAAATTGAATTAAAAATAAAATATTTAAAGTGAAAAAATTTAAATAATTATAGATTTTTTTAACAACTAAACAATTATAGATTGTAGAAGTGACAATAATAGTGTTTATTGGAACGAGAAGAATAAATAAATAAAAATAAATTTATTTTATTTTATTGAAAAATAAAGATAAAGCAAATTAAGTTTCATAGTAAAGTTGTCTTTTATTTTTAATTTAAATTTAAAAATTTCTAATTCTCCTTTCAACTGTTTTTTCTTAAATAACCAATAGCCAATAGAGGGTTTAAAAAGCGAATAAATTTAAGTTTTATAACAAAGTCATCTTTTATCTTCAATAGAGGGCTGAAAAAGCCAGTAGATTTAACTTTCATTCATAACAAAGTTATCTTTTATCTTCAATTTAAATTTAAAAAACCAATAACCAATAGAGGGTTTGAAAAACGAATAGATATAAGTTTCATAACAAAGTTATCTTTTAACTTCAATTTAAATTTAGAATTTTCTCAGTCTCCTTAGAAGGTTTTCCCTTCAAAAATCAATAACAATATTTAAAAAATGGAATATATCTAAGTTTTATAAAAATATTATTTTTTATCTTCAATTTAAATTTAGAATTTTCTCATTCTCCTTCCAAGGTTTTCCCTCAAAAAATCAATAACAATATTTTTAAAAGGGAATATATCTAGGTTTTATAATAATATTATCTTTTATCTTCAATTTAAATTTAAAAATTTCTCATTCTCCTTCCCACCGTTCCCCTTAAAGACCAATAACCAATAAAAGATTTAAAAAGCCCTACAGATTTAAGTAGATAACAAAGTTGTCTTTTATCTTTAATTTAAATTAAAAATTTATTATCAAACCAATTACGCTTAATAATTAAAATATTTAAAATTATTTTACTTATGATGTCCTCTTCTCCAATATATACTGAACTCGCATGTGTGCTTCGTCCACGCCTTTTTACTCAGTTCCCTACTCTATACACATTCAAATCCATTCTGCTACTCTCTCCTCTTCCTTCTCTTTAGGTTACTCCACGTTAATTGATCATGGTCAGTGTCAGCAAACCCTAATAATATCTTCGATTTCGTAACTATTTAATCTCTCTATCGACTTTTAGGGTTTGGATTGAGTACACTTTTTGCTCTGCCATTCATCTCTCTTTCTTTACTTTCATATTTTTTTTTTTTTTAAATTTGAATAGTCGGGCAGAAAAGAAACCGTGCTAGACCTTGCGAAGTTCGTAGACAAAGGCGTTCAAGTCAAGCTTACTGGTGGTAGACAAGGTTAGTTTACTCAATTCCCTCTTTGATTTGGCTGATTTTTTTAAAGCGTTAGTGATTCATTCTCCGGTTGTTTAAAATGAGCGAAAATTTCATTCGGTTTTAAATTACGAGTATTCAATTGAGAGTTGTTTTTCATGATTAAGATGCAAGAAAACTTTTTTACATGTATATTTTTTTTACATTTTATTTTGTTGGATTGCAGTGACAGGGACTCTAAAAGGGTATGATCAGTTACTTAACCTTGTCCTAGATGAAGCTGTGGAGTTTTTAAGAGGTAACTAAATACTGGCAGGTTCTTGTTTTCCTTTTCTATTATTACCTATTTAGCGACATATTATGTTTGTGAGTTCGTACATGAACAAAATTTCCAGCCATTTCAGCGAATATTGGAGCAACCTGTTAGTAATTGTTGACTTGTTGTAGAGTTGCTTGATTAGTATGTCTTTACAAAATCACTATTTTGGTCTTTAGCAAATCATCGAGAACTGTATAAAGAGGCTTTTGCTGAAAGATTGAATTAGTAATGACCAAGGTTTTTAGGGAGAAAATTTAGTTTTCTCAGTTCATATGCTTGTGTGACTCTACTATCAGCATTATGATTTAGTTTTCTTAAAAGTTATCTGTCTTCTCATTTCTGGTTTCTAAAAGAAGACTGTGTTTGTCCCTTGTCCTTCAGATCCTGATGATCCTCTCAAAACTACTGATCAGACCAGACAACTTGGCCTAATTGTAAGTTTTCTTCCGCAACGTCAAATGAGTGTCAAAATTGGAATTCCTGGCTCACAGTAGCTTGCTAATAAACCATGTTGAAAATTTACACAACATGCTTGAATGTGTAAACAAATTTATATGAAACCTGCTGATTTTTCTTCCTCAACTGAAAACTGTTAGATAGAATAGAGAAAAGAGGAAGATAATGTGTTATAGATATAAACTATATCAAATTAAAGTAATGAGAGCTTATAAAAAGTTACCAAATGAACATGTGAAAATGATAGATCAGTATTTGTGCGTTTTACATTTAATCTAATCCATTTTTTGGCTAAGTTTCATATTTTGGAGAAAAACTAAAAGAACAAACCAATGCTTTGCCAGTTGATTATTCATAATGAAATGTGGGTTAGGTATGTTAATTATTCACAGCTAAATCTCCATCTTTTCTTTTCCACTGCAACATTGTGCTGATGCCAGTGTGTTAACCTAACTCTTATTTCATGAGATACTTTCGGCCTAGCTATTGTGAATGCCATGCTTTTTGAAATTTTGCATCTGAGTTTTGTAGGGCAGTTTAAAAATCAAGTTAACATGACATTTATCTTGTATCTGTAAGAAATTTAATTAATTGATTTGAATTACAGTCCAAGAGCGTAGGAGAGATCAATTATATCTTTGCAAAACATAAGCAACATTTTTCATTTTCTAACTAATATGTATTTGCCGTTGTCTTCTCCCTCGATCCCCTAGTAGGTTCTGATTAGAAACTAAACAATATGGTGAAGTCTAATAAGAGCATCTCATCTAACTGCATTGGCAGAGGATGAGGAAAAGAAATTAAAATCCTTTCTAACTGTAATTTTCTATTAAGAAAGTAGGTGTTATATAGGAAAGCAATTGACATATTTTTTTGTCATTATAATTGTTTATTGAGAGTGAAAAGCTGTACTTTACTCTATAATCAGTTTTTTTTTTCTTTCTTAAGATGTATATGCTCATTATTTAGATTCTATAAATTTTGGAATGTGCAATGTCTCGAGTAGAATTTCTTGTCATAGGTCCTTAACACATGTTCAGTAGAAGAGGGAAATATGATGGGCATAGTCAGAGAGTTAAAAGAAGACCTTTGGTTAAACAGAGAGAGTAAAAAAAGGGACATTTGGTTAAACAGAAAGAAAAAAAAGTCCTAACTGAATGGTGAATTTTAAAACGAGGGAACTTAGGGAGGGAGGACAAAAATATTGGTGAAGGCCTGGGTGGGAGGGTTGCACAAGTGTCAGTCATATTTTCTTTTCATTTCTTGAGTATTGTGTTATCAGAGGAGCTTTGCTCACTGATTTCTCAGTTGATAGTATTCATTACATTTTAATTTCTATCAACTTATCCCAACCTGAAAGCATTTCCTGCAAGGAAAAGGAAAGTTGAAAATTCACATGACTATTAGCACTTCTACAGTTCCACTAGTGTTTTTGAATTTTCCTGTCAAATTCTTTAAACATTTTGAATTATTCTGGCTTAACAATAGACATTTCATTTAAATGCAGGTTTGTAGAGGAACTGCGGTCATGCTTGTGTCCCCAACTGATGGTACAGATGAGATCGCCAACCCCTTTATACAGCCGGATGGCGCCTAAGTTTCAAAAATTTATTCTCTAAATTTCTGTGCTAGCTGATCAGTACGTCATTGCTTTACTACGAGGCATTAATGTGGAGATTCTGGTTAACATTTTGTCTAATTTGTTAGATTGGATATTTTTTGTATGCTTTGAATTATAGAATACCATACATTGCTTAAGGAGTTTATATTTATCATTGCTCACAAGTTGCAAGTGCACTTAAGTTATAAGCTTATGCAAACTTGGGCACATTGGAAGTTCTTCTTCATGGAACTTTTCATAACATAACACTTGCCTTCATCTTCATTCTTGTTAATCAATCTTACCACATTAATGCTATACAGCACTATCTTACCTATTGTGAACCTGGCTACCGTAGTTTTATTTGCACACGCAAGCTCGTTTCGGTTCTTAAAGTTTCAAATGCGAGACTTTTGTGATTAATTTGTATCTTTAAAGAAAAATGGTTAAACGAGTTGAAAATAATAAATTCATCAGTAATTTATAACGTTATTCTAAGTTTTTCTTGTATATTTAAAATTAAAGTAGTTGAGAGAAACTTTTGGAATGAATCCTTATATTCCCAAACTAGATTAAAATTGTGATTTATTTTCAAATAATTAAAAGGTTAGTTTTAAAAAATTAATGAATGCATTATTATTAAACTATAAAAGGGGTTTTATGAAAAAGGACAAACCAATATTTTGAAAAGGATCTTTTAACAAGGACCAATGGAGTATTTCTTCAAAATAAAAGGGGGAAATAATTAAAGGATATTTGAATCTGGTGAGGAGAAATTATTTCATATTTTCATTCCTACCTCAAGACATGATCCATGGCATGATTTAAGCTGAAAAAACTTTCATGTTAGTACTATTTTGTTATAACAGTTAAGCGAACACTAATTTTAAGGGACAAGATTGTGTGTTGTGACCCTTATAATAATTTGCGTGGTTATTAAATTAGCTGTTGCTAAGAGAATAATTAAGAAGACTTTTGCTTGCAATACAAACAGATATTGCAATTAACCTGTTTATCCCTACACTAAAAGTGTTTCGATGAGTGTAAGAAGAAAAATTATCATTTCACATAGACTTTTTCTTCTAACTATTATCTCCCGTGTAAGAACAAGACGGTGAAAAATAGAACAAAAATCATGTACGGAAAATATGCTAAAAAAATGGAACGAAACCTTACTTTTTTTGTTTAGATAAATAGGAAAGAGTGAAAATGTAAATATATAAAAATTAATAAATAAGTTTAATTCAACCAAAATAGAATTAAATTCTTTACTGTATATTTTTTCTAATATTTTTTATTTTAATATTATAATTTAACATTTTTCTCCCTTAATTCTTGCACTGTTGGACAAAGAATATTTTAAATGAATTTCACATGAAATCGTTTGCTTCCTTCCATCAACCAAAATATTATGTACTGTTAATAGCTTGTAAACAAAATCTGGAACATAATGGAAAATAGCAAAATTCATCATGGTGAGTTAGTGGTTTAACCTCTCATTCTAGGATCAGAAAATTAAGCGCCACTTGAGAATTAGATTCTACCACCAGGCCTATGAAGCCAGGCTCATAAGCCAATTTAAGTTCTTTTACAATGCCATCAGCTCAGATATTTCAACATCATTCCACCGAATAGCGTGATAGTGTGTAGAGATAGAAAATTTAAAGAGTAATTATCTTTCCAAAGAATTTGAAATGATTTATAAATAAAAATGATGTTTGAGTAAGAATAAGAGATTGAAATTCTAAAATTTTATGAAAATAATTAAATTAGAAAGTTAGAAAATTTTAACTTTTATGCGTAAAAATTTGAAATTTTTTATATTTTTAATTTTTTTTTTTATTGTCATTTTAATTTAATTTTGACTGTGCCATTGTTGGGTTTATTAAAACTAGGATATTGTTAATTTGTGGAACTTTAAGTATCATAATCTTAACATTAGCTTTTGATAAATATTGGAGAATGTTTCAGGCTAAATCGATTATGTTTATGTTTCAACTAAATCAGGATTATTAGTTATTTTCTAACTAAGGCTAGTTAAGGTTTTCTTGGTGAACATTACCGATGTTTTCAGATTGATATCGAATACTTTTTCTTTCATTTATGCAATTAAGGTTATTTTTCACTTTAAGTTAGCTTGAATATTTTTCAATCAATATAAGTTAAATTTATTTTCTGTATAGCATAGGTCTTGATTAACATTAGTTAGGATTTTCTTATCCAATGTTAAAATGATTACTTTTCAATTGAAGTTGATTAGAGAATTTTTTATTGACATTAATAGGATTTAGCTTTTTGTTTACATGGCTATGATTTATTTTTGTTATAAATCATCGTTATTTCTCATGCTATATTAGTTCATGTTTTCTTAGTTAATGTCAATGTTATTCTTTTGATAAATGTGAACTAAATTCGACTTAAGTTTGTTAGTGATTTTTTTTTCAAATCTATCGTAATTAAATTTTTTATCAACAATATTAATATTATTTTTTTTGTCAATAATTCGTTACGATTTTCTTTCTAAAGATTTTTTTTTAGCCAAAGTTAAATCTACATTAAAGATCTCTTGATATATAAGTTAAACATTAATAATCCTGATAAAAACATATATTAACTATGACACTACTATTTGCCCAATATGATAAGCATTCTACCACATTTTAGTCCAAAAGGCTTTGTTATCATATTTTAGTGTAAAAGACTTTGTTATTTATGGAAATAAGTATTATTTTAGATGAATAAGAAAAGAAAAAAATAATATTGCTTGAAGCATATTCTAAGATTTTTAATGATCTTAAGAGATAATAGCAGATATGAAGACATTACAATAAGTTCATAAGAAATTACAATAGTTATATTCTTTAACTCCTTATATAAAGACACGTTATGAAGAGAGAAGCAGGAAGTAACAAAATTATTTGCAAGAACCAAATTGCTATCAAATTTTTCCATGGCCAAGAGAAATTTTAGAAGAACATTATTTTTGTTTAGTAGCAACTACGATAGAGAGAGAGAGAAAGAATAAAACTTGTATTCTTTTTTATCACATCTCTAAACAATCTTTTGTCTTAACCAATAGTAATGTTGTTTAAAGAATACTTAGTATTAGTCATGAGTGGTTGCGATTTAAAAAATACTTATGTTTTCATATGAGAGTCAAAGAATACTTGAGTTTTAACTGGGAGTGATTGGATTTAAAGAATATTCAATATTAACTAAGAATGGTTGGATTAAAAGAATACTCAATATTAGCCAGTAATAATTAGATTTAAATAATAATCCCTTTGCACTTCACAATAATATTCTACCTAGTGAAACTTGACTAGCTAGTAACATAGTGTGAGTAAGAATATTGATTAATCATTCTTCCCTTAATTTATTAGATTACGTATTTTTTTTACTTGTGTTGATCAAAGAAGGGAAAGTATTTTCACAAGAAAAATTCAAAAACTTATTGACAGATAGTTTGTGAAACAAATCATCTGATGATTATCAAGTATCTGACATACTTTATAATAATTTTTAAAATATCCTTTAAACTTTCCTTCTTATATTTTTCTTATTTTCTACGATATTATTCTTGTTATGTGCAATCTTTATCAATTTTTATTTTTTAAATTAATTGTATTGAGTATTTAATTGGACTTTTTTGTTCAAAAGAGTTTAAAAGAGGGTTAATATTTTTAAGAAAATATTCCTCCCTTGGTTTAACTTAATCTCAATTTCTCTTTCAACAAATTGAAAATAACGAAACCACCATATTTACCACTCTTTTTTCCATCAATATCTGTTTATACTAGAGCATGATAAATGATTTTACATTCTTCATGGTTCAAGATTTATAGTTTTTTTCCTTTGACTATGTAGAATCTATGTGTTTAGTATTTTCTTGACTTCTTTTGATATTTCCTAGCTTTAGAAACAACAAAAAATAAAATAGATATTAAAATATAAATAAGTTTTAATCTATAAATCATTAGTAACTTACTTAGATGAGAATTATATTTTATTATTTTAAAGTTTGTTTTCATATTCGTGTCTACACTTATATAACATTAAATTCACAATAAAATAAAAATAAAACAAATAAAATGAATATAAATTTAGAAATAATTTTAAATTTCAATTAAATGAGCAAATTAAATATCTTTTAAATAAATATAACAATATTATACCAATAATATTGTTATGTGTCTCTTTGTTTAAACCAAAAATAAACTATTTTGTATCAAACATTTATCACAAGATCAATTCTTTTTACTTAAGAGCGTAACAATTTAAACCACACAATCACACAATTTGATTATGACTTGCAGTTCAAACGGTACGATTTGATTATGACTTGACTCACCTGACCTCTATCACATGATAATTAATGTCCCTATAACATAAAATAATGTTAAGATTAAGATAAAAATGATATTCATGAGCAATATTCAAGTTTAACAAAACAAAAATATAGAATTCTTTTGCTAAAATAAATTAAGCATTTTCATTTTCAATTTATACATTGGCTATTTGAAGTTTTAAATCTACATCATTTAATGAAAATATATCTTGAACTCATATTTCCCGGAACAGTGACCTTTTAAAGTTTAGATTCAATTAGTGAAACTTCGAGTGATATCAAATTTTTGGGTGGGAAGAAAAATCTTTTTATAATTTTTCAAATCAAAATTTCTAGTTGTAAAAATTTTAAGATTAAAAATTATAAAGGAAACTTATTTCCATTGATATTGGACAAAAAGAAATATTTAGGTATATATATATATATATATGAGGACAAATTATAAATAATAATACATTATAAACTGAGAACATTACTTTAAACAATTTAGAAAGATAAAATTTTAGAAAATTAATATGATATAATGATTTTTAATGTCATTTAAATGACTGGTCACAATTTTCCATGATATAAAAGATATAAAAAAAATTATCGAGTTTCGTAAAATAAATCATGAAGAGAAGTCTTTTTCATAATGAAAAAACATGATTCTCATAAAATATAAAAATTATGATTCATACATTAATTTTGTTCGTTGTGAAAATACACTACAAAAAAATTGAAATTACATACGGGCAAAATTCGTATGTAATAGCCAAAAATCCATATGTAATCATTTTACATACAGATGAAAATCCGTATGTAATATGCTCGTGGGTAATTATATACGGATTTATTCCGTATGTAATTTACCGACAGAATATTACATACGGATTTATTCTGTATGTAACGAATATTGTTTAAAAAAATTATTTACATTTTTTTTCTTTTCAATTTTATTACTACCTTTATATTTTATTTTTACTTTTAGTATATTTGTTTTTCAGAATTATTTTTATTATTGTTTTAGTTAGTTTTATTAACATTATTATTATTATTAACAATGTGCACCAAGTGAAATTCGAACCCAAGTTCCACATGCACCAACAGAACTGAACTTACCACTAAACCAGAGCAACACTATTATCATAATATGATTATTAGCATTCTTATTACAATTATTGTTGTTGTTATTATTATTATTATTGTAATTATAATTTCTATAATTAATAATAATACTAATATTAACATTATTAATAATATTTATAATATTATTAATAATAATAATGATAATATTACTAATAATAAAATTAATAATAACTACAATAATATTTTGTTAATAATATTATTAATAATAACAACAATTTTATTTAAATATAAATAATATTAATAATATCTAGTAATAATGTTATTAATAATA
>Ga0099825_1001721_pt1 | contig 28362 bp, 14 predicted proteins | sample SiratroredBW_FD_76838 | JGI IMG/M metagenome (GOLD analysis project Ga0099825, IMG submission 76838) | Root nodule microbial communities of legume samples collected from California, USA - Siratro red BW | ecosystem: Host-associated > Plants > Roots > Nodule | place: USA: California | collected...
ATATATATATATATATATATATATATATATATATATATATATATATATATATATATAACATTGTAAATTAATTGGTCAAGATTTCTAGATAAAATTATATAAATTATGTTTACACGAATTAAAGAATGAATTAGTTATAAATCTGTTTATAATTTTTTAGAAAACTTTTTTATTATTTATTCATTTAGAAATGATCTCACAAATATAATAAATAAGTTCGTACATGTATTTTTTTTTAAATCGGTAAATCCAAACAGTTGACTTATTAACATGACACTGAATTTCATTAAAATATTTATTAATATATATTAAATTGAAAAATATTTACGATAACACGTTCAGTTTATCACTTCTTTGCTTAAATTTCAGATTTCTTTAGTGGATTATTAATTTTAACATAAGTTATTTGTAATCTGTACAGAAAGAGGACCACTTGACGTGAAATTCCACAGAGAAAAATCAAACAAAATATTTTAGTTTTATATTTTGATTTGGTAAACCATGAAAACATCGCATTCCATTCATTCAACATCAAGTATTTAGCTTCAACGTAAGTGCTATGAATTTTGTTGTCCTTATTTCAATTTCACTTTTATTTTCTTAAATTAAATATTTACATATGATTAACTCCAGTCAAATCAACTTTGTTTGTTGAGTTAATTCGAGTTTTTTTTTAATGATATTCATTGTAACCTAAATCAATTTTGTTGGATTGAGTTATGAATTTAACAGAATACAATCCCATTCAACTCGGTCCCAACACTCCAAATAATCCAATGAAAAGAGAGGGAGAGAAATGTGAAACTGGTTTCAATTAAGTATTTGGTGAAGAATAGAGACTTGACTAGCTCTTTATTTAGATTAGGAGTCCGGGTGCAGGGAATCAGTAACCAACAACAAAGCAACTCCAGTAGATTTACTATTACTTAAAAATCATTAAAATTTTAAATCATTTTTAGACATATTTTATAGATAATTAAGGACCTTATTATGTTCTTCTTAATGCTAATTCCAATGCTAAACTCAAATTTTCCTCCACAAAACGTATCAAATTAGCTTTCAATTGTCGATCAAAAGGCAATATTGTTAAAGTTGATCAAATCAATTTTAGTATCATACAAAATGTTAAATTTTATTTTTTTAAAAACTAAAAACATACAATTATTTAACTTTAATTTTATATTATGTGAAATTTACACGTTAGTTAAGTTGAGGTTTATTACAAGAATAAAATTGGCTTAAACAACACTAACTTTCTAAGTCTAAATTTGTGTTAGTATCCGATTGGTGTTGGTTTAACAAACACTAATAGATTTTTCTTAATTTAGATATTAATGGAGTGTACTAAGCCAACTTGAAACTGACTAACCATTTCTAAAAAAATTTTAAATAACAAAAAATATTTATGTTAGTTTGAGATTAATATTGTTTTAATTGACAATAAGTGAAATAAATACTAAAAATAGATAATATTAGTCTCTAGTTGAAATCAATATTTACTTTTACTATTTATATTTATTTAAGTAAGCATTGCTTAGATTATATTAACTTTTTTATTTTGTTATTTATTTCGATTAGCACCAATTAGGTCAATGTTAATATAATATATCTTTAATATTTAATTTAGTTAAGCTAGGGTTGACCATTAGTTTATATTAATTTATATGTTATGAATTTGTGTATTTTAGTAATAACAATGAGAATAGTAAACTATTTTTAATTTAAATGTTTACATTTAAAGATTGACAAATCTTTTCATTCACAATTTGACTCTCTCATTTTTTTATATAAATCTCCTCACATTTATCTTCTTTATCTACTCTCATCGTCTTCATTAACACATATCTCTTTTATCTATACTCACTAAAAAAAATGATGATTATCTACTACCAAAAGTCGTAGGTAAATCAAAGTTACCTACAGATTTCTTACAGTAAAATATCTATAGGGAAATCTCTTGTAAGTAACAATTATATGTAGGTAATGAATGTCTTCGTTTACATATGGGATGAAGTTACCTGTTCTTACGAGACCTTTAGGCTGAGCTTCCAAGGTATCAACTTCAACAACTCCTTCGTCGGGTCTCCGAGGTCTAGAACAAAGGGAGAAGTACTTGCAGAAGGCACTCCGACACATCCCACAGGACACACTCAAGTAAATGTTTAGTTCTGATAGGACACACTCAAGTAAATGCTCACTTATTAGAGGTTTAATGTGACTTGGATTAGAATGAACTCTTGTGTTACTGTTTACTATCTACAATAGTGCATATATTGATTATCTTCTTATTTTTTGTCAGGGGAAAGATGTGTGGTTTCTTCTGTCAAAGATATATGATTACTGTTCTTTATCCCCTGTCAAGAGAAGATGTAAGGTTTACTCAACCTTAATTTTGTCCAAAGGAAGATGTAACATTTATTGGGAATTGTTCCTTTGTCAGAGGCTAAGTGTTTGTCCCAATGTAAGTCAGGTGAAGAGACTAATGTGCAGGAGTAGGTGATAACATATGACTTTGGGTAGTTTGTATGATACACATGATGATGACTGACAACATGTCAGACTTGGGTGACTGGCAACTGGTATAGCCTGTGTTCCTGAGTGGCTGTATAGTACATTACCATTACCAACATATTACATCTTTCAAAACATTTCTTGCCCTAACCTGTAAACTCAACATACAAATTATTTCTACAAATAACTTATACTAAATTAATTTCTTGTTACCTAAAATTAGTATGTATAACTAATTTATATATAGATATGAATGCATACATAAAATTTATAGGTGACACACCTTATCTACGAATATAAATTTATAAGTAATGAACATTTTTTTTATAGTGTCTTTCTCCTTTTGTATCGTTATCTCTTTGATCTACACCTATCTTCTTCTTTCACACTCACTACTTTCATTCATGAAAGAATTTTGATTTCACCCTCCTTATCCCATAAGACTCTTTCAATTTAAAATTTAACTTTTTTTTTATATCTTCTTACTTTTATTTTATTTTATTTTTTGAAAAACCTACACAAGAATATTTTTTAAATTATTATTATTAGTGTTGATCACACCAACACAAAGTAAATAAATATTAAAAGTATATTTATTTTAATTTTGACTTACTGACACTAAATAAATAAATTTTAAAATAAAAACACATTTTTACCAACATTAAATTGCTTTAATTAAAAATAAATTTAAAATTTAGAGATAAATTAATGTTTCCTTAACCAACACTAATTTGACATCAATATTTTAGCATATGTGATTTTGAAATCCATTGCATATGCAACACAAATTCAATACTATGAACTAGTTATCGTCTATATTTTTTATTAGAGTTAGTTTTTATTGATGCAATATTTTTTCTAGGATTCTAAATTTTTTCTTAAAAGGAAAATGTATCTGATTAGATAACATTTTTCGTGTTATTATACATTTCAATATTGCTAGCATTAGTAATTAACAATCCAAATAGTTTGTTATTCTATTTATATTATTTTACAATGAGATTTAGGGAAAAGAAAAGAAATTTGACAAAAGGAAAATATTTTCTATCTTTAATTCTTGTTTTCATTTTGTAATTTTATTGTCATTTTGTTATCCCTTGTTTTCATTTTTAGTTTTTCGCTTGATTGATCATTAAAGATCTGAGGCTGGTACTGTAAACCCTTAAAAGAGTTGAAAGAAGTATTATGTTAGTGAAAAACTTGGTGGTAACATGGATTATAAACTCTAATAATAATAATTTACGAAAAAATATAAAGAAAACAAAAATAAAAACTGCTGAAAACCACACGCTCCCTTAAGATAACATAGTGTAGTGATTAAAATCTAATAGTGAATAGTTTACATATGGTCATGATAATTAACGAGTTGCTGGATATTTTAGAGACCGACAAGTCAATTAATCAAATGTGGCCCTAAACTCTTTGTAATTAATTGAGACCAACTTTTTATTTACCTTTCCAAGCAAAGATAAGAATTCATTGGTGGGTGATGGTTCATTAAGTTCGACACAGACATCTTGTGGGGACAATTTTGTAGTTCATATGTTTCTACAAATACATTTCTTCATTCACATATTTCTGTGGCACATGCTAAGTCCTTAGTGGTGTCTGTACATGTATAGTGCATAACACGAGCATCATTAGTGGTTGTATAAACCTTGAGATATTAATTCCAATATTTATACATTCATCAAATGCTATATCAAATCAATTTAATTACGCATGTAATTTAGACCACTTTATAACAGTATTTCTAAATAATATAACTTTATATTAAAATTTAGAAAAAAAATTAAATTTTCATTCTCTTCATTCTCTCAATCATGTCTTTTAAATATAGATTCCCTCTCTTTTGTGCACATACTGCTAGTGTAATAAAGTAAAACAATTTCAACCACATCTCAAATTACTCTTATTTTTCTCTTAATTATCTATTCCTTTTAATACATAATCTTTTATCGCAATTAAATTTAATATTTTTAGAAGAAATTATTACAAAGTTATATATATATATATATATATATATATATATATATATATATATATATAAATATATATAAAAATTATATTTTTTTATTATAAATATATAAAAAAAATAATATTTTTAAAAAAAAAAATAAAAAAAATATATATATATATATATATATATATATATATATATATATATATATATAACTTAATATAACAATTATAATTGTTCATTACAAAAATATAAAAAGTATTACACATTTTAATTACGTGAAAAATATTTTACATATCAAATGCATTCTCACTTTTCTTATTACTTTTGTTAATTATACAATTCAAACATTTTTCTCTTCTCTCAAACAACAGGGCCAAGCTCTTCTCTCAATTATCTTAAATTTCTCTATTTTTGTCTTTAATTACGTATACATTCGATCTTAATCATCTATCTATTTTATTTACTCAATTTTTTATCTCTATTTCCAATTTTAATATCAGCAGTTTTTTTAAAAAAAATGAATTTATCATTATTCGAAAATTACATCATCACAATTTAAAATAGTCATTGTAAATCCAAAATAAAATTTTTACGTCTAAGAATACTAATATTTATTATGAATTATAATTATAATATAATTCACGTATTAAAACTACTTTTATAACAATAATTATATGAAAACAATATTCAGTGTATACTGCATAAACTATGTACATAAACTAGTTTGTTCATGTTCTTGTGTATTTTTACTCGGCTAAAAGTGAGATACAGGCTATAGCATTGTTATATGCTTCCTGTTAGTTTCTAATTATATCATTTTATCTTCTAACTCTTGTTTCCAACCACACAATAAAGAAAAGGGGAAAAAGGGTAAATGAGAAAAAAAAAAAAAAAGTAGTAGAAACCAAAGGGCAAAAATTATCGTAAGGTTCAGATTTCGACCATGATCAACCCTTCTCTTACTACTTTCTTTTTTAAGCCTTTCATCTGATATTCCACTTTCCATAGTATATGTACAAAATACATAAATTCTCTTATTTATAGAATTTCATGAACAAGAGTGTGATTGTGTGAATTAAACTTCTTTTATAGTAGGAGGGAGTTTGGTTCATAAATTATTTGTATATGGTCAAGGAGTGGTTAATATTAATAATGTTAATTAATTTTTATGTTTAGCAATGAGAGAAAAGGAAAGGAAAAGAGAAAAAGAAATTGTGGAGGATATAAGATGCAGTGAGGTATAGCTAACACAAGGCGTGAGAGAGTACAACAAAACAAGAAAATTACGCGCGAGCTGTCTATATATTATTGTTGATAAATAAAGTAATTAGGCAGACTAATTAATTGTCGATATTATTATTAGGAACTATAAAACGGACCACACTTTATGATTAAATTAATCTCACATCACTCATCACTCATCACTCATCCACCAGCTGTCTTTTCTTCCAAATAAATAATATCTTAAATGAATTTATATAGCCAAAATTGAGATGAAGAAAATGCAGAGAATAGAATACTGAGAAAGAACAGCAGAAACTCTCCAAAGTTGCAACCCAATCCAATCCCCTTTGAAAGCAAAAGGGTGGCTAGCTTTTGCTCCCCATGCCCCGCGATGATGGACACTTTGTCTAGCTAGATAGCACCCTTTTATCTACCACCCTAACTAGCTTCTTCATTTTCCCTCCCTCGTGTGAGAAACCCAACCTTGTAGCAACCTCTTCCTTTATCAATCATTAACATGGAATGGTACGGCCACAATGAAAATTGGTTCGTTTAATTTCTTCTTTTCGCAGCCGAGATAATAGATATATACATACATATCTACACATATACCACTTTTCATGCCATCTTTCGTTTTTACTTTACTTTATATCATATTCTCATTTTTCTCCCTTTCTTATAAGATCTTCTGTCAGTCTTTTATATCTCTCTTCTCTTCTCTTCTCTTCACTTCAACAACCCCCTCCTTCTAGAGGTTCTCTCTCTCTCTCTTTCTCGCCGGTGTTCAAGTTTCAAGCTTTTGTGTTTCTTTTTCATTTGGGTGTGCTTCTTTTTTGGCAATTCAGCAGCTTCATTAACTGAAACAACTGTCATGTGGTGTGTTTTCTAGGATCTGTCACTAGCACATAATCAGGAGGCGCATGTGAAAAGTGGTGTAGCTTCAGGGGCTAATTGAGGCTTCAGATCAAGAAACAAACAAGTTGAAAAGAAAAGAAGGTTTGGTACTGTGATTATTTGATTTGTTTTTTTTTTTGCCGTGACCCGTTTTTTGCATAGACTTTTGAGAAAGAAAGAAAGAGTAACGATATATATTGTTGTGTGTGCACATCATTGTGGCAGGTTTTTATCGTACGGAATTTTGTGTGACAGACATGGCGACGTACTTTCATGGTAGCACTTCAGAAATCCCTTCCTCCGCTGAAGGGTTGCAGACACTTTACCTTATGAATCCAAACTACGTACCGTACTCTGACGCGGCGCAACACCCAGCGCAAAACATGCTCCTCGTCAATCCCAATAACGCTAGTAACACTAGCCCCACTTCCGCCAACGCGCTCAACTTGGGTAACTTCACCCACGCGCCGCCACCTCCATCTCCCAACAACCACCGTGACCAACACCACCACCACCACCACCTGATTGGGCTTACCATTCCCTCATCAAACATCATCGGATCCAATACCGCCACCGGAGATCACGCTCACGCTCGCCCATCGTTCCTTGGACAGCATGAATTCTCCGGCTTTCCCGGCGGTGCTGCCGCTTCAACAACAGCCTCAACTTCTCGTTCTAACTACAACCTATGGGGTTCCATGTTTGATCAATCTGGTTCCAATATGGTGACAGCAACAAACACCCCGTCTGAAAATATGGGGTGTGTTGCTTCTGCTGTCACTGCATCGACCCAGATTGGTTTTCACAGGCCTAATCATTTGTCGCTGAGCCTCTCTTCACAACAAACGCCATACAGGTCTTTATCCGGGGATGTCCATGCTATATCTCCGGCGAGCCTCGGCGGCGATGATATGAGGGGTTTGCAGAACGGGGTTTCTAGCATGCATAGTGTTGTTTTGGGTTCCAAGTATTTGAAATCAACGCAAGAGCTTCTTGACGAAGTTGTGAATGTGGGGAAGGGAATCTCGAAAGGGGAAGAATCTATGGAAGGGGCTAAGAAAGAGAAGATGAAGGGGAATATTGAATCAACTTCTGGGGTTGGCGATGGTTCGAGCTGTGGAGGGGAGAATAATGATGGAGGGAAACAAGGAGGTGAACTCGGCACGGCGCAGAGACAAGAGCTTCAGATGAAGAAATCCAAGCTTGTGAGCATGCTCGATGAGGTATATGATATGTTTGTTTAGATAAATAAAAATGCATGCACGTATAGTAATGATTAACTTTCCACTTAATGATGCTTGGGGATTTGGTATTATTGATTTCCAAGAATTTATGATTTGTGACTCTACAAATGCATTGGTTTGATCTTGCGGAAAGTACTACTGTACTTGAGTGTGTTATCGCTTCCTTGCGGTGCGGGGTGGGTTGTGTTACGTTATGTCACACTTCTTCGTCAGTCCGAGAGCATGGTTGATTCAGTACTTGAATAAAATTTGTATGATTCAGCTTTTGACTGTGGGACTGAGGAAATAATAAAGAATGTGACATTGCAAGAGGGACTGTGAAATTGACAGGATTGTCACTCATTATTTGATCTTAGGAAAAAGAAAACTGGTAAGAAAAAAGTCACATTCGGTCTGATGAATGTCAGAGAATAATTTCGGTTTGGGCCCATCTGCGTCTGTTCCCAGTTTATATCTGAAACTCTGAACCCATTATTGATCACTTCCACTGTTTACATAATAATTTTTTTCCTTCATCAATCATCCCATTTCATATATTTTTTGTACTTAAAAATTGCATGAATACAAAAGGGTAAAGAGTAAAAGTAAAAAATGCACACATGCATGGGTCCAAATCAACAAACTATAGCGATTAGTATGATTAACAAGTGTTTTGTTGTGAGTTGTTTAGGTGGAGCAAAGGTACCGACAGTATCACCACCAAATGCAAATTGTGGTAACATCATTTGAGCAGGCTGCGGGTGTTGGAGCGGCAAAGTCTTACACAGCCCTTGCGTTAAGGACAATCTCAAAACAATTTCGGTGTCTGAAAGATGCTATCTCTTCGCAAATCAAGACAGCGAGCAAGACCTTGGGTGAAGATGATTGCTTAGGAGTTAAGGTAGAAAGTTCAAGGCTTAGGTATGTTGATCATCAGCTGAGACAACAACGTGCGTTGCAGCAGCTAGGAATGATCCAACACAATGCTTGGAGGCCCCAAAGAGGCTTGCCTGAACGTGCTGTTTCTGTTCTTCGGGCTTGGCTTTTTGAGCATTTTCTGCACCCGTAAGTATCCAACATTTTGTTTCTGGCAATGAAAACTTATACATGAACTAATTCCAAGTTCTCATATTTAACTTTTTTTTAAAAGTTTATTTTGTTTATATACAGATTGAATTTAAAGAGTATTTTACATTTTAGTTTTCTACTTTAAGTGTCTATAAAGAATTATATAAACAAAATAATAATATTGCAGATCACTAATAAACTTTCATAAATATCCCTGCAAGATACAAGACTTTAAATTATATTAATTACTTCTGTTTTTTCTTACTGAATCTTGTATTGTTGCAGCTATCCTAAGGACTCCGACAAGGTTATGCTTGCAAAACAAACAGGGCTTACTCGGAGCCAGGTACATTTTCCTTCCCTATATATAGTAATTCTTTATTTATCGAAGAAGAAATAGATGTAGATAAAAAGAAAAAAGGTCAGTGTTATTTGATGGAGGTAAAAAAAAGAGAGAAAATAGAAATAAAATAAAAAACGTGATACCATGAATTATTTTTGCTTTATTTATATATTATATTTTTTATATTTTCTTAATTCAATCACTTTTATTTTCTCTTTACTTTTTAGCTATTTTATTCACAGTTTCTATATCCATTCAATAGTTTCTTCTTTCCTTTCTTACCAAATGGACACCACCATATGCTACATTTTCACTTCAATGTGGAAGTCCATTTTCAAATGGATCTCATTGAGAAAAGATTTTTGTGAGTGAGATCAGTCTGCAATGGCTATATATGGAAGGTTTATGACATTATACAAGTTTATAATAACGCAGGTGTCTAACTGGTTTATAAATGCCCGAGTTCGGCTATGGAAGCCAATGGTTGAAGAAATGTACTTGGAAGAGGTGAAGCAAGAACCGAACAATGGCTCCGAGGACAACAACACAACTAGATCAAAAGAAAGTAACAAAGAGTTATGGTCAGAAGCTAATGCTGCTACACATGAATCTGGTGGCTTGAGACTTAATCCAATTCATGTTCTCCAATCAAAGGCAGAAAGTTTCAACAATAACCAAACCACTTCCCCAACAGAAATCTCCAATTCTAATTCACTCTCAACATCTCCAATGGGAGGAGGAGGAGGAGGAGGGTCTCTCCAATCTGGTTTCCATCTTGGGGATATGCAAAGTCCAAACAAGCCAAGAAGCACTTCTGAAATGCAAAACTCTCCGGGTAGCATTCTTTCAGTGGACATGGAAATGAAGCCTCATGGAGAGACAAACACTACTAGAGAAGGAACCAGCACAAAGTTTGGCATTGAAAGTGGGGGTTTTGGAGCATTTCCCATGGAAGACATTGGAAGGTTCCATCATGTCACTGAACAACTGGCTCCAAGGTTTCATGGAAACGGAGTTTCTCTCACTCTTGGCCTTCCACACAGTGACAATCTCACTCTCTCGGCAACTCAGCATGGATTCCTCTCACCGAACATGCAGTTGGGAATGAGAACCACCAATGAAAATGAGTTTTGTGGTGCCATCAACACCCCACCTTCTTCTCATTCAGCCACCAGTTATGACAACATCGACATCCAAAATCGAAAGAGGTTCGCTGCACAGTTGTTGCGGGATTTCGTGGCCTGAGAATGGATCATTGACTAGCTAGCTAGCTAGGATAATTAATGAGATACCCCAGAAAGGATGTGAAGAATTTTCTTTTTCTGATGTTGCAATCCACACACACAACACAATGCAGTTCAGAGTGTTTTCTCACTACACACTAACTTAGCAGAAGAAGATTAGCAAGGAAAAAGAAAAAACAAACAAAATGGAGAAGCATATATGAACGCTTGTTCTAACTTCCTGGCATGGGAGGGAAAATAAATTGCTCCAATGTATAAAGGTGGAAACTGCTCTAAGATTATATATGAACTTGCAGTGGTTCAGTTTTTCATGCATGTTCTGATATGAAATAGTTTAATTGAATTATTCAAGTTGAGTTGGGGAAGGTATATTGTTGTATATGGTATTGGAAAGTAGCTAGGTTCATACAAGGAATTTGATGATTTGTTTGGATGGTTATATATATATATATATTGGATTTTGTGTTATGTTTTACTTTTGTGAGATTAATTATTTCTGCATGTAGTTTTTGTTTCATATTATGGTTACTACGTGATACGTAGATAGGGTGCATGAAACGCACATGGATGTACATAAATTTTGGATGCTTTATATCATATGCATGGGATTAGGATCAATTATTATGGTGCTTACTTTTGATAACATCATAGTGTATGTCTGCAGAAATACATTTTCAGATGAGGCTAAGCTTTTGAAAAACATTTTTGAGATAACATTTGTTGTCCGTTCAATTTTTGAAAGCGTTTTTAACATGTATACGTACAAAAAAAAGATAAAAATTACATGAGATATAAAAGTAAATGTGATTTTAAATTCAGTATGGTATATACCACAACACGAAAAATGTTTACACATGATCTTTAAAGAGTAAGGATGTATAGACATGGAAAATCTAAATAATTGTGATAATTTTAAAGTAAAAGGTATTTTATACTATTCAGTTATATAAATTTAACTGTGTTATCACTGCCTTTTATTTTGTTAAAAATATGGTTATAATATAATAGAGGAATACCTAAACTTCAATGTGAAAATGGAAAGTAATTTATGTTTGCTTTCTAAGTCTCAAGGTGTAACTTCCCTTAATTAAGGTATTGATTTGATGTGGTATAAATGAAACAAATAAATGTTAATAAATCTTTATGTACTCTGGATGAGAATTATTATTTTTCTCAATTTGGTTCAGTTAAGATTGATTGTGACAGAGTTCAAGGAATATTCACCTAATATTTTATTTATGTATTTCTGAATCACACAAGAGTTATTTACCTAGCAAATAAAATGAAGCCGAGAATTATTTATCCAGGTTCCTCACTTTTCTATACAATTTTTAGACAGTGTGAAGTATGAATTGAGCTCATATAAATCAAAATTAAAACGCAAATTTTGATATTTTTACTTTTTTCTCTTCATTAGCTGATCTTAAATTAATAATTTTAAGATGAAATTAATATATTATACTAGACTAGTTTTAATGTCTAATCTTTCTAGAAAGTAACTAAAGTTTATTCTCCACACGTATAAGATAGTGTAGGTAAGTCTTTCTTGTATTGTACTATTCGGATACGTAACAATTATAAATTATACCTTTTGTACTGTAAAGAGAATCGATTACCTAAACCAATATATAATTATACAATCTGGACGTGTAAGCCGATCAAGAGGTTACTGGTTTACGCTAGGCTGATTGGATACCAGACGACATACTTTGTCAACACACACATATTGCCAAATTGAATAGACATAATCACCAGACATGTGACTATCACTAAATCACCAACTAGAGAGCTACACTGGGCTGGAGGCCCATTCACTCGAGGGTCCATCCAAATACTATAAAAAGAGAGGTGATCCGAAGGAATCATGTACTGTTACTCTATCCAATTTTACCCTGCATTACTCGAACTCATATTGACTTGACCGTCAAAGTGCATGCAGGATCTCCACCCGAGATTGTGAGCGACTAAAGACTTAAAGGACAAGTAAGGTAATCAAATCAACTGAGAAGACCAAGCTGGGAGGAACCAATGATACATAAAGGGCGACCGAAGACATCGTTGTTTGTTAGAGCTAACCGGTCTCTTGCAAGAACATCTTCCTTAATCACTAATAATATTGTCCCCTGTCTCTATTCTCATAAAAAAAGTGTTAGAAGTATTGGATGTGATAACGGAATTGGGAACCGAGACTCTCCGACTCATATTAAGATCCATCACTATTCATGACTTACCTTAAATAAAAAGAATGGTGATCTAGGCATTGTTAACTTTTATATATCAATATGTCTTTATATGTGCATCAATTGGGAGTGAGAAATGTAAATAATTCAACAAGTATTCTGAACATAAAGTAGTAACAAGTAAACATGACTCTTTAACTTCACTGTAAGAAAAAAAATACAATGAGATGTTGAATTGTTTTAATTAAAACTTTTTCACAAATGTCATGCTCTAAGGATAAAAGTGTTGATGATTCTTTTAAATAATATATCTCTACTATTGGATCTAGTTTTTTGCCATCATCATGTTTCATACAACTACAAGATACAAAAATTTACTTGAAATGTCACTTTTAACTCCATCCAAATAGTTTTTTAATTATATCTCCAAACAAACAATCCAATTGTTTTAACAAAAAGATTTGATTTTTTTAACAAAATATCTTTAATAACACATAAATTATAAATTAAAGGCTGGGATAATATAAACATTAATTCTATGGTAATGAAGAAATCTACCGTAACCATAGTATTCTAACAACAACTGGAAGGAGATCCTTCAATGGCTAATTGTTGTGTGGGTCCTCCTCAAGTTAGGCCCAACAACATTATATTTTAAAATAATATAATGTTGAGACAGCCCAACAGGTTTTAAGGGAATACCCTAAAGTGACTCAGTAAGTTTTTACACTCCACACAAGAAAAGAGAGCAGAAACAGATTCTGCCGTCTTTGCCTATTAGAGTTACTGATTATTTTGAGCAGTTGTTTGAGTACTCATTTGTGCTCTGTTTTTGGTGAAACTTCATCCTCTTGCTCCTTTTACCACTGGCATCAATCTGGTATTTTTATAATTTTATTTCTCTCACTGTTTGAACACGCTCTATTCCTCTGTTGAGCCTTTTTCACTATTTATTTATTAGTAGAATTAAGATTACTTTTCAAGAGTGCTTCTCTATACTCTGTACTCTTTGATATTATAGTGGAGATTTTTCTGGACTAGGTCCCGTGGTTTTTGTCCCTCTCATTGGGGGTTTCCACGTTAAAAGTTTGGTGTGCTCTTCTTTCTTGCATATTATTTATTTTTAGACTCTCTGAATTTTTGGATTGTCGTAGATTAAGCTTCTCTTGGTTCTTTCAAGTGGGAAAGGTTTTATTTCTCAAACATATTTTTGAGTAATTATTCCGCTGCGTAACTGTGCATAACTGTGCCTTTCCCATCAAGTGGCATCAGAGCTAATTTATTTATTTTTCTGGGAATTTACTTGACTAAATGATGGAGCCTAATTACGGTAAAATGATTAGTTTGAACGAAACTAATTATCATAAATGGAGAGAAAAAATGAAGGATTTGTTATTGGTTAAAAGATTACATTTACCTGTGTTTACTACTCAAAAACCTGAGAACAAGTCTGATGAAGACTAGGCTTTTGAGCATGAGATGGTTTATGGCTATATTTGTCAATGGGTAAATGATAATGTCTTAAATCATATTGCTAATGACACACATGCGAAGACCTTGTGGGACAAGCTTGAAACTTTGTATGCTTCAAAATCAAGGAACAACAAATTATTTTTATTGAAACAGGCTATGAATTTGAGGTACAAAGAAGGTACGTCTATTTCTGATTATTTAAGTGAATTTCAAGGTTGCTTTGATCAATTGTCTTCTATGGGTGTTAAATTTGAAGATGAAATTTTGGGACTTTGGTTGCTTAATGCTCTTCCTGATTCATGGGAGAATCTTCGTGTTACTTTAACTAACTTTGCTCCTAGTGGTGTTGTGACTATGGATTTTGTAAAAACTACTATTTTGAATGAAGAAGTCAGACGTCAAACTCAACAAGCTTCCTCTTCACAAGCAGAAGTTTTGGTTACTGAAAACAGGGGGAGAGGTCGAGACAAAAATCAAGATGGAGGTCATAGAAGTAAAAGCAAGCACTGAAGCAAATCAAAGTCTAAGCGAAAAACCTTTGAGTGCAACTATTGTGGCAAGAAAGGTCATCTTCAGAAATATTGTTATAAGTTGAAAACTGACAACAAAGACAAGCAAGAGAAGAATAATGATGAGAATGGTAATCGTGTTGCTACCACTACTGGAAATGATCTTGTGATTGTTTATAATGAAAATCTGATTAATGTTGCCTGTGATGATTCTAGCTGGGTTGTTGATAGTGGTGCCAGTTTTCATGTTACTTCCAGGAAGGATTTTTTCTCATCTTATACTCCAGGGGATTTTGGTGTGTTGAAGATGGGTAACAATGATACTTCAAAAGTAGTTGGCATTGGTACTGATTGTTTGAAAACCAGCAACGGGACAAAGCTCATTTTGAAAAATGTCAGGCACGCACCAGACATCTGTTTGCATTTGATCTCTGCTAGTGTTCTTGATGATGATGGTTATTTTAATACCTTTGGTGGTGCACAATGGAAGCTCACTAAGTGTTCTTTGGTTGTGGCCCGTGGTATAAAATTTTTTGGTTTGTATTGGTTGAAAGCTTCTATTTTATTTAATGCTGTAAATGTTGTTGATTGTGATAACTCATCTGATTTATGACATAAGAGGCTTAGCCACATTAGTAAAAAGGGGCTGAATTGTCTAGCTGAGAGGAATTTACTCCCAGGTTTGAAAGGAGCCAAATTAGAAAATTGTGCTCATTGTTTGGCTGGGAAACAACACAGAGTCTCCTTCAAGAGCCATCCTCCTTCTAGAAAATTAGAGGTACTTGAGTTGGTGCATTCAGATCTTTGTGGTCCGATGAGGACCAAGACTTTTGGTGGTGGAATTTACTTTGTCACTTTTATTGATGACCATTCTAGAAAACTTTGGGTTTATGTTTTGAAAACCAAGGACCGGGTGCTTGGTGTATTTAAACAATTTCAAGCTTCAGTTGAAAGAGAAACTGGAAAGAAGCTAAAATGTGTTCACACTGAGTAATTATTCCGCTGCGTAACTGTGCATAACTGTGCCTTTCCCATCACTAATAGGTATACCAGTTCTTGTTCTCCCACTTTCCTTTGAACTATGTTGAATATGACATGAGGAAAGATCTTTCAAAGACGGGGAAAGGTGCATGAGATGTTCAAATCACGTAGGCCTAACTAAAGAGGTTACAAGTTTGGATTTGTCAGGTTTACAGAGGTAACAAATGTATTAGAGTTGGAAAAGCAACTTGATAAGATAAGGATAGGGGATACCAAGATTCATGTCAATTTTCCAAGGTATCAAAGGAAGGAGGAACGAGTATTTAAAGATGAATCGGCACATAACACTCATTACAAGCCTAACCAAAAAGTCAAGGTGTGGAGGAGAAAGGAACAAGGAAAGACATATGCCCAGACAACCATCCAATAGAGTACAAAAGCAAAAAAGAATTGGAAGATGGATGGAGGCAGATATCGGTGAAGGAAGCAAAACCAAAATGGCTTAGGAAAAGCTACGTGGGAACAATACAAGACTACAAACGATTAGATGCGCTGAAAAAAAAAAAAAACTTCTTCCTCACCGGGCTTGGGTTTATCTTAATTTGCTACTTAGGGGACAATTATGTGCTCTTAACAGGGGTGAAAATATGGATATGTCAAAGGTAATTAGTGAGAACAATGAATGGTTAACCTCAGTGCTTGATACATTAAAGCCATGGGTAAATATACATGCCTAGGAAACAGAGTGGTCGGGATGATATGTAGGGAGTTCCAATATCTTTGTGGAGTGAAGAATGTTGTTGAAAAATAGTTGCGACGGTGGGAATTGTCATTGAGGTCGATGAAGCACCAACTAATTGGGAAATGTTAGACTATGGGAGGTTGAAGGTATGAATTTCGATTGGCTTTGAAGCAAGAATGATCCAGAAGATTGAGATAAATGAGAATATTTTGTATGTTGCCCTAAAAGAAAAACTACAGTCAAGCATGCCTTCTCACTACAAAGCGTGGGGAAGGAGATGCTATGTGAGCGACTCTGTTTCGAAGACATCAAGGAAGGATTCCTAGGTTCTATCGGAGTCAGAAAATTTGAAATTGGGTGGATCTATTGGCACATATGCGTGAGAGACAGAACTGGAAGACGCCAATATCGCAACAGAGAGTAGGCTCAGTGGTGTTAGTACAATGGGACCAAACAAATCCTCAACATAATCATACAATTTGGCGGGCAAACGTGAAAATGGAAAGGTTAGTTATGCACTACAAGAAAAAGTTAAATTCTCGACGGAATTTTATCGATGGAACTTTATCCGTCGATAAAATATCATTATTGACGATTTTATCAACGGATATCAATGGATTTATCAACAGATTTACCCTAAATCCATCGGTAATTACTGATGGATTTAGAAATTCGTCGGTAATTATCTACAGACTCAAAAATCCTTCGGTAAATTTACATAAAATCAATTTACCGACAGATTTTAGGTGTTTCTAATGGATTTGTCTCGTCGGTAATTTTTATTTTTTTTATAGTGATGGGACATGTACGTTCAGAGAGAAACATGTTCAATTTTTCACCAAAGAGGCAAAATGCCAAAATATAAACGTTAAAGATGTTCTTTTGTCATCTACCAACAACTATTGTATACAGCAAATATTATGTCTAAGAAGACGAATTCTTCCTCCGCCCCCATATCCTCTTCCTGCACCTCTATAGTTATTGTTAAAGACAACTATGTCCTTAACTAAAAAGTGCAAAGACAAAAATACCCTCCATCTTCTTTACCCTTATATTCAGTTCATAGCTTGTCTGTTTCGTTCCTTTCTTCTAAATCTTCAATTAAACCTTCAAACAAGCCGTAGGTAACCAATTTTTTATGTTTATTAGCAATTAGTAAGTGATATTATTGATTAGAGTAGTTGATTTGGTGTTTTGGAGACTGCGATGGTGAACAGGGAGTTTTTTCGATCTAGCAGCATGACAACCAGATGAACTTTATCGGATTCTCATTTTGTTTTGGAAATGACAACCGGACGGCAACCCCATCCAGTTCACATTTGGAAAAAAATGTAAACCAGATGAGCATGCCATCCGGTTGTCATTTGCAAAACAAAATGACAACCGGATGACATGCTCATCCAGTTCACATTTTTTCAATTTTTTTAAATTAACAGTGTGACAGATATGTTTAGAAAAATGTAACTTTGTCCACTATTAAACTGTTCACCTTCTTCTGTATCTATTTTTTAAAAAAACTTAATGCAATTAAATTATGACTTTGTTGTATGTGTTGTCACCTATCACCATCCAATTAAAATTAATAAGAAATGAAGAGTCTCTTTTTTTGTTGTATGTTTACTTCTAGTTCCAATTTCCAACCCCATTTTAAATGAAGAGTTTCTTCTGCTCAAGAAGAGTTTATTTGTTTTGCATGTTCATTCTTTCTTACTAGGTTTCATTTCAAATTCAATTAAAATAAAATTAAATTAATTTAATTAAGGCAAATGAAGAGCCAAAGAAGAGTCTCCTCTGTTTATCAAGAGTCCTTATTTTCTACGTTCACTCTTCCTAATTAGGTTTCATTTCAAATTAAAGTAAAATAAAATAAAATTAATTTAATTAAGGCCAAGAGCCAAAGAATATAATCTTCTTAGATACTTTCCTCTAAACATATCTGTAACAGCATCCCAACAATTCATAAAAAAATTAAAAAAATGATATTTGAGAACCGAACAGGATGGTGTCCGGTTCACAACTTACACACCGGATGACACCTTCTCTAATTCATCTGGTTTTCATTTTTTTTTAATTTAAGAACCAGATAACCAGTTATCCGATTCTCAAATTTAAAAAAATGAGAACCGGATAACTGACTGTCCAATTCTCAAATTGAAAAAAATAACAACCACATTATGGGCCGACCGGTTTTCAAATTGTAAAAAAAGTTGGAACTTTTTAATAAAACAAAGATAGTTTAATAATTTCTACAAAAGTGATTCTTAGAATTAAAATTTATTGTGAAAGTGCATGAAGAGGGTATGGAGTAGAGGAAGAATTCGTCCTCGAAGAAAATCTCAACTCATAACCAGAACATGTATTTTAGAGCTCCAGCATGATTAGTTTTTCTAATTTCTTTGGCCGAATTGCGATAGATCTCATTTTAATATAATAAATAATTCCAGTTTTAATATTAAATTTTCAGTTTATTAATTTTATTTGAATTTTATTTATAACTAATATAATTAAATATGTATTTAATTTTTAATAATTGTTAAGTGTATTTATTGAAAAGAAAAATTAATGAAGTTAGTATGAAATTAATCTTGAAAGAGACACTAAAAAATTTTAATTTATAAAAAATAATAGATGAAAAACTTCTTTTAAAATTAATTATATATTCATTAACTTATAATATAAATATACATAAGAATTAATAATCAATTACTTCAATTATTAATAAAAGTTTTTAATAAAATTAAATTTTTTATAAAAACTTTAATTTTTTTTATTATACTAAAAAATTATATAAGTACTTACCAACTAATTATCTATAACTTTTTATCATAATTTTAATAATTTTCTGAATTACTCATGCTGGTTATTTTATAATGTGACTTCAAGTGAAATTTCTTTTTAATCTAATGTAAAAAAATAAAAATGTACAACATTTTAGTTATTTTAAATTTAAATAAATTTCAAACAATAAAATATTTTTTTTATCTATTTTTCCTTTTTTCCCTAGTCCAGAGTTGCAGAGCCGAAGGTGTATTGATTTTGCGGGTTCGGTTAGACGAGTGTGGAGAAATCTGAATCCCAATGGAGAAAGAGAAAGGAACTGAAAATTGGAGCGAAAAGGTGGAAGACCTAGTAGACGCCGGCGACGTGGAATCCGCAATCTCACTCCTCGAATCGGTCGTCGAAACCCTAAACCCTTCCGATTCTGCTTCGCAACTTCCGTTGGCTTCTGCTCTCTCCGACTTGGCCGACCTTTACTCTTCCAAAGGCTTCTCTCTCAAAGCCGATCACCTTCAATCTCGCGCTTCTGTCCTCAAACAACTTCATCATTCCAATTCCCAGTACCTCTCTCTCTCTCTCATCTGTTACCATTGTTTCATAATTTCCTTTCCTTTTCTAGTCACGAATTTGTTGATTTTCAATTCCTTTAGCGACGAGCAAGTTCCGAAAGAGTCCAACGAGGACGGACTCGTTAAACCGACCGCTTCTGATGGAAGCGTTGAAAAGCGTGAGGAGGTTACTGCTCAGACCTCCGCCGCTGGCGGTTCTTCCGATGAAGGTACGAGGTGTTTTTCTTACTGGCTCAGATTACACATTGACTTGGCCTTTGATTGTGTATTTAAGTAGAGACAATACCTAAGAGCTAGCTTTTGGAGTTAAATTAAGTAAAAACTTAAATTCTACAGGATCAGATTATCCAGCTATTACTAATGACCTATCCTACATCCTTGAAATGGAGTGTGCTGAAAATTTCATATTAACTAGTAATATGGATAAAAAACAACAACGTATAGAATCTTATAACTCTTGTTTCATGAGATTACTTTTGAATTTAAATTAGGTCCAAATCCAAATTCTCATAATTATTTCAAAAGTCCGATTGATATGTGTTTCCTTTGAGTTTGAATATTAGAGGGAAAAATTTTGTGCGGGATTGTTGGAACAAAATATAAGAAACCCAACCTAATTAGTGAAACAATTCTCAAAGTACTCCTCATTTTATTGAGTGTATTTCGAATGTTTTGTGTCTTCTGTGTGAAATAAAGAAAGGAAAGTTAATGATAGAAAGTGGTGCGAGTGTCTGAATAGTTATTGGAAGTAATGATTGAAAGTCGTCATCTCTAATTATTGTGAATTGTTATTACAGATTGGGAAGCAATAGTTGATCGTGAACCTGATGAGTTACTTCCTACGGTATCCTCGTCAGATAGTGCACCTGGGAAATCAAATCTTAAATTGGAGAATGCCAAAAGTGGAACCCCAAAAAGGCGTGGAAGAGGAACATTCTCTTATGAGAAAAAAGAGCTTTATAGTGATCAGTTACTTGATAGCTCGGTCGTTGATGTTGAGCAGGCAGAGACTCGAAGTAATTCAGAAGATAATAGAGATGTACAAAGCAGTAAGTGATACGGCATGGTATTTCAATCTTTGAGGAAAAAACCAGTTATATGGGTATTTTGTGCCGCAACAACTATTTTGCATATGCAATGGTTTGTAGTGTGCTTGTTGGTTCTGATTGCTACACCAGATCACGATTTTTATTTTTCTGGAGTTTGTATGCTCTTTCAAGATGTAATCTATCCTTCTGCTGGGTTCAGTCTTTACAAGATATTGTATTAAAACTATTGGGTTATGACTATTGGTTCGTCATTTCAGCAAAATACGGTACAAGCCATGTTATTGTTCTGGCTGATTTTTCACCAAGTACTAGAACAACAGAGCTGGAGAAGCTTTTTGATGACTTCAAAGACCGTGGATTTGTGATTCGTTGGGTTAATGATACGGTTGCACTTGCAGTATTCCGAACACCTTCCGTTGGTAATTGCAAAGTTACCTGATTTATTATTGTTTTTCTTATGCAATACTTATCCTGATATTTACATAAATCAGGGTGTTTTTCTGAATGCATTATTCTGAACTAAGGTTGCATGTAGCTAAGTTGAGTTTTAGATAGAATAACCATTGAAATTGAGGGACTGATGATACATGTATCTTTATGAAAATGAACACTAATATTTGGTTGTTTGTGTAAATAACTTTGTTAATGATGAAATCTGAAATTTGCAATGATCTGACTGGCCTGGGAGTTGAAGATTTGCATTATTTAAATGATCCTACCATCATTCAAAAGAAAGACATTTTGAACTTTCTCCTTGACTTCGCATATTGAAAAACATAGTATGGTTGTGGGGTCATGTAACAGTTATTCAAGATAGCTTACAGACTATCATGCTACTCACTTCTGTAAAAGTGTATCATATGATATAGGCACTGTATATTAAGAAGAGTGTGTTCCTAGCACTCCTCTTACCCTTAATTAAAAGGGTGCTCCCTTGAGCGACACCTCTATCAGCGCTGATCACCAACAAATAGAAGCTAGGCATGTCATATTGTTATGACCTTTTTCCTTTCTTCTTCGAGGGAGCTGGCTGGATTGTTTTAAGCTAATGATTTCTACATTATTTTTTCAAAAAAAAAAAACGAGTCCCTGTGATTTACTCTTAATACTGCATCAATTTGGGTAGATTGTTTTTCCATCTCTACTCTTTAATTTGATTAGTTGGCCATTCAATATCATTCATTTACAATGCAGCACTTGAAGCTCTAAACAGTGTTCGTTGTTCATTCACCACGAGGATACTTGATGAAGATGATACTCTCCTTACTTCAATTAAAGCAAGAGGTACGTTACTTAACTGTTTTCCTTTCAGGGTGGTTTACCAATATATAAAGGCAATATCCATCTTTCATGTACACATTTTCTTTGACGTCTTTGTTCCTAAATTTTACTGCACAAGAACATTATGTATACTATTTAAAGGATAAAATAGGAAACGTGAACACAAAATAAACGGCTACACAGTAACTCTTAAAAATGATTATCTGCTAATTTTTTTACCAAAAAATGACAAATGGTTACAATTGAGTGTAACCACTATGCACTCAAGTAAATTTTACAATGAAAGAAAAATAATAAAATAAAAATGTGAACACAGGCGCTAAAATTATGTTTCTGCCAGTTTACACTAAAATTCTCTTTGTGGTGCATTTACTTTTAAAATTGAAATGCTGGGAACCTGATGATAATACTCATGTTGAAAAGCTAAGCTTTTATGAATTCATAATATTATAGTGTGGTTTGCCGATATTACGTGATTTCTTGTGTATGGTAGTATATAGTTGGTTTGGTTCTTGCATTCATCTTTTTTCAACCCGATGACCTGCTAAACTATTTTTTAACTTGTAGATTAATGCATTTTTAGACTTTAGTCTTTTCTTCCTTTTTCATTTATTTTGATCTATTTAGTGATTTCATGCGTATTAATTTAAACATGTTTATTATATAACTTTCTTTTATCATATTTTGGATAAAGAAACTAATGTTTATTGTTCATTCAGACCTGGAACCACCACGACAACGGCCAAAAACTTCAGCCCAAGCAGCGCAGAGGCTGATTGCTCATGGCATGGGCTTAAAATTGTCCTCCACAAGCGGTGGGTCCCGAGAGTATAGGAAGCAAGAAAATGCTAGGAGGGAACGTATTGTTACCAGGCAAAAATTGAGAGACGAGGCTTGGGGAGAAGATTAATATCTTACCATTTTACTCTGCTCTTTAATTGTTGTAGTCAAATTTCCCAAAGTCCTGTTCAAGGAATTTCCTATTCACGTCCCTTTCTTTTACTATCTACACCCTCTAAATACTCAACCCAATCATTTATTTCATTTTATTGTAGAAATCAAATCACTATTACTTACATATATAAAAATCAGTTTATTAAGTTTTTACATAAAAAATAAATAAATTAAGAATCCATGCGCATCCAAAATCTAAATTATATTTAATCTATAAAATCATAAATAATTCCATAACCCCAAGAATTCAACAAACCTTGTATGATTAAGAACTGTTGCTAAGTATTTATACAATCAATCATGTATAAAGGATAATTTGTGCCCTCAACAAAAATCCTTTATTTTTTTTATTGGACCAGCTTCTTTATTCTTGATTGAGAGAAGAAAAAATGCGTTGTTTTTAATATATTTGAAATTACAACCAGCTAGTTGAAATATATATTCGTCAATTAAAATTTCCATAACTCTGATTTGACAATCCACTCGTTAAAGTCCATTTACACATACATATACGTGTGTGTGTATATATATATATATATATATATAAGAAAAAATAAATGAATAAGAAAAGCCAAGTCCATTAAGCGCAATAACCAACATAACTATTAAATAATAATAATGCTCACATTTAAAACACAAGAAAAGTGGAACTCCTAATGCGTTTTCCTCTTCTTATCCCCTTTTTCCCTTTGTATTGTAATGGTTTGCTGTGGGCTTTTCTTTCAACTTTAAACAAGAAAAATAAATCATAGGACTTACCCCTCGCTAAAATAAATGCCTTATACTACTGAATCTATCACGCCAAAAATTTTCAAATGGAATGAACCTTTAACACAATTTCAGCAAGTCAAACTTTAAATTAGTCTCATTATTAAGAACAAGACATTTATTAATTTGTCCATTATTTTTACACAATGTCATTAAAAACATAAGATGAGTCAAATGTATAATCTTTTATGAAACAAATAATTAACAAATTAATTTTTCAATTTCTTGAATCAAAATGCTAGATTTATATAATAGTCTTAAGCCTTAATTATATTTTATTATCTCATAAATCTTAGTATTTTTAATCAAGTTTTTATTAAAAAAATATTCTATTGAGTACATTTTTATAGCTTTTAATCAAGTTCTAGTTGATTAATTTTGTTGATAAGTGGATTTATGTGGTTCCATGAAAAAAAAACATAATTAAATTTTAAGTTTTTTCTAAATTTAGATATTTTTAATTAAATACTTATTAAACACAACATCACAAATTTGAACAATAAAAATAAATAAAGTCATAGAATATTAATTATCTTTATTAACTATCATTTTTTATGTCTTCTTATAATTTGTTTGATTTTTGTTTTAGTATTTAATTTAAAAAAATAAAATGATGTCATTTTTTATAAAGAAAAATATGATTCTTTTTTTTTACTCAAGTTACAAAATCAAACAATCATATATCATTTCATTTGATGTCAAAATCAAATGACAAGAATTCAATAAAAAAATATAAAAATTTTGATTTTTTTAAGAATAATCTTTTCAATAAAAACTTATTTTAAAATATCTGAATTTACAAAGAATTTAAAGTTTAATTACATCATTTTTTATTTTACATATGAAAAGACATAAACAATAATAATGCAAGATAATAATTATTTCAATCATGTTAACTACAAATGAGATAGACGCAATTAAAAATATAAAAATTTTAAATATTTAATAAAATAACTTTTTAATAAAAATCAGTTAAAAATATTTAATTTTACTATAAAATCAAAATTTAATTAAGCTTACTCTTAACAAGAACAATTCAAAAGTTTATTATATGCTATTAAAATATAATGTTTGAATGGTTTATTGAATTATTTCTGCCTAGGCCGCCCAAAGTCTGCCATTGTTAATAGTTTCCATTCCCTTTTCTATTTCTAACAACCATCACAGTAAGCATGCATGCATGTCTTTCATGTGCTTATTCTCTTCTGCCATTTTTTCTCTGAATTTTTCTCTTCAAAACATATCTGACTTTTTCTCTTCACAACATGGATGACTTTGTCGTTAATTAAATGAAGTCCCATGACTAAGATTTGACACTCACTCGTCTATATGCAAAAAGCCAAGCAACCCCATTTCTTTGTATTTCTTTTAATCATATATTAACCTAAATCAGTAATAGAGAAAACCAAATCAACATCATCTTCTTAATTACAAAATTACAAGTGTCATATGTGCATAAGAAATTATCATCTCAAAATTATGCATCAATCACTTTTAGTCTAAGGAGATCAAATAAATAATTATAATTAATTTTTAATTTTTCTGTTTATTTTATTCTTTCATTGCAACATATGTCTGACTTGGTAATGAGAAATTGTTCCATAAAGGCAGCCTAACCTGAATTGATTAATACATCCGAACAGGCCCACCTATTAATTAATGGGACCTAAAACAAGTTTTAGACACAAATGACTATTTTAAATGAGATAATTGAAAAAAATAAAAAAAAAATATAGTTTTATCCTCTGATTTAAAAAATAATAATCCCTTAAACTTTTCAAAATACATTTTTAGTTTCTAAACACTGGATTTTAAATTCCAAAATAATTTTTAGAAATGATTTTAGTTTCTAAATAGTAAATTTAAGTACAAGCTTATTTTTAAATTTGAGAAACCAAAAATTATTTTAAGAGTAACGAAGATTTAATTCTTTTTGTGGGTCCTCAATGCAAATGGTGTCTATCATTGTCAAGCCCACACCCCACAGATGAAGCCCACATGATGTGGACTCACATGTCGTGTTTATCCCAATTTCTAACGTTAGTTTTCTTCGGCTACCACGTGTTACTTAGTTCTATCTCTCATATAATATGTTATTCAAAGGTGATTTTTCACACCCTTCTGAGATTAGCATCTAGAAAAAGAAAGAAAAAAATTGAGACACAATAATGAGTAGTGTGATGTGGCGAAGAAAAAAAGTAAAAAATTGAGTGTTAAAAGAATGTAAGATAAGAAATGAGATGGGAGAAAAATTCAAAGTTGGATAATATTGTATATAGCACCGATTAACTCTCACTTTGTTAATTTCGTTTCTCTAAACCGACATTGCAGGCATTGTTGTCACACTCAATGGGTTGAATTCAAACCAAATCTCAATTTGAAACCTACAAAGTTTAAACTTACACTGGATCAAATATGCTTAATTGGGTCAAAAGTGTATTTCCTGTTCGTAATCTCTATTTTAGAAAGCAAGCTAAGAAATTCATTGCATGGATTAAATTTTTTTGGAAGTTATTTGATGTTGATAAGTTGATTTCTCACTACCCATGTAAAATAGTCTAGTAGAAAAGAATGTGTAGAACACTTTATGCTTTGTCCAATCACAAAATTACACAAATTTGTTAATTTAAAAAAAATAAAAACAAATTAAATACATAAAAATGAAGTCTTAAATTATATTTTAAAATTTTTTGAAAATTTTACAAAAATAGACGCAATTTAGAATGTGTAAAACACTTTATGCTTTGTCCAATCACAAAATCACACAACTTTGTTAATTTTAAAAATAAAAATGAATTAAATAGATAAAAATGAAGTCTTAAATTATATTTTAAAATTTTTGAAAATTTTACAAAAATAGACGCAATTCTTTTTATTCTAATAGACAATCTATTAAAAACTTTTCTAAAACTTAGTATGTAAAACTTCGAACAATTTTAGCAACATACAATTTTAATTTGAGCTTAAAAAAAAAGAAGAAAAAGAAAGATTTATACTAAAAAATTATATACTAGTTTTTTTGTAAAAGTATAGTACCCCACTGATAAGAATGTTGCAAAATTATAACAGAATATTATTTAAATTTAACTACTCATGACTAATAACTTGAGTATTATTTGACTAACAACTTAAAATATTGTTTGGGGAATGTAGTCATTCTCAACTAAATAACTTAAATATTATTTGAAAAGTAATTATTTCTAATTAAGACTTAAGTATTTTTTGAATCCAGCAACTCTCAAGTAAAAGGGTTTTATAAAGAAATGATGATCTAAACAATTAGAGTTTTATTCACTAGAAGAGGATGATAATGTCTTTCGACAGATACAAGATTTATATACTCTTCTAACTTGTCAAGAAACACAGACAATATTCTTATAGAACCTAGGACACAAAATGTATTAAAGCTTAACTGTTAAAACTAGGTTTAATACATGCTTCTTAAATCTTGTAGAACCTAGGATACAACATTTTTTATAGTTCTTCTTATCTTTCTTTAACATGAGGTTGCTTTATATAAATAATTAAACAAGCTAGTTGTTGAAAAAACTGTACCTATTGAAGAAGGTCTACTTTAGTTATTCATCTTCAAGCTTTAGTCTGTACAGATGCATTGGATGTACTCTTTGTACCATTAAGTGTTTATCTTTTATTTTAAAAACAAGCTGACAAAACTTATCGGGCCTAATTTAGAAGCTTTAACCCGAACAAAAGTGAATATAGGATTATACGCAACAAATGACCTTTTCAAAAGATCTTTTGTATTAATATAAGCTTTACGACATCTTCTTATTAAAGATAAAGATGAAAACATTTGCTATAACATAGAATAAATTCAAATAATTTTGGGAAGTGTAATATTAAGTTAAGATTGTATGAATGGTATGTCTAAAACTTTGCATATTAGACATATGGTATATTGTTTGTTAAGACTTTAGTTTAACAATTCTTAAGTTATAATCATTATTTTGATTGTATGGAATGATATTTTAATTATGAGTGTGTTTGGATAACAATAAAAAATAAATTATTTTAATAATAAGTTATATAATAGCAATTACTATTATTATAATTCATATAATTAAAGTTAATTTTAGTTTGAATAATTTTAATGAAAAGTAGTTTGCAGATAAATAATTTCATGAGGATTAAAATAAATCAAATTTTACATAAGAAAAAATATGTATAAATGAAAGAAACAAAAAAGTACTATTTAAAAAGAATTAAAAATTACAATTTTTCATATTCATAAATCAATTTTTCTTAAGAGAATTTTTTTTCAAATTTCAGTTGTAGGCCTGAACATTCGGCTGAAATTATTAATAGCTCTTTTTTTATTAATCCAAGAACAATATAAATATTTAAAATTAATGTTATCCAAAGATGATCTAAGAGTAAATAGTATATGCATTTTTTAGTGTAAAGATATTTTACAGTATTATTTAATCACAAATAGTTATATGATAAATTATTGACTTTAATTATTTTAAAAGACATACCTGTCATGTTTTATTTATTGATAGTATTTTTTTACTAATAATAAATGCATGTATATATATATATATATATATATATATATATATATATATATATATATATATATATAAT
>Ga0099825_1001725_pt1 | contig 28325 bp, 6 predicted proteins | sample SiratroredBW_FD_76838 | JGI IMG/M metagenome (GOLD analysis project Ga0099825, IMG submission 76838) | Root nodule microbial communities of legume samples collected from California, USA - Siratro red BW | ecosystem: Host-associated > Plants > Roots > Nodule | place: USA: California | collected...
AAAAAAAAAAAAAAAAAAAAAAAAAAAAAAAAAAAAAAAAAAAAAAAAAAAAAAAAAAAAAAAAAAAAAAAAAAAAAAAAAAAAAAAAAAAAAAAAAAAAAAAAACTTCTCTTTGGTAATACGCTGAAAATTTTTAATTGAGTCATTGTTGGATGTGGACCTGCTCTTTTTTATGTGTGGAAATGGACCAACTTGGTTAGGGGAGTGGCTCGGATTCACAAAAAGGGGTAGGTCCACTTTAACGTATAAGGTAAATAAAACCTTTATAGTTAATAAATAATTTTAAGGCTTAAATTAATAGTTTGAAGAAATTAGCAAAGTAAACAAGTGAAGACAGATTGAGTTGTATAAAGAAATAGTACAAAGATTAAAAAAGAAGGTATCGTTGCTTCATAAAAGTGAAGAATCACTAATGACTCATTGATACGATGATTCAATGTGGATGATCCTTGTATGCCATTTTTTTTTTCTAAACCTTTCTTTTTCGTTTTTTGTTATGGTTGTTTAGAATTTGCTATTATTTGCTAACACAGTTTTGTATCAAGGGTAAGCATGCATTTTACAAGAATGTAATGGACAAGGTGATCAGTGAACATAAGTAGAATAAAAAGCTCTACATTTAAAGTTATTTAAAGAAGTTTTGTGATACTTAAAAAAGAAATATGCATTTAATATTTTATTTCAGCCTCATTCATCATTAGAGTACACTAATCAAGCACGGCATTCATTATTCTCCTTCCCATTTTCAAATTCATTAACTCATAATCATCATCAAGTGATAAACCCATAGTTCTCAAAATTATCATGCTCTTAGCTCATAGCCCTTTTCCAATTCATAATCCAAAGCATGGATGTCTATTTTAATATAATATATAAAACTTGAATTGCAAAGTAAAAATTTGATCTATTTTTTACTAATTTGAATATCAAAGTTAAAGAACACCTTAAAGTTAGTGTCATTAGGAATTTTTTTATTAAAAATATTAAATCTAACAACTTCATAATGTATATTATTGTTATTTTTATGTTAATTTAAAACATTTTTATTTTTTAAAAGATCTAACTTAATTTTGGAGTTTCTTAAACAAGATTTACATACACTTCTATAATATAATGACGTGTCTTAAAATATCTAGATGTCTTTAAAATGAATAAACATTAATATTTTTGGACCGAATAAACTTTGACGTCTTTGAGTTGTATAAACTTTGACATTTTAAATCCAACAGATATAAACCTTGACGTTTTGGGCCGACAACTATGCCATATTACCCTTATCAATAAGGGGAATGTTATTAATGAACAATTATTCAAAGTCCAAAGAAGTCTTTAAGAATTTTTCAATCATTACTTAAAATAATAAAAATTTAATACGGTTTATTATCAAGGAGCTCAGCTATAAAAATAAAGCATAGCAACCTCTGAGTAGGAGTTATATTTAGATAATAAGTTCTCATCTATAATATACTCTGTAATTGAATTTAAATGTTTTATTGAAAGACAAGAGAATGATGAATTTAAACTAAATTTGGGAAGAAAAGAAGTTACGGAAGAGATTTCTAAATAGCTTAACAGAGGAAACAGGAGAATCATAAGAGATGTCCAATAACTTAAGAAAAAAAAAAGAACAAATAATCACAAAGAACAAGTAATAGTCTAACTGAAAAATTAATACTCATTTTTTTCTATAACATATACCACCATATAATATCATACTATTGTCAAATGTTTCTACATGACAATAATGAAAAAAAAAAAAAAGTTAAAAACGAGGGAGGCTTTATCATAACGACAAAAATAATTACATAGCTTCGTTATTTTGTTAAAAGCAAACCTTCATCTCATGCTTGTAAATCATTTAAAGTTTAATCCTTTCCCAAATACTCTATAACCATGTAAAATCTAAAACAATATATTCCAAATTAGAGCTAGTTATACGGCTGTAAAATACAATATAAGTCTTTGGTCTTAATGGTTTCTAGTGTAATAAACATGCTAACCCTTAAGTTTATTAGCTTATTATTCAACGACATACACAATATTTATGAAAATAAGTAAAAATAGACATAGTTTAATTATTTATTAGTGATTGAAATATAAGCAATGGCCCAATTTTTAAGAAGATTAGACCAACCTCTAAATATACATACTCAATTGCCCAGCTTCTTCTACAATATTGCCCTCTCCATGATTAAATTAATATCAATTTTACATTACGAAGCATTATGATAATTAAGGTTGTTTATTTTTTTTCCTTGATAATAAAAAAACCCTTTATTGGTTTATATATGTTTCCTGAAGATAAACATTTGATGATATTATAGGAACTGTCTGTCATGGTAACCAATTGTGACGTGTGTGACATGAAACACAGTCGTTGATTGTTTGGTGATAATGACCGGAGAGCTAAAAATGAGGTATAGACATGGATTCCAATCAAACATAGAAGCGGATTTCAGGATCGTGTTTGCTCAAATAATGCATACATCAACGCTTGGCAAGTACCAGAATAACACACTTTCATAACACACTATCATAACCCCTTCAAAGATTCTCTCATATATTTTGTGTGACTCAGTCTTTGAAAAGACAAAATGTCTAATAAGATTTTTTTTTTGGACTACTTTATTTATTTATGCTCATCTGCTTCTCATTGTAAACTAATCTCACTCCATTGGTTTTGGTTTTTGTGGAGTTATCAGTTATAGAGCTTCGTGTGTTGAGAAACCAACCAGTGCATGACTTTTTTTTTTAGAGGATACTGTTTAAGGAATTCAAAATTTAGTAAACCAGAAATTTAAGGAAATCAAAAATATCCATTTAGAGCACTCAGCAGTTGTTCTGTGACTCTCTTCAGAAGGAAAGTTTAAGTTGCATTTAGCTATCCTTACATTGACTCATTCTTTTTACAAGAACTATGCTAACATTATATGATGAATTTGGAAGATTTTGATGATTGACTTGAGACAAATGATTTGAAAATTAAAATGCTGAGTTAACTTATGTTGCAACCAGTAAAAATTTGTAGTTGAACAGTGAATAGTCATAATGAGTGGAACTAGTTATACTGCAACAAAAAGTCTTTTTGTCATTACATTGTAACATATCTGGTATAAAGAAAGAAAGCAATCACAAGGAGTTCTAGTCTAAGCAAAAAGGACTGACATTGACATATGTAATGTAACACATGAATGACAGTACTTCTCTTTATTAATCCTTGGTCCTAATAATGGTAATGGAACCTCTTCCCCTAGTGTGAATCCTGGTGAGGGATGTAACTGTTTTTCCAGACAAACCAAAACTTCCTTTGACTAATTTGCATGGAAGAGTCACAGAATCTTTCACAGGATGAGGAATTGGCTTTGATGTTGATGGGGTGGTGAGAATTTGGTAGTTGATATCTTTCAGTGTTGTTTCCCCTCCAACTCCTCCAGACTTCACTAACTTGAAAGGGTAAGCAATTTTCTTCCTTTCACCTGGTAACACCAAGATACAAGGAACAGAATGGACAATGTTAGTGAACCAGAAGAACTTTGAAAACAAATTAAGATAAATAAGGTGTGGAATAGAGAGAAAAGGGCCATGCTAAGTCAAGGAAGTTCCTTTCTTGTTTCAACAAAACCATGTGATAAATGAAACTAGAGCATCATATCACACTCTCATTTGACTCACCAGATGCATAGCTATTTTGAGCAGGGTCATGTTTGATGGGAGCTTCATGTGTGTCATATTGTGTTGTAGACGAAAGGCTTGCACTGAAGCTCCTTTTTTTATGCGTAAAGCCACAATCTACAAAGGTGATGAGAAAATAAACAGTTATGTGTTCACATAATGCCAAAACAACAGTGTCAACTTGTCAAAGATGCCGTGGTTGGTTATGTTTCATTTCAATTACTATGACATGATACAATTCCAGACTCCACCAAACTTCATACACTTGGCCACAGAATTTGCATTAAACAGTTGAGAAAAAGCAAAAAGAACAAATTGACGAGCCTGAACATAGGCAGAGAAAGATACCAAAGGGTACATACCATGAAGAGATGGGACTGTTGAGGAGAATATTGGAAATTGATCCACCTGATCATCCGAATAATGAAATTTCAGTGATAAGATTTTGATAATTACAACTTTTTTCTATGAATTAAGCAAATTAATATAACCTTTTGATAGCAGGATGGTAAATTTTGTTCCTTGCACCAAATAGCCTTGCCTGCAATGGCATCTTGAAGGTACCCAGTTGATGCATCAGATTGAAACCAAGGCTCTGGTGTAGACAAAAACACATTAACATAAAAAACAAGTAGAGCTAATAGTGTCAGACATTAGCATTCTAAGAAACAAATGAAGCATACATAAGAATATTAAAAAGGAAAATAGTATATAGCATATGTACCAAGTGTTTGATCAGTATCAGTGGCTCCAATCTCCAATTCCATGGAGCTGGAGCAGTCAGAAAAGAAGTTGTTGAGGTGTGAGTGTGACATAGCGGGAAAGCCTTCTCTTTCTGCAGCTCAATTGAATTGTGTGTTCTAAAATTCACTAACATATATATATATATATATTAAATAGAATTTGAAAGAGGATAAGATTAAAGTATGGTTGACAAAAACTGAAAAAGATTGTATACATAACTAAATTAAAAACAGAGTTTGTTATTTTTTAAAGAAAGGGCAGTTTCGTGAACACGATGATCCATTGTTACTTAAGCTAAAAATATCTCATCACTTTGTCCTATCTTATGCACCAATTAAGACTGGTGTTAAAAACTAACACAGTTATCATCTTATTAAGTTTTCATCACATTTCCATTCCCCGGCATCAATTCACACTAGTAGTCATCTTTGCACTTTATTGAATTTTATACTTATTATAACTTTGGCTATAATTGTTTTTTTAATATTTTAGTTGAACATACAAGTTCCCGAGGAAGAAAAAGACATACTGGTAATTTTTTCTAAATTTTGTTTTATGATTTCAAATATTAATGGAAAGTAATTTATACAACGTTTCAATTTGATTCTATTTCATCATTTTAATGTTTATTGGCTATATTTTTTTTTCATATTTGAATAAAAAAGGAGACAAACACATAAGCAATTCATAACACGTTACTCTTACAAGTGTGTTTTGATTGCAAGGAGCATATAGATTATTATCTCTCTAACGCTAAAGAATCCTAACCCATAATCTCTAATATGTTAATGTTGCATTTATATACATAAATATATAGACAAATGAATAATACACTTACATATGTTTCTAATTCCTATACTATGCATAAATTTTGGTTCTGATTTTATTAAAATTTTCTTCGCTTGTTTTTCTGAATTTTAGAATCATTATCTTTAATCTATAAATTGAGTAAATTTTAGTTCTAACTTATGTTAAAAAAATATTTAATTTTTATCCTAATAAACTTTGAAATCATTGTTTTTTATCACTAATATTTATTTTAAATAGACAAATAACACTTATTTTAATAATTTTAATTTTTTTAGAGTTTTACTTGTTAATATTATATCACATTTAATTATCGTCATGTGATATTGTAAATAAAAAAAAATATTTTTCAATTTTAGAGAAATGAAAGACAATTTTTCATAAAAACTAAAAATCAAAACTCATTTATTTTTCATTATAAAAATGTATTTGAACCTAAATAATATCAATACTATTAAGTTCTATCCATTCATATTATATAATGTACAACAAAAGGTGTAATAATGTACACAGGCAAGTTGTTAATAGATTTTTCTAGCTTTGTCTCTAGTAACAAAGATTTAGACATTAGATTTTAGAATCATGAGGCTTTTTCATTATGCATGTTTGTTCTTTAAGCTAAAAAAGAGTAGGGATATTAAGAAGAATCACTTTGTAAGTTGGTTTCCAGTGATGTCTTTTTAATGAAGCAATTAACAAGTCAAAGAGACAAGACATATGGCACTACGACGGAATAACTTTTGTTGTTCTGTGGGAAAACAACGTTCATTGTCTTCTTCTTACTTTATGCCATATTCCACACCATCTTCATCTGTCAAATTCCCTCCAACGCTTATCTTTAAGCAACAAGCACACTCCATCTTATTCTAGGGCTTTCACGAACATTCTTCTCTTCTGTACTAATACTTTTCAAAACCAAGGGCTCAGTCGCCAAAATAAAATACCCAACACAAACACCAACTATAAAAACTGAACTCAACCCTCAGTTTTTGGCAGCATCAATTAAGTATGGCAAAGACACGCACTGTTGGAGTAGCCATGGACTTTTCTCCCACTAGCAAATTAGCCCTTCGTTGGGCCGTTGATAATCTCATCAACAAAGGTGACCAAATCATTTTGATCAATGTTCAGCCTCCCCAAGCTAATCACACCCGAAAGAAGCTTTTTGAGGACACTGGTTCACGTTAGTGCCCCTCTTTCCCTTTCTCATCTACACGTATTATCATGCACAGTACAATTTATGTTGTTTCTGTTGTTTCATATCAGAATTAGAGTTCCATCTATATGAACAGAATTGTGAATATTATTAAAAAAAGTATATATAAGTTGAGTTCTTCATATTGGTGCAGAGGATGTTTTGTAGATGATAAGTTGTGGTTTTGGTTGACATTTTGTGTTTGATTGGTTAATGGGTTTGCAGCTTTGGTGCCTTTGGAGGAACTGAGAGAGTTGAATTTTACTAAGCAATATGGAATTGGTAGGGATCCTGAGGTCATAGATATCCTTGATACTGCCTCCAAGACCAAAGGGGTATTTATGCTGTTTCTTATTCTGTTATTTGCTTCTGCAGTTAATATAGGAAGAAAGTATGGTGGTAAAGCTTTGTCTTTCTGTGTTGATGTGTTTGAAACAGGTAAAGGCAGTGGCAAAGGTGTATTGGGGAGATCCAAGGGAGAAGTTGTGCAATGCTGTGGAAGATCTTCACCTGGACTCTTTGGTTCTTGGAAGCAGGGGTTTAGGTCCCATTAAAAGGTATCATTATTTTCTTAATTTTTTCTAATCACAACTTATTTTCTTAATTTTTTTCTAATCTCTCTTAAACACTGTTTCTTTCAGGGTGTTGTTGGGCAGTGTAAGCAAGCATGTGATGACAAATGCCTCTTGTCCGGTCACAGTAGTTAAGGCAAAACAATCTTCCCGTTGAATCCCATTGTGAATGATAGTAATAATTACTTAAATAGTTATGTATCTATATGAAGAATCGAAAATACTGTGTTGTTACTTTTCAATGATTGTGTTTTTGGTCGTGTTTGTATTTTTGTGTACATCTCTTGTAATGATGTTATGTCATATCAATATTGATTAAATAAATATATTGAGTTTGGTTTGGTAGGGAGTGCATAGAATTAAAGAATTGGATTGGATCCAGAAATAAGTGCTTAGGGTTGGCCCAGTCTTGAAGCCATGTCCAATTTTAAGCATGTATGATTATGGGCTTAATTTATCGTTGGCTAGAGATCTTAACACTCCATATTCAATTCACACAGATTCTTCTCTGCACCTCCATACTTTCTTTCTGGACCTCCATACACCTCTATAGATTTAGTAAAATGATCATTACATTCTTAATAAAAATAAATAAATAAACCTTATACCTTCTAACCATTTTGTATTCTGTATTAAAAAATCTGAAATAAAAAATTTATGTTTCGAATTATCCAATTCAAAATATAAAAAAAATTCAAATTATATAATTCAAAATAAAAAAATTATATTTTACATTATACAATCTGAAATACAAAAATTATATTATAAATATAATCTGAAACAAAAATACATTTCAAATTATATAATTCAAAATATAAAAATTGTATTTTGAATTATATAATTGAAAATATAAAAAAAATTACATTTTAAATTGTACCATTTAAAATGAAAAAATTGTATTTTAAATTGTATAATTTAGAATACAAAAATTATATTTCAAAGTATATAATTTAGAAAAGATATTTTTGATATTTTCAAAAGTATGGGTGCGCGAAGAACTCATAGAGGTACAGGAAAAATGCGTCTTCAATTCATGCATATAATTCTGGCCCACGACAACATCCATGAAAAGAAAAGCAAGTATAAATGTGACTTGGTGGATTTTAAGATTAAAGTTTATGTTTTGATTATTTTTCGTTTTACAAATTGATTTTTGGAAACAATTTTGCTTTTATTTTCATTTTAAACAGAGTTTCAAGATAGAATTAAAACAAAATTGAATATTTTTAACCATTTTTTTTTTTTAGTTTTACTTTTTTAAATGCACTTTACAGCCTCTCAACTAAAAACCATACATAATTCCTCTCAATTTTTTTTTTCGTTTTCGTAGCTTTCTTTCACTTATTTGTCCAAAATATTTTGCATGCCATTCCATAGCTAATTGTTTATAATAAACTTTTATATATTAAACCGGACTTGAGAAAACGGTTATGCGAGGTTAAGTAACACTTTGAATAGAGGTGTAAACAAAGGTATTCAAGTCGAATACTTAAAAATATATTTGACTTGAGAAAAAATACAGTAATTTTTTTTTCATTATACTCATTTATTTAATTAAATTTAATTAAAAATGGGTTTAAATTGTTAAAAGAATAAGATTTAAGACTAGACCTTAACGTATTTAGTTCATTAGTAATATAATTTGACCAACATTATTAATATTAAGTTTTATTAATAAATCTTAAGTTCCTTACAATTGTTTGTGAAAAAAGGACTCGTTTTCTTTTAATATTATTTATCCTCTTTAAATTTTAACTAAAAAAAATCCATAAATAAAAATTAAATATGTTCTTTTATAAAAAAAAAATTGTTATTAGAAACGTGTTTTTTTATGTAATGTGCGGGATCTATTTAGATCTTTTTAAAATACACACAAATTATTTACATGTTGTTAATAAGCTTTTATAACTTGAGCTTAACTCGTTTAAATGAGTGAGCTTAATCTAAAGCTTGTGTTTTCTTATTTAATTAAATAAACATACCTAATTAAACCTTCAATGAGTCAAATCGAAATAATTTAGACACATTTTGTGTGTGTATTTGTTTAGACTGGGTTCTTTTCTTGAATATTTAGTGAGCGTTTTCTTATTTTATAAACTATGTTTTTAATATATGTCGTTTAAGGATTATGAACACGAGTAGGGAAACTACATGTCTATAAAACTCTCTGAAAGAGAAAGTTAATTTCGGATATGATTATGAATAAATTCGAATTTGTAAAGGCCATTTATCCATAACAATATTTCTTGCGCTTAGATTTTTTTTTTTTTACAAATATTAAAATTGAATTAAATGTTTTATGAATATAGAGATGTAAACAGTTTCACTCAATTCGCAAATTCATCTAATCTAATTATATTTGTTATAATTAGGTGGTTAGCATGTTCATAGATTTCATATTCTATTAACTTGACTTAATCTAACTACATAATAAATATATAATAATTATTTAGTAATTTTACTATAAATATTATTTTGATATTTTATTATATAATTGTTATTTATATTTTTTATTATAAATACAGTCATAACCTGATAAAATTTTCAAAAAATATTAAGTTTGAGGTGTTTTTGGAATAATGAGATTTTTTTAAATTTTTAATACCATGCTCTAACTCAACCAAATTATGATAAGTTTAGGTTATAAAATGAAAAAATAAAATAAAATAAATTCAAAATAAATTTTGCTTCGCATTATAATGAATTGATTAAAAAAATATCAATTCATTTTTATCATTAAAATTTTAATTAATAGTTTTATCCATATTTGATAAAAAATCAATCAAATTCATTAACAAAAATTTTATTGATGCATAATCAATCCATACATAAATATATACTTTAAAAAGTTAAAAACACATTGTTGAAACAATTTTCAAAAAATATTTTTTAAAATGAATTTAAGATATATTTAGTGATAAAAAATTATTGGACTAATTTTGATAATTAAATATTAATAAAAATATAACATTAATGATTGATTTAATCCAATAATTTTTTTAATGAATAAATTTAATAGATTTATTTGAGAATAAAAAATGAATTGGTTTGACATCCTTAAGACTTTGTTTGGTTGGGGGAGTGGATTTGAGAAAATGGATTTGAAGGAATTTGAGTAAATTGTGCAACCATGAAAGAATTGTTTGGATTAATAGATGAATGTTAAGATTTGAAGGAATTTGAGAAGATTGATTATGAAAGTTTGGGAATGATTTGATAGATATTATAGATTTATTTTTATTTTTTAATTGATATATTTCTGAAATTACTAATTAACTCTTGTGAAATAAGATGATAAAAAATAAAATAATTGGATTAAATTGATTTTAATATAAAAAACATTACTAAAATTATTTAAAATTATTTATCTTCTAAATTATTTAAAACTAAACATAAACCCTAATTAATGCAATAAAATCACAAATTTAAATTCCTACAATCTAAAGAACTTTTTTTTATTGAAATTTACTAGTATTTTTTAAGTATAAATTATTTTTACATTGTACTTAAATTGAAACTTTTAAAATTATTAGTCTAAATAAAAATAGTTTGCAATGTCTTTTAAATTTACTTTTTTATTAATTCTCTTACTTAAAAAGTTAAATATTTTTTTATTATATTTTTAAGAGATTAAATACAAATTTTTTGAATTTTTATTTTATTTCTATAAAAATATTAATAAGTTATAATAAAAAATATATAAACAATCTACTTAAATTGATTAAAACAAATGAAACGTGTACTTAAATTTGAAATAAATAATATTAATAGATAACATTTAATTAAAAGTAATTATTCAAAATTAAATACTTTTATTAACATATATATGATTACCATTAAATGTTATATACATTTACAAGGGTTTTCGTAATTTTCACTTCATTTATGAGTTTATTTCATAATTTCAAGTTTCATTCCTTCAAATCTCTTCACATGATCCAAGATGTCATCCTGCAAATCCTTCTCATCCGTTCTCTCAAATTAGGTCAACCAAACAACCTTCATCCCCTCCAATTCATCCTGTTGAACAATAAATTTTCTCAAATCAGTTCAACTAAACAGGCACTAATACAACTAAATTTAATTGAAATAAATACAAAATTAAAATAAATTTAATCCAAATGAAGCCTCTTAAATCCCTATCATATTATATTATCACAACTAGTTTTGTTATCCAATAGTTTATTAAATTAGAGAGTAATTCATTGGGTGTAATATAATTACCATGGATGAAATAACCTTTTGCATAGTGAAATTGACGACGAAGTTTTGGCTTGACGATTAGTTGCTACTGCCGACAATAATCTATTTCCAGAAGGCATTTAAAGCCCCATTTCACCATAATAGGTTGCAAGAAGAAATAAACAGATATTTTGGAAAAATGGTTCATCAATCGTCATCATTCACCTCTACTCATTATTATGGTAGAAACTTCCTTATTTAACCAAAACCAACATTAATGTGCTTAAAGTCAATCTTTTAAAGCTCATTATTGTTGTGTCTTTTAGAAAGTAACCTCACATCAAGCAAGCATGGTGTGTCAAGAAGTGAGTTTGGAAAGCAAAAGTGAAAGTGAAAGCTTTGATAATTTGGCTGCATTACATAAACTAATCATGGTTGGTAAGATAAGATCTCAAAAACACAAATTTTTTTGGATGAATCAAAATGGTCCATGCCCACTATTGGTGCATGCATATGAGTGTAACTAGTTCAGTGCGTGTGGCGTTCTCTTATTTGTTTGTTGTCACAACTTAGAACTAAAATATAGAAAATGTCAGACTCTGCCTATGAACACACAAGGAATTGTCCTTTGTGAGTTATAAATACTTTTGAATAGAAAAGGAATGGGTGAAAGAAAAAAACAGAAACATAAAAAAAGAGTTGAAAAATTAAAGGCATATAAGTGTGTACTTAAATTTTATTTTTTTAATTGTAATACATTGGTTTAGGCTTTGGGGTACCCGTGAAAATTGGATCCTCCAGCAAACTTTTGTTTCTTATGCATGTGTTGGAGCAAACTCATTATCCTAGTAATTTGCATTTTAATTGCCAAAGTGAAATGAATTTGTCAATCCCATTCCCACTTGTAATAACCATTTTTGTCTTCTTTGTCATTAGATTCTTTTAATATGTGTTCATAACTATCATTTGCTGTACATCATAAAATCCAATTCGTACCTAGAGCAATTCACGCAACAAAATTTTATTATACTCTCTTGTTTCTATATGATAAAATGTATAATTAATAAACGTTTTTGACAAAAACATATATGATAATAATAATAATTATTATTAACGTAATTAAATAAGAGCTACAATTTTTCTATTAAAATGATTAAAATTTAGTACATGTCAGTAAAAAATAAAATTTCATAGATAAAAATTGATTAGATGCCACAACCTTTTAATTTTGAGGCTTAAAAGATACAAGTCTTGTTATCTTAAATATTTGTAATATCAATTAAAATTTTAAATTAATAATTATATAACTACTAAATTGCTTAATTAAAACTCATAATTAAGATGAAACTTGATATAAATAATGACCTAATTAGATGTAACATTTTTCAATCATGGAATTTAAGGATAATAAAATAATAAAATAAAAAATTATGAATATACTCATTTTTTTGCGTAATTCTGATTCATTATATTATATGTAGAGTAAGAGATCATCTATATATATCTACTTATTTTGGGTTGAAATAAATCTTTTAAAAATTAGAAGTAACATGTTTGATTGATTATAGGTTATTGTTGATGCTAATACTTGTTTTTTTAATAAGTAATTGACTTTCTTATTTTGAAATTTAATTCTATAGATTAATCTTCTTTTAACATTTTTTCAATATTTTCTTAATAATATTAATAGCAACTCAATTATTTTTTATTTGCTTTTTATATATCTGGGGAAATATGATTTTATTCTTAGAAAAATACAAAATGCATTATGTCATATTATTTATTAATATAGCAATATTACATTGTGAAAAAAATTAGTGTATAATTACTAGTGTTGTTTTTAATCAAGTCATTGTTAGATTAAATAAAACTAAAATCCTTATTTGTGTTTTGTTGTTATTTATTATAGTAGTAGTTCTTCACTTTTAAGATACGAGGTTGGGTGCTTTCATTCCTGTTACATGAGGTATATGAAAAATGAGACATTTTTGTAAGTTTATTACTTTAATGCATGTTATATCTATTCAGAATCTTATTATTAATGGGTGGATGTTATTCAGAATCTATCTTTTGACGTGATGATCAATATTACAGATAAATTTCTTATTTTGAAATCTTTAATTTATTAATATTCATACTTGTAAAGCTTTTAGTATAACTATCGTTATATAGAAACTACTTCGGGTTGGTTGGTTATATGAAATATAATGTAGATGACCTGAATATGGATGTTCTGATTTTGCTACTTGTCTTAATATTTTTAAAGATAGCAAAAGGAAGTATATGAGATTTTAATACTTTTAAAGGTAGCAGAAGGAAGTATATGAGATGTTTGTCTTCTTATATTGATATTATTATTATTTGATATTATCTTAAAGATTGAAATTATGAGTGTCATACTTGTCACTGAATTGATGATAATTAAAGGATATCTTTTTTATGGTTGGACAATAATTAGTAATTAGATATTGTTCCTTAGAATCATTAAAGTAAATGGAAATGTTGCATTATTGTGGATAAATATTTAAATTTTAGAGTTTCTTATATTTTTATATTTTTATGGAATTGAATAAATGTGTTGAGAGTCTCATAGCATGTGTGTAAATTTGAAGAAATATTTCTCTTAATATGAAAGAATTTCTTATTGTATTAATTATGACTTTTTCAGGAACATGTTTAAATTATGAGTATAAATTTCCCTCATTGCAAGAATGTAGTTTGCTCCCATACTTGTTTGTATTCATTTTACTCTTTCTTTATACATATCCTCAAAATAACATATGATAGTTGAATGATGAGATATTAACCTAATTAAAATATCCTTTTCATAATAGTGATGTCTTCTATATATAAAAAAAATCGTTTTTAGAATATATATGCAAACTGTCTACCAAAAGCCTCACAAGATTAATAGTTACATGAAGACCAAAAAATATTAATAATAGATATAGTTGAATAATATAGTAATAATTGTTTTTTATATTCAAGCAGACCTCACGATCACATGTGTACAAAATTAACAATGCACAATACAAGACTTTGAAAAAAAAATATTTATTTTTGAGAAGATCTGTCAAACCTTTTACACATTTTTTAAATATCAAAAATAGAAATTCAAAGAAAGACCTACCACTAAAGTAGATCGTGAGAAAAGCTTGAGGAGGACCTCACAAAACAAAGGGGAAATGAAACAAAATTTGCATAAAATCTATTAATTGTTCAGTTTAGAAAGGAGCAAATAGAAATAATTGATGTGGGAAGTAAAATTGAGTGAAATTTTGGAAAGAATTGTGTGGGCACTTGAATTATTCATACATAAATGATCATAGGAATCAGCACTTTCCCTATTTCCAGCTATGCTCACTAACTTTGGGACCCTTATGAATATTCATCCACATTAGTGCAAACTCATATATAAGTACTTTCCATACACCGCACGTTTCATTAGGATAACAAGCTCCCACAAAACCATGAAAAACTATCAGACATTTCTCACATGCTTGTATTCTATTATGGAATCACGTGCTTCCATAAATGCCAAATTCCCTTCAGTCATAAAACAACTAATTTGGCTATCAATTGTTAATAAGAAATGCTAAACCCTAGCTCTGTTCAGTGTGTTCTACGTATCATTATTAGGGGAATAATGATAAAATGTCCCGTGATTCATGATTCAATGACTGTGATAAAATACATATAAAATGCATTGAGGTTGACTTGAGGTTGAGGTGTAGATACATGGGATCTTTGGTTTGATTTTCATGAAGTGAGACGGTGGTGAATTTTGTCAATGGCGGTTTAAGAAATCATAACTTATTATACCAATGATTATGTAAACGTTACTATAAATTTTGATGAAAATATTGTTTAGCTTAATTTAGTGCTTATTTTTCGAACATTGATCAAATAGTTTGCTAAATATGTAATAAAATCCAGGTATTTAAACTGGAAAATAAAATTAAACTTGAATCATATGAAAAGTTAACATTTAGTTTGACTAGTATATAAAATTATTAAATTTCTTAAGTTAGAATCGGCATGTTACAAACTTTGCGACAATTAATACATCATATTCAACTAACTTAATTTCTTTTATTGAGAATGATTTCACCTAAAAGTAATAATATGCGCAGAAATTTGTATAACTATCCACAAATTACAAAAAAAAAAATTAATATTTCAATTTATAAACTATATCTTTCCTTAATTTATAGAGATACTTTTTCAAAACAAAATCGATAAGGATTTAAACGAACTATATTTAAAAAATAATAGTCATAAAAGTGTGAACAAAACTTAAAATGGAAACATCGAGACCAAATAAAAGAATTAAGTCACTCTTTTATCTTTATCTCAATTAGAAAATTTGTCTGCGTAACATTAGAGAATCAGCAAAATACAACCAAATAACCTTTGAGACAGCAATGCAATCATACGTATAATAAGAACAGAGACCAGTACGAGATGGTGTCATGCTGAAGTAAAAAATAACCATTTGTGATGCACGAAAAGAGAAAAGATTAGAAATTGAAAATGAATAGTTGTGTATTATTGTAGAGAATAAGAGGGGTTGTATATCTTGACATTTGAATACTGACAGAGACTACATGTTGAATTTTATTAACAAAAAAGGCATGTTGGGAAAGAGAAAGCTGTCCTACTTGCATTATGAATGCGAAAACGAAGCTTTGAAGATGTTGAGACATATATGCAACCGTGAGAAAACTGAAGATCACGACCAGTCATATTTAAATGATGGTTCAACTAGGTTGCCACCGGATTCCACACATAGCTTCAATGTGCAACAACTTTCTAAAGCATGTGTTTGCAGTTCAATCATGTTTCATGTATGAAAAACTGCAACTTTTAAATGATTCCTGGAGATCTTAGTGGACTAAAAACTCATCTTATTATAAATTGATTTTATGTGATTAATTGAAGTGCTTTTCTTAATATGATATTAATTAGACACAAAGATAAATTATAATATATAAGTATTAAATACATACAACAAGTCAAAATATATATGATTGAATTAGATATAAAGTTACTTTTTAATATATTATTATTAAAAATTATTATTTTTTAAGTATATTGTCTCGTTTATTTTTAATGAACTTGTTTATATATATGAATTAAGAAAGTGTCTTAATATTTCGTTGATCTGCTGTTCTATTTTTTCTTAGGTCTTGATTAGAGTCGAATACCTATAAAAAATTCTCGGACACTAAATCAATATTCGATAGTTTAAAGTGGATAGGGTTTAATCTGAAAATACATATTCATTAGTATATTTTATATGATTTTAATCATTCTTTTTCTATTTGTTACTTATGCTTAATGAGACTTTTTGACATTATATTAAATTTTATATTTTTTATGTGGTTTGTCTGTTACGCATGATCTATCAAGTTAATAATTGATGATATTAAATATTAGTGATTCCAATTGTATATAATAAATGATTTTTTTTTTATCATCACAAACATGTTCTCACACCCTTCAATAATGTATTAAATTAGATTTAAAATCTAATTTTTTCAATAATAATGATAATAATAATAATTATTAATATTATTGTTGTTTGATGATTATTATTTTTTAATTAGGAGAATGGAAGAACGAGGACAAAGACGATAAAGACATATAGGGTAGTTTGTTAGAATAACTTGCTCTGCGCAAATAAATAAAGGGTGCGAAACTATAGTCCATGTGTCGGTTTTCCCAGTTCCATGTACAAATCCTCAATCTTTGTGTTTTTTAGTACACCTCCCACCTCTTAATTACCTTTTTTTTTTAAATAAAACTTGTCCCCTTCCCCTAAGATGATAATTATATATAAAAATTTAAAAATTAAATTATTAATTAAATTGAACCAATATATATCAACAAAACCGACTACTTAACCACATTAATAATGCATATACAATTCACTAGCTTTAAAATTTATTTTTATACTTTTAACTGTCAAATATATTTAAATAATCAGTTCTTGCATAGGATAAAAATGTATAACAGTATGTACGGATCTCTATAAATAAAATTGGTTGGGAGTATTTAATGGGCGCCCATTATTAATATATATGATTTTTTCTTCACTAGCATATTAATTGGACAATGACAGATATCATGGTACACATGTGAATATCCACTAGCTATAAAAATAAATGTATATTTTTTTAATGGTAAAATTAAAATCAAAGTTTTAATCAGAAATTTATATTAATAATATATTTTTAATAAATCTATCTTTTCTTTTTAAGCTGATAAAAATTAAAGGTGGTTCATATAAGGTTGTTAAAAAGAAAAATTTCAATTGGAAATTTCCCAACTTTGTTTTACTTAATGTAATTTACTTATTTTTTTTAATTATGTTTTCAAATAGGAAAATTCTATTTAAATTTTTATTTTGAAATTAAACAAATTAATTTGTTTTTAAGTCTATATTTTGGAGTCATGCTTTATTTTATTATTAAAATGAAAAAAGGAAATAATTATTTTTTAATATTCATGCATATCACTGACTTTTTGAAACCCCTGGTAGTTGTCCGTCCAACGTGTTAGGTTAACTGACTCAAGTTGAATTTGTTTATTTGTATAGCTATTTTTTCTTTTATTTTTCCAACGAGAATGAATGTTTTGTATTTATCTTTACACTTACTAAAAGCTTTTATTCGAGTTTATTCCTCAAATTTGATCTTAAATATTAGTGAAAGTGGTATTTATTGATTAAAATAAAAAATGTATAAGCCTCTAAATCTGGGTTTGTGTTATTCTGCGTGCATAATTGCAAATTGATGGGCTAACAATATACATAATCAAATAACACAAATAAACGACTTTTATGCTATTTTGATTTTTATAATTTATTATTATTATTATTATTTTGCAACACATCTATCGTAAACGGACTTCAAATTATTATATTTTTAAATTATATTAATAAATTAAAAGTACAACTTTTATTTTTAAAATAAAAACAAATAAATTATTTTGTCACGTTTATTCAATTTTTAAAAATTAAAAATTTTACCTACTTTTCATAACTTCCGTTAAAAAAATAAAAATTGTGTTGGCCAATTTAATTTAAAATAATGATAATTAGAAGTCATGTTCAAGAGAAAAGAAAAACAAATTTACAGAAATTAAAACAGTGTACAATGAACACGATTTTTAAGAGAGAAAAATAATGTTTATTCTATCATACTTCCTGATTCTAACTCAGAAAATAGAACTTCTTAAATATAAAGGCATGTGAGTTACTATTTATATTGATGTAATAAATTTTGAATTTATGTATTTTGATGAGAAATTGTAATAAAAATAGTAGATTTGACATTAAAGTACCATGTCTGGGAATTACCGTATGGGAATGTGTGACGTAATTAATTAAGTAAAAACGGACAGAAGAGTACATGAGTGTGGACACTTTTTGCAGGGTCACAAATTTGAAGTGGTTGGTGGAAATGAATATATCAGAAATAGATCTGAGTTTGAGATTGGTATGGTTAGTGGACTTTGAGAAGAAGTAACCTAATTTTCAAAAAAGGCATTATGGAGTTTGAGTAGAAGCTTGGTAAAGTATGCCACCAAAACCTTCTTTCCATACGCATACCTTTATGCAAAAAACACCATCATCTTATCTATAATAAACAATCATACCAATATTGAAACTACTCTCTCCACTCTTCTGATCTCACCTTTTTCTTCTAACGGCTCTTTGTCTTATGTTATCATCAAATTGCTTCACACAACGTTGCGTGTTCACCAATTCTAACGCCACATTTTTTTATCAATTTGTTTCCCTTGTATTCCACCAAACCAGCTTCACTTGAGCAACATTTTTCTGTTGGCTGTTTTCTTCTAAACTTGTGCCTATTCTCTTTTTTTTTTCCTCACTTTCTGATTCTGTAAAATAACTTATCCTTGTCAAACTGAAATGAAGGCATCATTTTCTGATTTCCAAGGAAAGGGAATAACTAAAGAAAGAAAAAGTGATACACATTCACACACACACAAAGAAGAAAGAGCAAGTGAGCAACTTCCTCACCGATTCCACAGTTCTATCCTTGTATAATTAAAAGCATAAAAGATGAAACCTTTTTTCTCCCTTTATTCCTTTCTAATCCCATGGTATTTCGTAACAGAATCTGGGCAACATTCAACCCCAAGTATACTAAAGTTCCAGTAAAAGCTATATATATGTATATTAATAGAGAGAGAGTATTGTACATTGAATGTTTAATTGACAGGTAGAGTTACAGAGACATGATTATGATGAAATCAAAATTGTGGTACTATAATATTCTTTGGGTTATGGTATTGGCTCATAAAAGTCATGGTTTGCACTTTGTCCTCTATGTTGTTGGTAAAGTTTTTAAAACTTTTTAATCAATCTTTGTTAATGATTTTTTTCTTTAGTTTTTTTTTTTCTTCTGTCTAAAAGACACAGTCTTTTCTCCTCCTTATCCTGTTCTTATCTGCTAACCCTTTGGCTGCGCTTAAATACGAGACACTATTTTTCTTTTCAACTAATAAAATTACCTTTTCAGCATGTAATTAATTTTAATAGTAAATGTGTCTGTATAATCACTTTTTCGTATTTAAATGTATTTTTTTTTACAAAGACAAAATCAAACTATCTAAGTCAACTTCTCCCTCGTGCCTTATTATATATAAAGTGATTATTTTTATTTATATATTTTAATTTCTGATATATTCTTTAGTCTGTAAAAAATTATTTTTATTTTTTTCTTCTTCCTTCTCTTGTTCTAAATAACCTTCAGAAAAACCGATTCTCTTCCGGTCCTCTTTGTATAATTAAAAATCATAATATTTTTTAACATATAAAATATAGTTTTAATTAAAATTGTAACAAATAAATGTTTCCAACATACACTTATATTTTATATTAGTGAAAATTTTAAATCGTTATGTAAACTGATTTTTGTATTAATATTACAAATATTAAAATTTAATTTATATATTTCCTATATTAAAAAAAAAACAGTACAAGAATTAATATATGAAATGTACTAAAGAAGAGAGAGTTTAACACATAAATTTCCTTCAAAAAGTCGTGGTGAAGTAAATAATCCTCACAAACGTAAAATAAAGGTGCAAACAATAAAGAATAACTCTATAATCGCTCACATAACCTTATATAGTTATTTCAATTTGTACTAGTTTATAATCAATGCTTCCACTTCAAATTATTATCATGTACATTTACATAACACCATTTTATTTGTCTTTGCGTCTTCTTCTTCATTATGATCTTGAGTACAAATAATATACCATTTAAAAGAATTCATGAAACGACAATTTGATCGTATACACAACTTGTAGACAGCCAAACAATGTATATGTTTTTATCGTGCAAAACATTTTCCATCTTAATTTATCCCTTCACCGTTACATTGAATGGAGAGTATAAAAAGTAGTATTTTATTTATAGTAATTAATTAATGATAAATAATAAATATCAGGAGAGAGAGAGAGGGAGTGAGCAAAGAATTTGTCTGCAGTTGAATTGAATTGAACGCATTCATACGCAAAGTCTCGTCACTTTCTTAAACATCAATATTATGTGAATGATTAAACATAATAAATTTGATTTGATGAATAATGTGGGTTAAAAATGTTAGGAAAATTGTAATTAAATAGTTAATTGAAGATTATGGAGATGAGTGACGGTTGAGAAATGGGAGAGAGGGGACAGGTGTCGAAGTGGAGAAGAACACTCTCTCTTGGGATTCTCTGAACCCGTGAAGTCTCTCACTCTCAACTTCTCTTTCTCTTTCATTTTCACACTCCAAACCAAAACAAACAACAAACAAAGAAACATAACAAAGACTCAGAATTCAACAATTCAATCTCTGCTTCGCCAATGTCGCATCTCTCAACGTTCTTTATGTTTGCTTTCTTCAATATCGTAACCGCAGCCACCGAGTTCGACTTTGGAACTCTAACATTGGGAAGCCTCAAGCTTCTGGGCGACGCTCACTTCAACAACGGCACCGTCAGCCTCACGCGCGACCTCGCCGTTCCCACCTCCAGCGCCGGCAGAGCTCTGTACTCCCGTCCGGTCAGGTTCCGCCTTCCGGGTAACCGCTCTCCGGCCAGCTTCACCACCTTCTTTTCCTTCTCGGTGGCCAATCTCAACCCTTCCTCCATCGGCGGCGGCCTCGCCTTCGTCCTCGCGCCGGACGACGAAACGATCGGCGACGCTGGTGGCTTTCTTGGACTTAGCGCAGCCGCCAGCGGCGGCGGCGGCTTTATTGCCGTGGAGTTTGATACGCTTATGGACGTAGAGTTTAAGGACATTAATGGGAACCACGTTGGGGTGGACTTAAACAGCGTCGTTTCGAGCGAGGTTGGTGATTTGGAGAGCGTTGGGATCGATCTGAAGAGCGGTGATGTAATTAATGCGTGGATTGAGTTCGATGGATCGAGCAAAGGGTTGAGCGTGTGGGTTTCGTATTCCAATTTGAAACCGAAAGATCCCGTTTTGTCGACGACCCTCGATGTGGATAAGTATTTGAATGATTTTATGTATGTGGGGTTCTCAGGTTCCACGCAGGGTAGCACAGAGATTCACAGAATAGAGTGGTGGAGTTTCGGTTCGTCTTTTGATGCTGCTGCGGCGGCGGCTGCGCCGCCGCCTCCACCGGCGGTGAGTTTGATGAACCCGACGGCGAATGCGGTGAAGTCGGCGCCTCCGTCTTTGGCTCCTTCTAATAGCGAAGAGAAAGAGAGCAAGAGCAAATCATCTTGCCACAATGGGCTGTGTAAGCAGAATTTGGGAGCGGTTGCTGGTGTTGTTACTGCTGGGGCATTTGTTTTGGCTATTTTTGCTGGTGCATTGATTTGGTTTTACTCGAAGAAGGTTAAGCGTGTTAAAAAGTTTGATTCTTTTGGTTCGGAGATCATTAAAATGCCGAAGCAGTTTACCTACAAGGAGCTGAAGTCTGCTACCAAGTGTTTCAATGCGAATAGGATCATTGGTCATGGCGCGTTTGGGACTGTGTATAAGGGGGTTTTGCCTGAGAATGGGGACACCGTTGCGGTGAAGAGGTGCAGCCATAGCAGTCAGGGAAAGAATGAGTTTTTATCTGAGTTGTCTATCATTGGGAGCCTGAGGCATCGGAATCTTGTTCGGCTTCAAGGGTGGTGCCATGAAAAAGGGGAGATTCTGCTGGTGTATGACTTGATGCCCAATGGGAGTTTGGATAAGGCTCTGTTTGAGGCCAGGACACCGCTTCCCTGGTCTCACCGGCGCAAGATTTTGTTGGGCGTGGCGTCGGCCTTGGCCTACTTGCATCAGGAGTGTGAGAATCAGGTGATTCACAGGGACATAAAGACTAGTAATATAATGTTGGATGAAGGGTTCAATGCCAGGTTGGGAGATTTTGGTTTGGCGAGGCAAACGGAGCATGATAAGTCGCCGGATGCCACGGTGGCTGCCGGGACAATGGGGTACCTGGCACCGGAGTATCTCCTGACTGGAAAGGCCACAGAGAAAACTGATGTGTTTAGTTATGGTGCAGTGGTTCTTGAGGTGGCGAGTGGGAGAAGACCGATAGAGAAGGATGGGAATGGGGGTGGTAAAGGTGGAATTAGCTGCAATTTGGTGGAATGGGTATGGAGTTTGCACCGGGAAGGAAGGTTGCTATTGGCGGCGGATGGAAGGCTAGAGGGGGAGTTTGATGAGGGGGAGATGAGGAGGGTGCTCTTGGTGGGGCTAGCTTGCTCTCACCCTGATCCATTGGCTAGACCTACTATGAGGGGTGTGGTTCAGATGCTGGTGGGGGAAGCTGAAGTGCCTATTGTCCCAAGAACCAAGCCTTCCACTGGTTTCAGTACTTCTCACTCTTACTTACTGATGAGCTTGCAAGATAGTGTATCTGACTGTGATGGTATCATTACTATCTCTACATCCACATCAGAGAACAGCTTCAGTCTTGGAGATATATAGTCTGATCTGATTGAAATCTTTGGCTGGTACTAGGCCATTTTTTAATTATTGACTCATATAGTGTAAATAGAGATATGTATTCATTTGTTCTTGTATGTAAATGACAATAACATGCAATTAAGGGTCCTGAGAAAGAAATTTTGGGGTTCAAGCGATTCTGCCACTAGAGCAGAGTGCTGGCGTACAGATTTTGGCAGAAATTAATTGGAGGATTCATCTCATGCTGCGGAGCAATGCAAGATGTTGATGTGAAATGTTAAGGGTCAATGTAGGGAAGGTGATGTAACTTTAGATAGATTATTGTTCTATTTCTAATTTATGCCCAATTACGGGTTTTACATTAAGCAATTTGATTCTAAACAAGATTTTTTGGAAAATTTGAATTAAGTGTGCACGGTATAATAAAGTTAGAGATTTCTTGGAAGCTTTCTCCCTTGCCCTATTCATGGCAATGCAGGATTTTGTAAATCTCAGCACATACAGAAATATACACTGTATATAACTAAATAATGCCTCAGCTTTATATATGGTTATCAGTCATTGAAACTGGGTAATGTTTCTTTCCTCTTTGATATCTGTTACTTATTTTAGAATTTTGTGATTAGGATATAAATGGTGTTTATTCATATGATTTTGTTCTGCTACAAATTTAGACTACTCCTTTCCTTATGGATAGCATTGCATTCTTCTTACGAGTAATGGTGACAGAACAATATTAATATCGTGTTGTCCTCGCTAGAGGAAATTTATGTTGTTGCGTTAAAAAGTGGAGTAACTTCAAGTCCAAACACGATCAATTATTTTCCATTTTATAAAACCAAGAACATTGATAAAATTGTAGCTAAGAACAATTGCAGCATATCTAAAAAAAAAAGTGATGTAATTGGTGAAGGGAAATATTCAGTTATCCTCCACATCTTATATGAGCATTAAGCTGCAAATCTTTCTCTTAATAACTTCTAAATACTACTCCCTCTTAATTTAAATATATATTTTTTTATATTCAGTGGATTAAAATATAATTAAATTAATTTAATTAGATTTTATTTAATTGTATTATTTTAAAAATATTTTCCTGTTTCATGTAAACATCACCTCCAAAAATAATATAATTTTTTTAGAGATAGTTTAAAAGTATGATTTTTTATGAAGTAAAGAAAATTTAATAAATTAAACTAACATTTTTAGTTGATGCAAAAATAGACATTTTTGTTTATACGTGAGTCTGCAAAAAAGTACTGTTCGTAGAGGTACAAGGAGCTTTCTGAAAGAAAATGACACTGATTATGAATTTATACCCACAAAAACCTGAATATAGCTTTTTATCCTACTTTTACTTTGTAGAGTGTACAGGTTTTGCTATGTAGTAAAGTTAGGTTTCGTCAACATAATTTTTCGTTAAAAGACTAGTTTACTTTGAACTTATCACTTTATATTTAAACAGTATGAATATACAATTGTAAAAATTAATCATTTCACAAATTTATGAACAACTATTTAATATGACTCGTTAAAAATGGCCAAGTCCAAAACAATAGAACACTAAGCCTCTAAGAAAAGAAATAGAAGAAGCTGGGAAGAAGGTATTGGACATAAAACTAGGAAGAAACTCAAAAGTCCTACTCTAACTATTCAAATTGATAAGTTTGATTTGATATGCTCTTAGCATCAAATAATTTTACTGTGATTCAATACTGGACCTAAATATACTTTTAGTTTTAATGGAATTAACAAATTTTAATTTTAATTTCTATGAAAAAATTTAGAATAAAATACAAAGAATCAAAATTAAAATATATTAATTTTATGAGTTCTAGAAATATACTTAAATCTTAGTTTTATATTCATAGATCAGTTACCGAATTTAATTATATTAAGAAATAGTGAATTATAAGAACGAAAAGAATAATAAATATTTTCTTACATCTGTAATCAAATATGAAAAAAATGCATATTTTCATGCTAATTTTTAAAACAATAGTTAAACTCATTTAACTTTTTGATTTTATAAAGGAAGTTACATTTCGTAAGACTGTTTTTAGTCATATTCATTACAAATAATGTTCAAGTTTGATAATAAGAGCATTTTAAAAATAATCCCATTAAATTGAGTTGATTTAATTAAAAATTACTAATATTACAATTGATTAAATATAAGTATTTTATTATTTGTATTTAAATTTAGAGGAATATTGATGGATGGATTTTTAAGAAAGTAGTGATATATTAATATTTCAATAAATTCATACAACTAGTTTACATCTATTATTTTGTGTTTTTTTTTGTCAATTATAAAGGTTTATTTTTTTAATTGTCATTACTTTAAAAATAGGTTGCGAAGTAGTTGATTCAGTGTGAACAATTATTTTCCTTTTCTAAATGCCCAAAGAAATGAACATTAGACTGAAACGTTTGTATAAATGATTAATCATTTTTCCTATATGCACTAGAACACGTTTACTTGAACCAACTTATCAAGAAACGAATTTTTGGGAGCAGAAGAACATAACTTGCACTGATAAAACAAAATAAATCATATCATAATAGTCAAAATTTTATGAGCATATTCATGCACACTAATTCTCATACCGGGATAATTAAGTCTGTCGTAAAATTTGTGCTTATCAAAGGTTGTCACGCAGGAATTGTTCTGCTCTGCTCTGCATAAATTACTAAAATTGATCCAAAACAGGGCTCTAACAAACACCATTCATCTTCTTCTTTTCCATGACAAACTTCTTCCAAACTGAAGTGATTTCCCTCTGTGTCTCTAATTCAGTCTTCTTGGCAATCAAAACTTTATCTTCACCTTCTTCTCCAGTAGCCGTTACGGTATTGGTGGTGATTACCCTAGCAGGAAGCATCTCCAGCTCGCGCACCACTTTAGTGACATCAATGACAAGACGCTCCGCAAGGGTGCGAGAAAAGTCCTCTCTAACCACAACACGAAGCACTGTGACATGTTCTGCATCTGGGGGCATAGTGTATGCTGGCACTATCCATCCATAGCGCCTCAGCAGGTCAGAGATTTGGAACTCATTGAACTGGCTGTGGTCCTTCAAAGTGAAGGCCACCAATGGCACACCAATGTCTTTAGACACAATGTCAAACCTTCCAGTTTGCTCTAGACCTTCCTTAAGCACTTGCATGTTGTCTCTGCAGTTTTCCATCACCATTTTATATCCCTGCAAACCCAATTACTCAAGTTCAATATTAATACGGTTCAATTAGTCAAGTTCAATTTTAATACAAGTATGACTGATCAAATAGTATGTTTTGTGCTCAAGGATGTCTTATAATACCTCATAACCCAATCGAATTAGTTGGTAGTACTGAGCAATAACTTGGCTAGAACCTGCATTGCAAATTTTATGCAAAAAAAAATAAAATTAGTGATCAATATGCATAACCTAGTTAGTGGTACAAAGGGCATAATTCAAGTCTATTCTAATTGAGTGTGTCAATTACCTTTGGAGAAGTTGAGGGTGAAGGTGGGTTGATCAGCTCCAAGATAGTTAATGTGGAAGATGAGTTCCTCAGGAAGGTCTTCCTTGGTTCTCCAAATGACCCAACCAATTCCAGCATAGACTAGACCATATTTGTGTCCACTAACGTTGATGCTCTTCACCAGTGGTAACCGAAAGTCCCACTCAAGCTCTGGATAAAGAAAGGGTGCAATGAATCCACCACTTGCTGCATCCACATGAATTGGAGTGTCCCATCTACCCAATAATTAATTTCACATGTCAATTCCATCTCTAAAGCACCTTAAACTCGATTCACAAAATAGGAAAATAGTTAAGATCCGATCAATATTTATAGCACACACACCCAGTTTCCTGATTCTTTTCTACTAGGAGATCATTTAAGCGCTTGACATCTTCAAACTCGCCGTTCAAAGTGGAACCAAGGATAGCAGCAACACAAATGGTGTTCTCATCCACCATTTCCACTGCCTTTTCAGGGTCCATTACAAAGTATCCATCACTCAGTTTCACCTCTTTCAACTCCACCTCAAAGTACCTCGCAAATTTCTCCCAGCAAACCTTCCCATGAGCAGAATGAATTAAGTTCAGTGACTTCTTTTTTAATACATGAGCGTTTAACAGCACACTTAACACACTCGTTAAATAAAAATTTATTGAAAACTATATAAAATCATAATAGAAACTCGTTAAATAAAAATTTATTGAAAACTATATAAAATCATAATAGAAACTCGTTAAATAAAAATTGAGACTCACCAAACATTGAAGTTTTTAATCTATAATCAATTTTAAAAATAATGACAAAGGGTATGTTGAAAGAGCGTATTATAAAATGCGTTAGTAGTTTTTTTCTTCTTTGTTAGTAGTTTCAAAACAGTTCTCAATAATGATAAAAATTTTATTGACAGAACATGCAAGTTTGTTTTTGTGTACCTGAACATTGGCGCCAGTAACAATATTGGGATTATCAAAAGGCTTCCCTTCTTGTTTCCTTCTATTCTGCCACCTCCTTTTGAATGCCAATCCAGCCAACATTATGGCCTCTGATGAGCCAACAGTACCAACACCAACTGCATGTTCTGACTCTTCGAGTGGTGCATTGAAAAGGTGAGCTATCATGTTAACGCAACGGTTCTGCATATGCATACAAGTTTGAATGCTAACGTTAGATCAAAACATTATTCATGAATCAACTTTGTTTGACTACCGTGAAATCAAGTTTGAATGGTTACATTATACATTCCATATATAATTATAACACATGTAAATAGCAGGCTTTATACTACACTATTTTTAGAAAACATTGACATATTGACATGCTGCCAACGGTGTCTCATATACACTTGCTTATTAGAGAGGTGAGGTGGAGTGAAATTTAAGTTGGATGTGTGTCAAGTTTTTCATATTTAAATTTTATCCTTATCCTTACTCTCCATTCCATCCTTTTGTTATTGTTATTACACATGATGAGATACATCAAGTATATTCCTTTTTTTTTTTTTTTTTTTTGTTTTTTAAAATTCAAAAATTTTTTTTTTTTTTTTCATATGTTAGGTTTTCTTCTTATTCAAATAAAAATTGTTAAAAGCTTTCTGGTATGAAAAAAAACAAACAAGTCTGCGACACTAAAATTAAACTAGGTTCCTTATAGATCAGATAAAATGGTAAATACCCTCTTTTTCATACTA
>Ga0099825_1001726_pt1 | contig 28325 bp, 23 predicted proteins | sample SiratroredBW_FD_76838 | JGI IMG/M metagenome (GOLD analysis project Ga0099825, IMG submission 76838) | Root nodule microbial communities of legume samples collected from California, USA - Siratro red BW | ecosystem: Host-associated > Plants > Roots > Nodule | place: USA: California | collected...
AAAATTTTTATGAAAAGGAATAAAAATAATTATTATTTTTAAAATATTTTTTAAACCAAAAAAATTAAAAAAAAAAAAAAAAAAAAAACTCAATAGAATAAGATTAGGAGTTTTGTTTCGGATTTGGTCTTAAGTTCGACTCTACTTTTTCATTCTGAATTTGTTGAAGAATTAAGAATAGTTGTTTTTATGATGTAAAATATAATTAAATAAATGTTATTGTTCTCATAGTTGATTTTCTTGTGTTTATAGGATTGTACAAGTTTTATATGTTTAATTGATCCATGATTATTTATAACTTTTAAAAAAAATTAAAAATAATTTATTCAATTAAATAAATATATAATTATCGAGAAGTTGACACTTGAGAATATAAACAACCTTTTATATAATTGATTATTCTTAATTGATAACAAATTTTCATAAATAGATAACTATTATTTTGAAGTTTTCCAGGTATCAAATTATTAGTTGAAATATCCAATTAATTCGTTATTGATAGATTTTCAAATCCTACCAAAAATTATATAATTAATTATCATAAATTATTGACTAATTTTGTATCAAGGAATATATTTTCTTTTAAATTGAGAAGGATGATTACAAATTATATATTTTGTGCGTGAAAAAGTTTCAAGAATCATTCAACATTCTATCTTCTTTAAAAGCATCCTTTAAGCTTCAAATGAGCAAGTATTTTAAACAAGTTAAGTGATATTTTTATAATTCATTTTTCTCATTAATTGATTAAGTGATATCTTTATATATATATATATATGATAAAACATTGTGAACACATGGGAATGATGATGTTGTAACTTCAAAGCTTTCTCTTTCCCACGTTGCTTTCCCTAACGATGTGATAAAATAAAACTGCTGACCTGCATCTCATGATCTGTTCTTCTCATAAGGCCGCAACCCTTTTGCAAATTTCCACCTTCATTTGATTCAACTCACATGCCCACTTGACTTTCAACTTTCTTTATCTGGGAACTGGGTATTGATTTTCATGCCACCCATGTGTTTGTTTTAAATTCACACTGCAATTTTGGTGGCTAGCGGCAAAAGTTGGAACCTTAGTTCACAAGACTGTTATAGACTAACCTTACACCCGACTAGAGCTGGTTGTTTTCCATGTTTTATTTTGTTCTGGGAGGGTAGTTGTTGATTAGTATGGGAGTCACTGATTTCATTTTATAGTTTTGGATGTTTTTCAGATGATGATGAGAGGGATGTTGAAGTTAAGAGAGATATTTTTCTCTTTGCTTGTTCTTGCAACCTTTCAGCAAGCAGTGTCAGATGAGCACCAACCTCTCTCAAAACTTGCCATTCATAAAACAACACTTGCTCTTGATGAACGTGCTTATATCAAAGCCACTCCTAATGTCCTTGGCTTGACAGTACGCTTTGACTGCACTTTGAGAATTTTCGTTTAGTATTTAGCTGCTTCATTTTCTGCTTTTGAGTACTTACCTAAGATGAAAATAAGTTTTGGTAACAGAAATTGACGGATCCTGCTTGCAACTGTTTAGGGAGAAAATACAGAATGGGTTACACTGCAATACAGTAATCCGAACCCCACAGTAGAAGATTGGATTGGAGTGTTTTCTCCTGCAAACTTCAGGTAGGCTTCACATCATGATCTTGCTCGTGTATAATTATGAGTTACGAATCAAGATTCAAGAGTCTTGTTCCATTCATTGATTGGGAATCAAATGTTTCACATATTCCAGTGCTTCTACCTGCCCTGCAGAAAACATATGGGTGAATCCCCCATTTCTATGTTCTGCGCCTATCAAGGTTTGCGTGACACAGATCCATAGTCAAAGAAAGCTTCGAAGTTAACATGTTTTGATGTTAAACTCTCTTCCTTTTCTGGTTTCAGTATCAATATGCCAATTTCTCCAGTAATAGTTACAAGAGCACAGGAAAAGCTTCGTTGAAGCTTCAGTTGATTAATCAGAGATCCGACTTCTCATTTGCCCTTTTCACAGGTGGCTTGAAAAATGTATGCATATAAACTCCTCTACCCTTTAATCCTCCTGTTTATCAAATTAATAGATGTATTATGATTGTAGAGATTTCCTAATTCTTGGAAAGGGCTTTATGGGAATGTCATCATGAGAGCTTGCAGTGACAAGCAATATTTGTTAATTAAAACCATCATAAGTAAACTATTCGGAACACTATTCATCTTATAATTCAAGGCATTCTTGGCTAGTGTCACCATACTCATACCATCTTATTGTCCATTTCTGATTTATCTGAGCACCTCATAGACAGCTCCATCTTTCATGACATCTGAGATGGTTCCAGTCCCTACCTTTCACTGTAAAATAGCCATAACACTTTCTCTGACTTTCGCCCCATGAAAAGAAATTCCTACCAGTACGCATACATTTTGTAAACTTCTATTTAGAAAGTATTTGTGACTGTGTGCTCCCTGTCCCAACGCAATGGTGTTAGGTTAGTTTGATTGTTTTGTCCTGTCTGCATATGTAACAATTTTTCTTTATTGAGTATATGATGTTTGTGACCAGAAATGTGGATTTTGAGCTGAACTTTATCTTAATTTATTCTTTTTTCAAATTATTTTTGACAGCCAAAGCTCGTTGCCGTGTCAAATAAAGTATCATTCATCAATCCAAATGCACCAGTATATCCCCGATTAGCACAAGGAAAAAAATGGAATGAAGTAAGTTTAAGCTCCCTCTATTGCATTGTTAAAACTGCATTTTTTTTTTATCAGATTTGGATATTATTCTCATGAGTATTAGTGCAGCAGGAGCTTGCCATGATTGCAACTAAAAGTCTTTCTTAGAATATTTGTTGGTAAATGTGTGTGCGTGTGTGTTTTAGAGCCCAAGAAGTTTATGGACCGAAAGAGCCATTGGTCCATGGGGGGCACGAGACACCTAAGGCATGGAGGGTGTATGTGAGTTAAAAGGAAGAAGGGAAGTCCTCAAGTTGAGGTGTCATGAGTAGTGGAGAGGTTTTTTACATGAGAGAATATTTTTATTATTTAGATTCATGAGGAGTTGGGGGATGGGCATTCTATTATTTTTCCGATATTTTGTTAGAGGAGCTATGCTCTGGGAAATTGGAGGTTTCCTCCTCTTGTAGTTTCCTTTTGATTGGAAACCATAATAATTCTCCTGTTTCTTGATATTTTCCGCTTCTACATCAATACTATAATATTGGTCTGAAGCACTATGTATGTGGATTAAGAATATCTAGGATTGCCAACAGATTATTTACTTTGTTCTTGTAACAGATGACTGTAACATGGACAAGTGGATATGGAATCAGTGAAGCTGAACCTTTTGTTGAATGGGGCCCAAAAGGAGGGAACCATGTGAAATCTCCTGCTGGGACACTGACTTTTGATCGCAACACCATGTGTGGTATGCAATTCTTCTGCTACCCTTTAGTGTCAATTTTACCTATATTTGAGTCATAGTTACTTTTATGATATAAAATCATGTTTATTGTGTCAGTAATAGTATTTGCGTTTTAAAATGTGGATGGCTATTTGCAAATTTCATTCATAAAGAGGAAGTAGTGGAATTGAAAACATTCACTTTCTTATGTTCATCTATAAATGTAGGTGCACCAGCAAGGACTGTTGGATGGCGTCACCCAGGATATATACACACTAGTTTTCTGAAGGAGTTGTGGCCCAACCGAGAGTATGTTATATTTTATTTGAGCATCATTATTATTGCTTGATTGACAACTGATATTATTAATTTGCTATTCTAGTTTTTAAAACAAACCTAACTAATCAAACATATCTTTTTGAAGCTAAAAGTAATAGTAATATAAACTTATACCGGAAAGATTATTGAAAGCAGTTTGATGAATTGATAAATAATATTTTTCTGTCTGATACAACAAAATATGTTTCTCCACTATGTGGGTTCTACATGGATAAAACATGGTCACTGTGTTCTGTCAAAAACTTATTGTCAAGAAAGGCCATCTAGATCAAGATCTTTTTTTATTATTGCTCTGAAGTCCTTACTCTGTTTATTTATCCTCCACATCATTAGCTCCTATTACTTGAGCCCCTGGTAGGATAGTCTTCTTCTCATATGACCAAAATCATCTTTAGCAAGATTTTATCATCTATTTCACTATAGGATTTAATTCAACTTTTGATGTAAAATGTTCGTTTCTGATAAAAACTTGGAAATGGAGAAGAGAGAAACGAAATATTTTATTAATTACTATCATGAAAATTACATTCTCAACTTCTCTATTTGGAATAATCACATTCTCAACTCCTCTATTTGTAACAATCACATCCTCTTAGAAAAGGAGATAACAATCCTTTGAAATGAATGAGTAGATTCTAGGAATATTTTTATTCAAATAATCTCCTATTTACAACATTACCTCTCAAGTTGGTAAATGAATATCAATCATTCCCAACTTGCCTACAAGATCTTGGAATCTATTCTAAGGAAGTCCCTTGATGAGGATGTCTGCTAAGTGAAGCTCTGTAGGGACATGAGTTGTGACAACCAAACCTCTCTCAAGATTATCTTTTTGATGAAGTGCCTGTCAATTTCAATATATTTGGTCAAACCTCTATCAAGATTATCTTTGATGAAGTGGCTGTTAATTTCAATATATTTGGTCCTTTCATGTTGTACTGGATTATGAGCAATGCTCATGGTTGACTTATTATAACATTACAATTGAATAGGGATGTCAACCTCTATTTTAGGATCACCTAATATGATCTTTATCCAAAGTTCACACACGCCTTGAGTAAAGGCTTGAAATTCAGCTTCTGCACTTGAACAAGATACTTTATCTTGTTTTTTACTTCTCCAAGTGGCCAAACTTTCTCCCATAAACATATAGTACCTAGTAGTAGATTTTCTGTCAGTAACTGAACCTCCATAATCTGCATCAATATATATTTTTAGAGTCAAAGTTTCTTTTTTTTTTTTTCTCTTTCTTTTTGAATACTAGTCCCTTTCATGGGCTTGACTTCAAGTGGTGAAGAATTTTTTCAACTGCCTGTATATGTTTTTCTCTTGGATCATGCATAAACTAACTAATAACGTTAACTGTGTAAGCAATGTTTGGTCTCATGTGTGATAAAATTATGAGTTTTTCTACCAATCTTTAATATTGAGTTTTTTCATAGAAGAACTCTTCACTTCTGATTTTGTGATTTTGTTCAATAAGAACCCTTGAGGGTCTACGTCCCAGCCTACCTCTTTATTTGAAGAGATAAAGAATATATTTTCTTTGGAAGATGAAAATCACTTTTCTTTGAATAAGCAACCTTTATTCCAAGGAAATACTTAAGTTTTCCCAGGGTCTTTTATTTCAAATTGGGCTGACAATTTTTTCCTTTAAAGCCACTTCCTTTGTTTCAAAATCTCATGCAATAATCATGTCATCTAGATAAACCCATTGTAGTGTAAGTTTACCTGTATTGGAGTGTTTTATGAATAAAGTATGATCTCCTCGGCTTTGCTTATATCCTAAGGAAACCACTGCTTTTGTAAATTTCCTAAACCATGCCCTTGGAGATTGTTTATGTCCATATAAGGCCTTTTTTATGAGGAAATCCTTATTCCTTGCATTATGAGCTTCAAATCCGGGTAGAATCTCCATGTAAACTTCTTTTTCTAAATCTTCATGAGGAAAAATACTTTTGACATTCGGTTGATGTAGGTCCCATCCAAAATGAGCTACTAACAATTTCAATTATATTCATCTTTTCTATAGGAGAAAAAGTCTCCCCATAATCAATTCCATACATTTGATTGTATTCCTTTGCAACCAATCTAGCTTTATACTTGTCAACAGACCCATATGCTGTGTTTTATTGTAAATATCCATCTACAACCTATAATCTTTTTGTCTTTTTGGTTTGTCATCGTGTTGAGTTTCTTTCTAATTCATCCATTTCCTTTCTCATGGTTTGAGAGTCCAATGTTCACTTCTTGGCTTTTTAGACTGAGGTAGGAATTTTTGTGACATCAATGGATAAAATAAAGTTTCGATGTCTATTAGGAGATTGTCAATGCATACATAACGAGAAATAAGATATTTATCATAATCTTTTTCCCTTTCTTAATGCACTGGATAACTTCTCATTAGTACTTACCTTTTAGGGTTCCTCACCTTCGAGTCAGACATGTCTTCTTGCTCTAAAGTTAAATTGGGTTGCTTTCCTTGATTTTTTTTTTCTAAATAATTTTGTCTTCTTCATCTTTACTATCACTTTGTTCTATCCCACTTGTGGTGGCTCCATCACTTAATTCTTGGACATCTTACAAAGACAAATATAGTAATGACAAGAAGGAGAGATCCTTGCTTCAAGTATTTTCTCCCCCTAAAGATAAGGGTTGAAAAAGGAATATTTTATTTCATGAAAAGTGACATCAATCGTGATAAAGACACAACGAGTTTGAGGGTGATAACCTTAATTTACTGGGATTAGGGTTATGAGAGTTAACAAAAACAACACAACCAAAGACTCGATATGGTAAACTTGAAACTAAGGGAGAAGAGTGAACAAAAACAGCACAACCAAAAACTTGACATGGTAAACTTGAAACTAAGGAGAAGAGTGAACAAAAGACAATAGACTCAGTATGACTAATGCCATTTAAGGCAAGAGTTGGTAACTTGATGAGATATGTGGCAATCAACACAATTTCTCTCCAGTATGTTTATGGAACAAACATTTGGAAAAGAAGAGCTCTATCTATTTGTAGGAGATGATGATTCTTCTTTTCTACAATCCCATTTTGTTGTGGAGTGTTAAAACATGTTAATTCATGAACAATACCATTAAAGGAAAAAAATTTGGAGAATTCACTTTTTGCATATTCAGTACCATTATTGAACCTAATTCTTTTAATGTTTTTCCCAAATTAATTTTTGACAAGATAGAAAAAATTAACAAAGATTTGAAATACACTAGACTTACTTTTCATGACTAATGTCCATGTAACATGGGTACAATCACCAATAACACAATTTTTCCCCAGAGATAGATTTTAAAACAGGACCCCAAACATCATAATGAATTAAATCAAAAGAAAATTATTTTAGTGCTACTGGGATACGATGCACGATGATGCTTTGATAGTTGACAAATATCGCAATTGAAAGATGCCACACTCTTTATAAACAAATGAAGAAACAAAGATTTGATAAGACTAAATGAATGGTGTCTAAGTCTACCATGATGAAGCCATATATAGGAATTTGCCCATATTTTTGTTGTTGCTCTTTGTAAGCTTTCATATCAAGGTTCAGTTGAGGAGAAGCACTGGGTTGGTTGGTTTCTTTATGTTCTAATAAAATATTGTCCACCCATTTTTGTAAAGCTCCTTTGTTGCTTCTATCCAGTAATTTGTCTCTCCTATGGAGTTTGAAGCATGTTTCTTTAGTATGTCCAACTATCTTTTACAGAAAGAACAATACTCTCTATGGTTGCCTTTTACAACAGGCTTTCCTCTAGTGTTTGATTCTTTGATGACCCTTGTCATGGCACAACTTGTGTTGGAGGTTCCTCCGTTAAGCATGACAGTCCTCTTAGTCTCTCTCCCGTGACAATAAAGAACACTACTGATAGAGAAGACAATTTTGCTCTCCCTAAATTTGTACATTGATTAGGTCATATTCATGGTTCAGAGCTTGTAGAAATTTAAAGATTCTTCCTCTTTCAACAACTTCAACAGGTGTGGTAGCATATGCTTTTCACATCATCAAATCTTGGTATTGATTTAATTCAATCCACAACCCATTCAACAATATGTGATATTCTTATATTGAGAAAAAACCTTGTCTGGTATTAAACACCTTGCTTTTAGTGTCATAACAACTAGCAAAATCCTTTTTCGAAGAAAAGGATTTAGTTTCTTTAGCAGAAGAATAAAACATATAATTTCAACTTATCTAGGGTACCGTGGAATGTCACATAGAGGTCAGGATCAGTGAATCTTCATTGTCCTAAATCTCAAAATTAGGGTCGTTTGACCTCAGTCCTCCACTGTCAATGTGGTCTAATCATGATTGCCCTTTTAGAATCTTTCGAATGTCCTGACTCCGTTACAAGTAATTCCAGCCATCAAACCAGTAGGGACCCCCACTTTTGGAAGATCGTCAGAACCCATAGAAATAAACTTTTGGAGGTTTGCAATAGTGGCAGTGGGCGGTGGCAACGGTCGGTGGTTGGCGACAATAGTGGCAACAGAAACAGAGCCCCCCAAGATCGGGAGTTCTGATACCAACTTGGAAAAGGGAGAGAAAAGAAATATGTTATTAATTACTATCATGATAATTACATTCTCAACTCCTGTATTTGTAACAATCACATTCTCTTAAAAGAGGAAATAAAAAATCATCTGAAATAATGAGTAGATTTTGGGGAATTTTCCTAATAACTATAGAGATATTAGGATATTTTTATTCCAATAATATCCTATTTACAACATATAATATTTTCTTGTATTCTACTCATTTACCACAACACAGTTGATGCACTTGTTGGCGTTTTAAGTTAAGGTGCACCTTCCAACCATAACATCACTAGAAATGATCCCTGATAAAATTCAATTGATTTTCACAAATTTGTGCAGAAGATCATGCAAGATATATAAATTTAGTCACAACTACTTTTAACTAACAAGTGCAAACTCTCTTATTGACATATTTGGCAATTACTAAGATAAACTATAGGCTCTGATACAAATGATATATTAAACTTAAAACTAGTCGGCAGTAAGTGAGGTTGTCCAACAGATATGTAAACTTCACTCTAAGAATTAAGGCATGCAATGTGAGATTTCCGAACAATTAGAACATAAAAAAGTGAACAGATTTAAACATGAATATGTTATCTTGAAATTTTGATGTTTGGAATTACTTCTAATTGGTAAATAATTATGAGTTCTGACCCTGTAGTTTACCAGAACATAATTGTGATAACCAGAAATACAAGCTGATGGATAACTTAATTCAGTGAAAACAAGAATATGCATCCTCGAAATTTCAATGTTTAGAGTTTCTTATAAATGATTGAAATGGGAAATTTCATAAAGATAACCACTGTCAAGTAACCAAGATATTAGATGTGATTTTATTAGAAAGGATTGACTCCAAATATGCAACTATTTTCCTACGTGACTTGTATTATTATAAGCAGCAACCAAACTCTATGTTAGGTGCGGTTCTATTTGGTTGAAGTGGAAGAATAACCACTATCAAGAAACCAAGAAATTTGCACGTGATTCTTTTAGAAAAGAATTTGGCACCAAATATACTTCTTTTCCCCCATGACTTGTATTATCATAAGTAACATAACTCTATATTGGTTCAAAACTTCAAATATTGTGGTATGAAGGAACATCTTGATTTTATTAGCAGCAGTTCACTGTCTATGAACCCCAACTTGCAATGTATTTATCTTTCGATTTTCAGGTACATATACAAGCTGGGGCATAGACTATTTAATGGTACAGTGATATGGAGTGAAGAATACCAGTTCAAAGCATCTCCTTTTCCAGGTCAAAATTCCTTGCAACGTGTAGTCATATTCGGTGATATGGGAAAGGTAATTTTCTTTCTTTTTAGTTTTTTCTAGTGGCCATTCTAGTTATAACCATGCTCTGAAATCTGGAGATACAATTTGTATAAATGAATTCATAGTTACATATAAGCAAGAGATAAGATTGATCAGGCTGATTTAAATCTCTATTACTTCTTTGTCTTCTGTTTCATCCATGGGTAATTCCAATTATATTTGCTCTTCTTTGTTTCTGTATGTTATTTTTATATTTGAATTTGAGTTATATATTTTTGCATTGTCAAAATAATATACCTTGAAAAGATATCAGGTATTCTTACTTGTGATTTAATTACTGACTCTACTTTTTATTTTCTTATCACACACGCAGGCAGAAGCCGATGGCTCCAATGAATTTAATAATTTCCAGCCTGGATCACTCAACACTACTAAACAGATTATAAAAGACTTAAAAGACGTGGATATAGTCTTCCACATTGGTGATATATGCTATGCTAGTGGATACATTTCACAGTGGGATCAGTTTACTGCACAAATTGAGCCAATTGCATCAACTGTACCATATATGACAGCAAGGTTTGATTTGTTATGCATGAGTTGCACTTGTGTAGGTTTACTGCTACTCTTGATTATGTCATTTTATTCTTTTACTTTGTGTGCTTTTAGTGGCAATCATGAACGTGACTGGCCAGGGACTGGATCATTTTATGGGACCTTGGATTCGGGTGGTGAATGTGGTGTACTGTCTCAAACCATGTTTTATGTACCAGCTGAGAACAGGGAAAAATTCTGGTAAAATATCTTTGTAATTTCAACCTTTCAGCATGTGTGTTTAATATGTTCCCTTTTACAAAACTCTAATGGATGTAGGCATTTAGCATCTTTAACATCAAAGTGGCATAGCCATGCTCCTTCTCTTGCACCAGATAAAACTAACTTAACCTATTCATAAATGTAGTAAATTTTGTTAGCTTCTTCAGTATACCTACGAAAAAATGTTGATGATGTTATTTCCTCCGGAAAGATAAAAACTACTTTGCTTTGCCAGGTACTCATCTGATTATGGTATGTTCAGATTCTGCATAGCTAACACAGAACTCGATTGGAGAAAAGGATCAGAGCAGTATAAATTCATTGAAAATTGCCTAGCATCGGTTGACCGACAAAAACAACCGTGGCTGATATTTCTTGCGCATAGGGTACTTGGCTATTCTTCTGCAGGATTCTATGTGGCAGAAGGCTCTTTTGAAGAACCAATGGGAAGGGAGGACCTTCAATATCTCTGGCAAAAGTATAAGGTTGACATAGCAATGTATGGACATGTCCATAACTATGAAAGAACTTGCCCTGTGTATCAGGTATTTTGCCTAACTTCAGATATAGAAAGTTTTTCCTTTGTTCCTTTACTTCCCTGTAGAAGCTCTACATGAGTATATGCTATGGCTTGAAAATAGTCTTTCTCCATTTGGAAGTGTACAACTCATCTTGTTCTTTTCTTGTTGGTCACTTTACTTACTGTCAGTTTGGTCATCAAGAACATACATTAGATTATGGTCATTTTGTTATTAAAATATTTCTTACTTGTTAGCTTTGAATACTTTTGGTACGTGAACTTTATACCAATATAAATTGGAATTCCACAATAATTAGATACATTGTAGCATTTTATTGTCTAAAATAACTTTGCACATTCTGTAACTACATCAAGATTAATTTAATACCGGGTATTATAGCCGGTTACTTTGTCATGAAAAAATCAAAATTATTAAATTATCTAGACACCTTTTTCTTGTTTGCTGTTATCATTAAACATGAAAAAATAACTGCCATTTTCCTTACACAGAATATCTGCACCAATAAAGAGAAGCACAATTACAAGGGTCCCTTGAATGGTACAATACATGTAGTGGTTGGGGGAGGAGGAGCATCCCTTGCTGAATTTGCCCCCATAAACACCAAGTGGAGTATATTTAAAGACCATGACTTTGGATTTGTCAAGCTTACAGCATTTGACCAATCAAACTTGTTGTTCGAGTACAAGAAAAGCAGTGATGGACAAGTTTATGACTCTTTTACAATATCCAGGGAGTACAGGGATATCTTGGCTTGCACTGTTGATAATTGTCCACCTACAACTCTAGCATCATGATCTAAAGGTAAAAAAAATATGTTGATTAGATTGTTGCTTTTTTTGTTAAATAAAATGCTCCATGTGATCTCAATGAAGTGAGGCAACTGAAGTGTTTGGTTTAAAATGAAAGTTTGGAATTTGTACAGTCTAACAGAAGCCACTTATTTTTTAAGTCATGCTTACTTTAAGATGAACCATAATTTCACCTTAAAGCTCCATGGATTGAAAATTATATATCACATTCTTGGAGTATGTTAAATACCCAAGGTCGTGTGGTCCTTGTTTCAAAGGCTTGAATATCAAGTCATGGTAGTTTTGTTCACAAATTTTATCTTTCTTGGGAGGCTAAATTCTAAATGAAAAGTTTATATTCAACTGAACATAATCTTTGAAGTTGATTGTAGAGAATATGTTTGTGTTCGAGTACTTCAAAAACTACAAATAGGTGTGCATACTTTTAAAAACCTCTTAAAATTAGTTCTTTTATTTAGACCTGATATATAAAATTTGGGGCCTACTGATAAGTTTTTGAAATATAAATATTGGTTATCTTTTAGAAGTATAAAATTTATTAAATTTCTCAAACTTTCTTTAGGTTGATTTAACCTAAAATTTATTAAAAAGTATTAACCTTATATATTTGAATAATTGAACGGTTTATGAATAAAAATAAATATTAAATTTGAAGATTTATTAAAAAAAAAAAAACACTCAACTAGAAAGTTGATAGATGTAAAAAATTACAACACCGGTCATGTTTGATATGATATTTTCTCGATGAAAATGTATTATATTGATCGATATAAATTTTAAAAAATTAACATAAATAATGTTATGGTTTTTTATTTACACTTTTAATATTATAATTTTTAATTTCAGTATGTTAAAATTGTTACACACTAACCAAAGTCACATCAACAAAACACGTCATGTCAATGTAATCAATTTTTAAAACTAAATTATATATATATATATATATATATATATGCTCGAATCTTATTACTATCAAAACATATATTTCATTCATTAGTTTTATAAAAATAAACAAATCTTGGAACTATTAAGTCACAATTGTATCTAAAATTGATTGGGAATTTATAAGATGGTATGATATAATTAAAATATGTTTTTAATTTTTTTTTAATAAAAAGAAGGAATTTCAAATAGCAGGGTAAAACTATTAAAACATTCAAAGTAAGCGAATAAGTATAAAACCATTTGAACGTGGAAAAGATATATATATATATATATATATATATATATATATATATATATATATATATATAAGAGAAAAATTAAACAAGAAACTAAGAACACAATATAAAATAAAAGTTTAATTAAATTTAGGTTTTTCATAATTTGGTATTTTCAATTGCATTCTTATTAAAAATTGTGATTATATTGAGTATCCAATTTTTTTTTATATTTTTCAAATTGAGTCTTTTTTGTAGTTAATTAGGATGATGTAATTATTACTTTGCATAATTATTACTTATGTATCTCCACATGAAAAATTGAACAAGAATAATTGGAGATGACTTTGGTCTTTTAATTTTATAGTCTTCAAAAAAACATAATAGAAAAATAAGTTATAGAACTTTAATTATATTTATCACATATCATAATTTTCATGTCTACAAGACATTGTGAACAGATCTGATAGTGTTTAAATATAAACAATTTAAGTGAATTGAAGATCTTATGTAGGTACTGTAGTCTGTTTTAGAATCATTGTGTTATTTAAAATGAAGTGATTTTTTTAATATTTTCATTTATTTTTATTAATTTATATTGTAAATACTTTTAAATTATTTTTTTAACAAATTTGAAATAAAATTAAATTGGAAGATTGCTCATCCAAACTTTTTTTATTTTGAGAGTTTATCACCAAAAGATACGAAGATAATGTAAAATCCAAAATGAAATATCAAAAGACGATTTTAAAAAAATATAGAAAGAGATTGAAAGTGAAAAATGAAGAAGAGGATCATATCATATCAGTGATATTGTTGAAGATTTGAGAATTATAAATAATTTATTATGTCAAATTTAAATTTATTATAAAATATAAAATAAATAATTTATCAGTTTTTTCTATTATAATTAATTAATTTAAAAATCTATAAAATATTTAATTTTATTTTCTTTGTATTTTTTTTAAAAAATTGAATTTAATTATTTTTATATTATTTTTATCTTAATTTTAATAAACTAATAATTACTATTTTTAATAACTATTATAGAAAAAGAATAATATTGTAGAAAATAAAAAGAATGCTATTTAATAAATTAAAGAATAAAAAATACTATTGAAAAAAATAAAAAATAAATAGTATTATTGAAAGAAATAAAAACAAAAAATATATTAATTAGGTAAAAAAGTCTATTATATAACTAAATATAATAGATAATTTTAATTTATAAAAAAATAAGAAATATAAAACTAAATCGTGAAATTTATTTATCTAGACAAATCCTGATTGATTTTTTTAACATGACATCATTTTGAATAAATATTTATTCCTCATTATTTTTTTTTTATGAGAAAACCTTAAATCCTAGACTATTTGAAAATAGACAAATTCTTCCTGCATCTTAATATCTTCTTTCTGCACTCTAATATAAAATTTTAATTTCACAATTGACCCTATCCGGTTTATATGGGCAGAAAAATAAGAACTGGATGACACTCTCATCCGGTTCACATTTCAAAAAAACTGACAACCGGATGAGTATGTCATCCGGTTGTTATTTCAAAATAAAATGACAACCGGAAACCCTCATCCGGTTGTCATTTCAAAATAAAATGACAACCAGATGACACCCCATCCGGTTGTCATTTAAAAAAAATTCATTTTATTTGGAAATGAAAACCGGATGGCATACTCATCCAGTTGTCATTTTGATTTTGAAATGACAACCGGATGGGGTGCCATCCGGTTCTCATTTCCAAATCAAAATTCGGTTCTCATACATCAAATCGGAAAATTCTTCCGTTCGTCGTCAACAATGCCTAAACCCCAAATCAACTACTCTAATCAACAATATCACTTACTAATTGCTAATAAACACCAAAAATTACTTACTTATTGCTTGTTTGAAGGATTAATTAAAGATTTGGAAATAGATGAAGTTAAAATGAAACCCAGATAGGATGTCATCCAGTTCTTATTTTATTTTGAAATGACAACCGGATGACATACTCATCCAGTTGTTAAATTTTTTAAAAGTGACATCTGTATAAGATGTCATTCGGTTTTTTGTTTTTGACATTATAAATCGGACGGATGTACTTTTTATATTGGAATATTTATGGAATTAAAAAATTTGTATTAATGTGCAGGAAGCGTATATTACGGTGCAGGAAGAATTTGTCTTGAAAATATAAAGCTATAGGCCTATTTTATTATAATATTAGATATTATGTTTTTTCAATTATTGTAAATTAACCATAGCCAACTACACTCCACTATAAGAAAGTGAGCAAACCTTAAATCATAGACTATTTGAAGCTGAAGCAAAACCCTAAGCATTGGGAGAGTACTTTGATTCACAGCATCTCAATTCAACCCACAAATCGCACACCATGCAGGTACTTTCTCCCAATTTGCTTTTCAATCCCTTACCTGGGTGAATTAGAGTTAATTAGGGTTTTCAAAATTTGGATACCAAAATTGATTTGGAGGTTTTATGCAGGCGAGTGATAGGTTTAACATCAACTCTCAGCTGGAACATCTCCAAGCCAAATATGTTGGAACTGGTCATGCGGATTTGAACCGATTGTGAGTTTCGCATTTTCAATGTGTGTTTTTGTTGAATTTTGTATACATTATTTGGCAATAGTTTGCTTTGTGTGCAGTGAGTGGGCAGTGAACATTCAACGTGATAGCTATGCATCATATATTGGGCACTACCCTTTACTGGCTTACTTTGCTATTGCTGAAAATGAATCTATTGGAAGGGAACGCTATAGCTTTATGCAGGTTATTTTTCTTTCCCTTCAACTTACTTTCAGTATACGGCGGTGGTGCCTCGTGCGGCGGCGCCTCCCGCTGCCGCACCTCCCACGGCCACGCTGCTGCAGTAACCATTCTAGGGTTTTTTTTTTTTATTATTTTGGGCTGGGACGGGAATTGTAACCTAAAGCCCAATTGCCAATTTCTAATAAACTAGACACCCTCCTCCCTCTGCCCTCTATTGTTTGAATAGAGAATTTAATGGCACTTTCATGTCCTATTGTCAATTCCAAGGGTTATTGGTTTCTATATAACAAATGCATAATCAGACTGACAGTCTAATATCCTAATTATGGGATTTTGATCTGTCTATTTAACGAAATATCCCATTTGGTCTTACCATGTTCTGATTATTTGCACTCAATTATTTACTACTATTTTTGAATTGCCCCTGGCCTCGGGGGTAGGGGTTATATATGATATGGAAAGGAAAGTGTAGGGAGGGATGAGTAGTTTTCGTGTTAAAGAACTATGGAGCATGCACAGACAACCCAACACAACCAATGTCCAAAACTTAGGACACCGGGTCTTTGCATATGCATAAACAGGTCATGCAATTTCTTTATTAAGAGCTATCATTACATTACAGTTTAATCACTTTATCTCGTACAAAATCTAAAATAAGATGAATTATATTTTAGGAAAGATATGCTCATCTTCTCAAAAGCAACTTAGCTGGGGGCCATTTGGTTTAAGAAAAAAATGAGAACATTTTATTGTTTCTTGTTTTCACCTTTTCCTTTATAAATTTCTGAAAACCAAAACGAAATGAAAAAATTAAAACATTTTCTCAAAATAAATGAGCTTAAGTTCTAAACTTTGTTTTCTATGTTAATAAACCTTAAAAAATACTAAGACTAAATCTGACTTTTTTAATGTTAAAAAAATTAATAACATTTTTTTATCATCAGTATCCTTAAAGTGCCTGTGCATATGAAAGCTTCGGCTTAATTTTCCAAGCCAACAAAATATAATATTTTAATTGGACACTGATTGAGGAGTGTATGTTGGGTTTAGAGACGTGTTTGACGCTTCTACACTTCAAACAAGAGTATTGGCCAGGCCTCATAATGAGATTATTGGAAGGAATAAACGGATGCTGATGCTAATATCTATGCATGTCTGATTAAAAAAAAACCTTTTTAACTGGCCAATGGCCGTGAAGAAATCAGATATTCACTATATCTAATTGTTTGATATTGGCTTAGAAAGCAAATCAATAGGTGTCTTATCTACTTTTTGATCTTGTGGTAGTAAGGATCTGGTACACCTTCATTGTGTATACCATCTAAGCTGATCAGAAGCTTTTTCTTACTAGTTCGTTAGTTAGTGTGGAAACATGTGCCTCGAGTCACGAGATTTGTTGGAGTAATTCACAGCTTGATTCATGAAGTTTGTTATAACTGTTTATTAGAGTGTATATATATAGATAGACATCTATGTAAAGCATGATGATAGAGAAAGAAATTATTCATTCATTGTATGTGAGAGTGATTGTACTATTTGAAGTTTTATCTTTAACTCTGAGAGAAACTTGTTTCATAGCAATTGTTTGTGGATGTAGAGTAGAATTCATTAATGCTCTAATTGAACTGAGTTAAACTATTTCTTATGTGCTTTGTTACTTCTTCAAGCTTCTGATTTTTGTTTAAGGTGTTCTAAGCATTCTTGTGAAGATTTTGCTTTTTTAATTTGTTCCAATGCGATTGTGCTGAATTTCACAACACTAATGTAAGATTGTGTTTAATAAATTATGTATTCCTTTGTAACAATGAGAACCAGGCTATAGCTTACACTCCTTACACCTGCAAAAGGATTTGCCTCGGTTTTTTTCTTGTTAAACCTTAGAAATTAGAGGTGGCATGACGAGTGAAAACACAAATAGAATTAAATACCGGAGGCGTGAAAGATCACTGTCCTTAAAGACTTATCCGCGATAAATTGTGCGAGTCCCCCCAGCATACAACAGGAACTGTTCGGATGATACCGAAGATATCAAAACTAGCAAGTAAACTCTTTTATGAGCAAAATAACCCAGGACTTTGAGAAGAAAAACTGAAAAAAGAAAAGAGAGAAGTGAAGATGTGTCTTTCAAAGAAGGGGAGAGCCTCTATTTATAGAGGATGGAAACCGTGTAGTGGGTGAGCAGTTTTGAAATGTGAAGAGTGAGGATCGAAGGAGAAGGAACGACTTGTTGCTTCAACGCATGTTCTGCTCCCCTCAAAGTTCGAAAAGAAGCTAACAACCCACGTTCTTGAAGATTAACTGCAGAACGATGTCTATCTATTTTGCAAGAGGTGCCATAATTCAGAGTTTTTGGAAGATGTGGAGTTGTCGGAAAGATCGCCGTAGATCTGGGTTGAACATTGGTGGCCGTTGGGTTCGAATTGAAAAAACGGTAAATTGGAAACCTAGAAACGTAGAAACCTAACTAAAAGGGGCAAATTGGAAACCTAGAAACGTTCAAACCCAACAGCCACAAACGTTCAACCTCGATCTGTGGCGATTTTTCCGACAACTCCACATCTTCCATAAACTCTGAATTATGGCACTTCTTGTGGAATAGACAGATGTCGTTCTATAGTTAATTTCAACAACGTGGGTTGTTAGCTTATGTTCGAACATTGAGGGGAGTGGAACGTTTGTTGAAGCAACAAGCCATCCCTTCCCCTTCGTTCCTAACTCTTCACAGTTCAAACCTGCTCACTCACTACACAGTTTCCATCCTCTATAGATAGAGGCTCTCCCCTTCTCCGAAAAAACACATCTTCATTCCTCTCTTTCTCAATTTTTCTTCTCTAAAGTCTTGGGTTATTTTGCTCATAAAAGAGCTTATTTGCTAGTTCTGATATCCTTGGTATTATCCGAGAAGTTTCTATTGTATCCTGAGGGACTTAAGCAATTTATCGCAGATAAATCCTTAAGGACAGTGATCTTTCATGCCTCTGGAATTTAATTTTATTTATGTTTTCAGCTGTTTTTTACAACATAATGTTAGAGTGAAAGATAGCCAAATTATACAGAAAAGGATGTATAAAAGACTGAAGTGGGAGAAAAATGGAAATGGTTTATGTTTAAAGAAAGAGGACACGGAGAATGCCCTTTTTTATAACCAAGAATACTCAGTTTACAATTATCTTTCTCAATCAAGTGCACTAATGTTGTACTCTCTACCTATTTAAACTCTTGTCTTAATAACTTCCTAACTAACCATTGCTTATTTTTGTTCCTTCTCGAATAAACTCTCTGGATCCTACCCACCGCACTATGTTGAGGCAGGGTATGGGTCTCAGGCCCAATGTGGGTTGTAGGTCTAACACGATGGATCATACTGTTATATCATAAAAAAATATCCAATGTTATCTTGATTTTTTTCTAGAATATCTTATAACATCACATCTTATCTTCTTAGAGGTGTTTATGTTGTCTTGAGGAAGCTAAGCCAACTTTAGGATAAAGAGTCTATTGTTAGTATAATTGTATAAATGAGGTCTAGTGCTTGTGTATCATTAAAACTTTAAAACATCACACTATGAATTAGGCATGATTGAAAGTCTTCCATAGCTCAATAAAACATAGTTTCAACACATACATCCGTAAAAATAACCGCCCTATGCGACATTATGTAGCATCTGAGCAATGTGAAGCTTCTTAATAGGAGATATGCGATAGGAAAACATTGCGCGACCGAGCTTTGTGGTGTCTCTGAACCTGCAACATGTTTATTCATCCTTAATCCTATGAAGAGGGAGGGTGGGACCTTGGAATTCTGAAAGGAATTAGCAAGAAGTATAATTTACAATTATCTAAAGTGTAGTTATAGCATGACCCTTTTCGGAAATTTTCTGTCTTGTTAACCTTCTCTTTAGTATCATTGCGTACAACTTGTCAGTCATCAGTTATTCATAACAAATTCTATCTTTTGTGCAGAAAATGCTCCTGCCTTGTGGTTTGCCTCCCGAAAGAGAAGAGGATTAATCACACTGCAGAGTTTATATAGCCTTTGACAGTTTATTGTGCTGTATTATCTGATTGAGGAAACAGATGGTTGTGACCTTGATTACATATTGTAGCATCAACTATCTTTAGCTTGTGGATGCTTAAGTAGTTGTTATGAAGCTTGGAAAATTTTCAAGATATGTCAAGTTTAGTTTATTCTTAAATCTTAATATTTTTTTCTGTGTTTCGTAAATCGTGGCCCTTTAAATTGAAAAATGTGATTCTTCCTTGAATGACTTTTATAACATGCACAACTTTTGTGGTTGCATTTGGAGTTTTAACTCAAGGAACAGGGTACACTATTTGTTAATTTGAAAATGTGTTTTAACTCAATGTGATTCTCCTGTAATTTGAAAAGGTACAAATGAACTTGATCTGTGTTACCCTCATTTTTCTCATCCAAATGATATAATAATGCTGTTAGAAAAAAGATATAATACTAATTCTGCTTAGAAATAGACTTAAAATGCTTTGGTTTAGACCCTTAAATCACTCAAAGGAGGATTTCCTCATTTGGGATCATCTTGAGAGAAAAAATAAAATAAAATTAAATGCCGAAGCAATGACCTTTGGAAGTTCATATTTTATACTGAAAACTTCAAATGAAGTAAATTAGATTTTCTTTTTAAAAAAAAAAAAAATTGGTATGAAGTTTTTCAGAAGTAAATTTTTATTTTAAAACCAGAATTCATAAGCTTTCTAAACATGTAAAAAATTTAGAGCTTGAAAACCGGAAAACTCTGATTATGCATGGTCTCAAGTTTTCTTAGATGATACATGGTCTGGAAAAAAAATGTTGACTTGTTGTCTCAATTATATGTTAAAAAAGATCAAACCAAATTTAAAATTGTTAATATATTTTTACTTTTCTTAAACCTGTCTACTTTTGTTTATTTCTGTTGAAAAATATTATGATAAAGTGATATTATTTTAAATTCATTATTTTTTAAAAAAATTATCCATTTGATATGAATATTATATAATAATTTTTTATAAATATTCTCTATAATTGTTATTATAACTTACTTTATAATAACTTTATAATTTTTTTGTTATTAAAAAATAATATATATATATATATATATATATAATTAAAATTTACTATAATTTGTATGAAAAGAAATTTACTTTGTAATAATTTTTTCATCCTTTTTGTTGATAAAATAATAATATATATATATATATATATATATATATATATAATTAAAAAAATTACTAAACTTTGTATATAAAAAAATTGAATATTTGTAATGAGATAAAAAAAATAATTAAATTGGTCTTAAAAGATGCTGACGCCAAAATTATCTAAAATGATATGTAGGAATTTATGGAAAAAACGTTGGTGTTCAAAGATCATGAGACTAGAGGAGAGCCTCTAAACTTTTAATTGTAAATTAGTACTACAAAGGAGTGTAATATGTAAGATAAGTGTTCACATAGAAAAAGTCCCAACTTAATAAGTTGAAGAATGAACAAAAGATAACATTGGTCTTACGGTTAAAGTGTTGAATCATTGAGAAGGAAATGGTAAGAGTAGCTCCTTATATGCCAATCTCAATTTGACTAAACTTGATTACCTCAACAGTTACTAAACATTCTATGGTTGATGTGAGAGAATAACATGTTTATGGATGAGTTGTTCACTAATGTTAATATGCTTATGATTCATTCAAATGATAAAATCATTACCTAGGTTATAAAAGATGTGTTCACTTTAAATCACTTCCAAAAAGAAAAAGTATGTATTCACACAAAATCAAAATTTAATATAGAATTATTGTCATAATTTGAAATTGAATTACCTAAAGTGATGTTTAAATAAATTCTGATAATTTCTAAAATATTTGTATCTTATATATATATATATATATATATATATAATTAAATCTTCACTTCACTAATTTTTTTTCTTTCTTTTTTATTCAAGCAGTACTCAACTTTTCTTATTTTAACAAATATTTAAAGAAAATGAAGATAAACATTATGTATGTTTATGTTTGGAATAAAGTAAAATCATGTAATGTTCTTTAATTATGTTAATAATGGATAAGATAATTTGTACATAGATTTATTTTATAATTTTAGAAAGAAAAATTTATTTTAAAAATCATAATTATTATATTCAATATAAATATGAAAAATTTGCCTCATTCTATAAAAGACTTTATTTTAAATGTAATAATACTTAATATCATTATATCCATAGCAATTAAATATTATATTAACGATAATAACAATTACTGTGATCATAATGTCAATAATTAATTAACCACGAGAAATTTTCTAATTATAATATTTTGTCAATATTTCCATATTTTAGTAATTGGAAGGGTTCATTTCAGAATTTGTCTTTCATATAGCTTGAATGTGGTTCAGCTAATAGTTTTGTGCAACATTTCAAATGCTAAGTAGATGCAACCAGTCTGCTATGTTTGCTTCTGTTCAATGTTTGATTTATTTAGGCAGTTTATTCTATATGGATTGTGTGTGTGTGCACCCATTGCTATTTTGAGCTTAGTTGATTAAAGAAATATTTGTGTCCATACTAACCCTGCTATGAATTGTGTGATTATATGTTTAATGGAGTAGATTTTTAGCATTTTCTTACACTCCGAGTATGGAGGTCCTGGTACACTCTTGGTCCTTCCTTTTGTTGACACGGCCACAAATTCTTCCTCTACCCTCATATACTCGTCCTACACCTCCATACTACAATTAAAATACTATTTTACCCTTAATGTAAAACTGCAAAACCAAAACTACCTTTCATTCCATACCAACGTCCTGCATCTCTTCATCTCCATTGTCATCTGTCTGGTGCATTCCCTAATGTCCGGTTGTTGCTCTATCGTATTCGGTTTATCTCATCCGTTCACCACCATGCGCCTCCGTTCTCCTCCCCCACAACAACCCATGCAACCATGCACCCCCACCAAGCTATCGCACTTCCAAGAATTCCTACACTCACGTAAAACTTATCACTTCACCACCCCACTCTCTCTCTCACGCCCTTCCTTTTTCTTTTGCCTCTAAACTATCATGTTATCCACCACACAAGTATTGACTATAGGTTTCAGTATAGTCAATACCAAAACGTTGATGAAATCCTTTGCCAATAAGACGAGATGTATATCGAGCTATAGAACCATTGGGATTCCACTTATTACCAATAATGTTGAACTTAGGTTGCTTAGGGATAAGGGACCATTTACCATTGGCAAGTAATGCATTTAATTCTTCTTGCATTGTTTGTCTCCACTCAGAATGTTTCAAAGCCTAAGAAAGACAAAAAGGTCCAATTTGGTCGGATAAAGGAAATTTGGTAGCTAGGTGAAGTTGTTTGGGTTTAAAGGTACCATTTTTGGATCTTGTGACCATTGGGTGGGATGGTTGTTTTGGTCCAAGCGAGCATGAAGACGAATCTAAGTGCATAGAAGGCGATGAACCCAAAGTGTACAAGATATAATGATTAGATAGAGGAGAGGATTCGATGGAATTTGGTAATACATGAGGAGGGGATGAGGTATGCAGGGATGTTGGTATGGACAAAGGAGAAGATAAGTTTTGAGATGCAGTAGGTAAAGAGGAGGCAGTGGAGGTGGAATTTAAATTTTGAGATACCAATGTTGGAATGATTTGTATGTGATTTAAGGGTCTGAGACCAGATAGTGGCATGTATGTAGGGATGGATGCTGGAGAGAGAGAAAACGTGGTAGTAAGTACAAAAGAATATGGAAAAATATTTTTTACAAAGTATACGTGTCTTGACGTATATAATTTTCCAGTTTTAAAATTGTAACATAAATAAACACTTTGAGATGAGTTGTAGTCTAAGAAGACGTATGGTTGGGATTTTGGGAGAAATTTATTGTGAATTATGGGACCAACCAAGGAAAACAGAGACATCCAAAAGTACATAACTTAGAGTAATTTGGTGAGGAGTGAAATAAGGACTCGAGAGGTGACTTTATATTTAAACCAGGTGTGGGCATGCGATTTATAAGATAGGTTGCAATTTCAAGAACATAAGACCAGAATGAGTTGGGTAAGGAAGCATGGTGAAAAAGACAACGAATAGATTCAACCAAACGACGATGTTTTCTTTTAGAATGCCCATTGTGTTATAGGGTATAAGAAGGAGTTGTTAAGTGTGTTATTCCATGAGTTTGAAAGAAAAACCTCAATTTAAGATATTCACTACCATTTTCTGAGTAAAAGGTTTTAATTTTTGTATTTAATTGATTTTTAACAATTGATTTGTAAATTGGAAAACTATGAGAAACATTAGATTTATGTTTAATCAGATAAAGCCACACATATTTTGTAAAGTGATCAATGAAAATGACATAATAAAAATGATCATTATTGAAAATGAATGTGCAGGACCCAAACATTTGAATAAATCAATTCTAAGGCTTGACTACTAGACAAAGTGGACACGACAATTTGTAGACTCTCTCTCCATTCATCAACTACAGAGCGAATAGAACGTAAATATTCATAGACATTAGAGTCACCTTTTACGATGAAGAAAATACGTTCTTTAAGAGACATGATTCGAGTGCAAGACCGATTTGGCATAAACCTTGGTCAATCTTGACATTGCATCAATAGAGGAGATAGTAGAGGACATCACAATCTGTTCCTCAGAACCAAAAGTACCGAAGAGAGATAGAAGTACATAATTGTTGCTAGAGGACATGGAAGGGTGCCAAAAACATAGTCGAGTACATTATTTGCAGTCAACAATAAAGTAATTTGCTTGTACTAAGTGGGATAAGGTAATTTGAGGAAGATAGTTTAATGGATAGTTAAGTTGTTGTGACAAGTGCCACAAAAGAGAAAACGGAAGAAGTAGTGATGATAATTAATAAGATCAAAATTGATAGTTAAGCTTGTAATTCTGAGATCATATAAAAAAATATGATTTTTATATATTAAACACGTATTGTAGAAATATGTACTAAATATATATATATATATATATATATATATATATATATCGGATTTGTTTTTAAATAATTGTAAGAGAAAGATATTGACCAATAATTAAAGGATAATATAAACTATAATAATTAAAGATATATTATAATGTATGTATTATCTACAATAAAGACTAATTACTTCTAATTCTAATAAAGAGAGAGAGGAAATTGATACTTTTATGTTGGAAACTTATGACAAAGTAACTTAGATTTTTTTCTAAAAAAAAAAATTTGGTCCGAAGTTTTTCAGAAGTAAATATTTATTTTAAAACTATAATTGATAAGCTTTCAAACAATATAAAAAAATTATCTGTTAGAGCTTGAAAACCGAAAATCTCTGATACACGGTCTCAAGTTTTCTTAGGTGATACATGGTCTTGAAAAAAAATGCTGACTTGTTGTCTCGTTATATTTTAAAAAAGGTCAAATCATTTTTAAGTTTTTAATATATTACTTTTCTTAAAACCTGTCTACTTTTCTTTATTTCTATTGAAAATAAATGTTAATAATATTATGATAATTAATGACTTACTATTTTAAAATTCATTATTATTTAAAAAAATTATCCATTTGATATGAATACTATACAATGATTTTTTTTTTCATAAATGTTTTCCATAATTGGTATTATAACTTACTTTGTAATAATTTTCTCATTTTTTGTTATTAAAAAATTAATATTTATATATATAATTAAAAGTCACTAAAATTTGTATGAAAAGGAATTATTTTGTAATAATTTTTTCATCCTTTTTGTTGTTAATAATATATATATATATATATATATATATATATATATATATATAATTAAAAGTTACTAAAATTTGTGTGAAAAGGAATTAAATCTTTGTAATGAGATACAAAGATGAATAATTAAATTGATGTTAAAAGATGCTGACACTAAAATTATCTAAAATGATATGTAGGAATTTATGAAAAATATTAGTGTTCAAAGATCATGAGACTAGAGATATCTTTGTATGAGATAATTGTGCTTGAGAAAGATAGCAATGATACAATATAGGAGTGTATGTAGATTCTATTTGTAAACAAGTGCTATAGAGGAGTGCAAATGTTGTTCTAGAAGAAGTCACAGCTTGATAAGTTGAAGAATAAACGAAAAATAATAGAGGTCTTAATAATAAAGTGTTGAGTGACTGAGAAGCAAATGGTAAAAGTAGCTCCTTAGATGAGAGCCTCAATTAAACTAAACTTGATTACCTCAACTGTTACTAAACATTTTATGATTTATGTGAAATAATAACTTGTTTACTAATGAGTTTTTTATTAATGTTAATATGATTATGATTTGTTGGAATGATAAAATCATTAGTTAAATTATAAAAGAAGTGAACTTTCAATCACTTTCAAAAAGAAAAAAAAAATGAATTCATACAAAAGAAAATTTAATATAAAATTATTGTCATAATTTGAAATAGAATACCTTAACTGATGCTTAAATAAATCTGATAAATTCTGTGTTTCTATTTGTATTCTCTCATATTTAAAAATATTTGTATATTCTATATATATATATATAGAATAATTAAATCTTCACTTCACTATTTTTTTTTTACTCAAGCAGTACTCAACTTTTCTTATTTTAACAAATATTTAAAGAAAATGAAGATAAACATTATTTATGTTTATGTTTGGAATAAAGTAAAATCATAATTAAGTAATTAATTGTATATTATAAATACGAAATATTTACTTCACATTCTATAAAATATTTTATTTTAAATGTAATAATAGTTAATATCATTATATAAAAAGCAATTAAATATTATTTTAAAACATTTAAAAAATGTAAATATATAAGCTTAGGAACAAGAGTTAGCAGAGGGAAGTAACTAGCGAAGAGATAACGAAGAAGGAGGCGTTTGCAGAATGAGTTCTTCTGCTTCTCTTCTGTCCTTCTCAGTTTCTTCTTCTTCTTCAACCCATGCTTCTTTGCTTCCTTCCTCCACTCCCTTGTGCTTCTCGCAACCCCGCTCAATCTCAATCTCTGCAACATTTAAACGGCACCGCTTCTCATTTTCTTCTGTCAAAGGAAGAACAAAGTTCCCAACTTTACCATCTTCGTCCACCAAAACACTCCTTGTGAGAGCTGCTGAGTACAAATTCCCTGACCCAATTCCCGAATTTGCAGATGCCGTGAGTTATCTCTTCCATTTTTGGCTTCCCTTCTCTCTTTTTGTTACTTCATTTTCCAATTTTTTTTTCTATTTTTGTTTGTGTTTTTCAGGAGACGAAAAAATTCAAAAGCCACCTTCTCGAAAAGCTTACGAAGAAGGATATATATGGAGAATCCGTTGAGGAAGTTGTAGGAATTTGCACTGAGGTTCGTTGGATTCCTGCTTCATGTCCCCTACTACCCCCTTTTTCTTTAGTTAATTTGGTGTCCTCGTGGTTTTTCTTTTCCATTTGGGAAAGAAACTATAATAACTATTATGAAGTTGGGAGTGGGAATATGAGTAATGATAGTTGTTCTAGTAGTATGATTTATCAGTATGCTAAAGAATCATTAAAAGCATTTCTTGTCATCTTGCATGCAATGTATTTGTGCACCTTTATTGGAGAAGTGATGAATGCTCTTGTATAGATGTTTACTGGTTTAGTTTTTGTTCTTGGTCAGTGATGAGAATTATCAGCATGTGAACTAAGGTGTACACACATATCTCTGAATTTAGAAAATCCTTCATTCGATGTAGGTTTCTACACATCTGACTCTAAACCCTCAAGCCCTCCTGTTGTTTACTCTGTGCAGCACCCACTCTTACTTTTTGAATATTTATGATGTCTGGTATTTGAAATATGAATGTCTTTTGAATTTGTTTGTTTCGTTGACTTTTGGTGTCATTTCTAGTAGCTTTTGCTTAAACCCGTGGCCTATGTGTTAATCATAAATATATAATGAATTTTGAGTACTTTAGCTTTTGAACATCTATATGCATATGGTAAAAATTATTTAATTTGTGTATAAAAATTCAGATAAGCAGTGTATTCTGCTATGTGTTTTTTGTAGGTTTTTTCTTACAATAAAAAATCTCTCAAGGCTGTATTTACCAAGGTTGATTGTGTTCTAGTTAAGTTTACTTGCAGCTTGCACTTGTTTCATCTATTGTTATTATCAGATTATGAAATTTTATAATCTGAGTTAAACTCATGTAAGGACTTTTAAACAACCAGGAAAAGAAAATAGGGAGAAGTGGCTTTCTTTGTCCATTTTGTCAATATTTCCATATTTTAGTAATTGGAACGGTTCATTCAGACTTTGTTTTTCATATAGCTTGAATATGATTCAGCTAATAGTTTTGTGCAACATTTCAAATGCTAACTAGATGCAACCAGTCTGCTATGTTTTGCTTTCATAGAGTGCTCTGTTCAATGTTTGATTTATTTAGGTAGTTTATTCTATATGGATTGTGTATGTGCACCATTGCTATTTGTGTCCAAACTAACCCTGCTTTGAATTGTGTGATTATATGTTTAATGGAGTAGATTTTTAGCACTTTCTTACACTCCGAGTATGGAGGTCCTGGTACACTCTTGGTCCTTCCTTTTGTTGACATGGCCGATACCCTGAACGAACAAGGATTTCCTGGTGGCCCAATAGCTGCACGTGC
>Ga0099825_1001727_pt1 | contig 28315 bp, 17 predicted proteins | sample SiratroredBW_FD_76838 | JGI IMG/M metagenome (GOLD analysis project Ga0099825, IMG submission 76838) | Root nodule microbial communities of legume samples collected from California, USA - Siratro red BW | ecosystem: Host-associated > Plants > Roots > Nodule | place: USA: California | collected...
GGGCTTGGTGGGGCGCCGTAGCGAGTGCAGGCGAATTTGGCGTCGATGAAGTTACCGGAGATTCGGGATCGCCGGCTGGCTTTGATTATGGCGGAGAAGCCCACTGATTTCGCGTGGGCTTGGTAGTATGCGAAAGCTTCCTCCTTCGAATTAAACTCAGGCCCGGGCCCAGACGCGGGCTCCGGCTCCGGCTCCATTTGAGTCTGCGATTGTGAGATGGGAAGTTTAAGGAAATACAATTGGTGGGAAGAAACCAAAATCTCTTCTTTTCTCTTCCTTTGGTTCTCCCATCACTTAAATAAGCATTCTTTGATTTTGTATCCTTGGAAAAATAAACAAGGATGTTGTGTTCTAAAATGTTCCTTTTTAACCGACTAGATATACAAAATTAAGTTAAAATGTACAAAGTCCTTGAAAAATGTTCTGAACATTTTTTTCTCTAAGTACATTGTTGAAAAGCAAAAACTGTTCCAAATGTACACTGTATATATGTTCATAAAGCTAAGTACAAGAACAAGTTCAACTTCATTGTACTTGAATACCTACCTAATCATGCAATATCCCTTTCTTGGCATCTCTATGTTGTTGAACAATCAAAACTGAGCCATGAATATCAAAGTCTGAAGAGGCCAAGACATCACCAACTGTTCCCAGTTCTGGACACTCTTCCCAATCACTCATACCAATTGTTAGTGAACTCTGTCCTCTACCACCTTTTCCTACTATAAACAAAGAATACATGTCCCCTATCTCTTTCAAAGAATCCACTGTTTCTGCTCCATGCCTCACAAACTTCTCCACGTACCCTATTTGGCCTGAAGTCACGTACCTGTTGTAGAAGTCAACCATGAAGGTGTTGTCAATCTCATTCACAGTCTCCTCCCCTGACAGTGACATCAAAATTTCCTTTTCCTCTGACTGTCCACTCTCTATCTGTTCGTTCTGTGATGAAGAACTCAGCAAAAATCTTATGATCGTCAAGTTCACACGTGGACTTCCCGAAATGCGTAGGCTCCATGCAATAGCCTCACGGTCATCAGGGCCACCGAAGAAAAGTGTTGCAACATTTTGTATGCCTTCAGATGCTACTAGTTGTGAGAAGCCAGGTACCCTTGCAAGGCCTCTTTCCACTATGACACCAACTGAACAAGGGGCGTGTCTCAGCACCTTCTGATTGGTGATCCTTATACCCTCTTTTCCACTTTCCAATTTCCCATCAATGCGTTGGTGCTTGTGGAAGGGGAGTAGCACAATTGACACTTGGAGATCTTCTGCTTCATTGCACACATCTTCATACAATGATGGGAAAGAAGACACTGCCCTTCTTTGGTGGACTAGAATCTTTGTTTCTGCAGTGAAGGTATCCAAAGAGTTGTTGATTTCCACCACATCATTGCCCCCATAGTCCTCATCGTCGCTAAGGTCAGCATTTTCTTTCTCGTGGTACAACAGGTTGGACTTGATCTTCTTCACAAGCTCTATTAGGTGCATTAAGTAAGTGGTAGACGGTGATGCTCTCGAGCCATGTATTGCTAGCACTGTGGCAAGTATGGCAGATACCTGACGAGGGTCATATACACAAGCCAGAATTCGGAGCTCGTCTTCCATTTGTTGTGGTTCAATTGCAGTGTGGTTGTTTGCAAACATTTTGTCTTCCCCTCTCACTAGAAAAGCCACAATTATTCCTGATATTATTGTGTTAAGTACTATTGATACCAACAGAACATTGTACGCTTCTGAATCGAAAGTCTGTGAATCAACACAAGAACCATTGAATTAGTTTGCAAATTTGAGACGATTTCAATTCTGATTAATGGATAAAGTCCTTGGCAAAGAGGGAAAGATAGGAAGGTACAACGCCTTGAGTTTTTCCATATATCAAATCAACTTACTTGACTTAACTTTTAAGCTTGTTGAATGAAAAGAGCTTCTATAAATTTAAGTTCATGTGTCGATGTTAGATTAATCCATAACCTCAGTTCATTTCATCTTTTAATCCAAACAGGTTATAATTCAACCAAGTCAGGAAATATACTTACAATTACTTGCTTTGCTGCTGCACCAATGAATAGAAGATCGGCATAACCTCTAGTGTTCAATATGAAGCCAAGAAAAATTCCTTCACTTGTGGGGATTTTGAGGTAGCGGGAAACTATAAGGGTTCCCCCAAGCTTGCTTCCAATGCTCAACAATATCAATATGGCCATATTGGCCACACGCTGCAAGCTCCTGAAGACATTTATCAGGTCACACTGCAAGCCTAAGTAGCCAAAATATACTGGAAGCACAAAGTTGTAAATAGAATAACCAAGTTTGTGCAGCAATGTTCTAGCTGTTTTCCCTTCCTTGGGGAACAACAAACCAATGGTGAAACAACTGATAATACTGTTGTAACCCCAAATCTCTATTATCATTGAGCTAGTCAGAAGCAGGAACAGAATGAGTAACAACTCAGGAGCCTTGAGGTACTTCTGGTTTCTATTTCTTGCGTTTAACCAAACTGCCAAGTACCTGTTTATGTAAACCACCACGGCAGTGATTACAAGGCAACCTAAACCAGAAGAAATGTGATTTGGTTTTCTCCAGTTAACAATCACGTTGAAGAGCAACAAGCACCCCATTTCTGTGATCAACGCAGACGATACCGCCATTCGCCCCACGTCTGATGCTGCAAACCTCAACTCTGCTGCCAAACGAATCACCATAGGGGAGCTTGTGTATGACACCACTAGCATGATGATCATAGAAAAATAATATAAAGGGGCATTGTCAATGGTGTTTAGCTCTTGATGCAAGTAAAATGACACAGATAGACCAAAAACACCACCCATTAAGGCACCACCACAGGCTACTAAGCTGACCCTACGCAGATTCCGCATTGCGTAGTGCATATTCATCTCTAACCCAAACAAAAACATGAAATTTATGCGACAGAAGAAGCTCACAACTTCATAGTAATTTATTGAACTAGCCGGAAAAAATGTAGCCTTTATATACTCAACGTGTGACATTGGACCCAGCGCCAACCCAGCCTGTTGAACAACAATGCAACAACAAAAGAGTCAATTTTGATACCAACCCAAAAACAAAATATCATTGTTCAATATTCATTAACAAAATTAAGGTTCTTGGTGATTGATCATTACCAGAATCTGTGCAATTGGTCCAGGTTGACCGACAGTCCTAAACACAACGTTGAATACATGTGACACGACAAGAATGCAGGCCACTTGCATGCCCATTGAGCTTAGGGGGTTAACCAGATCATTGTTACAGAACATGGTGTGAGTGGCATCCATTGTGCTTCAAGTGTTTCTCAAAACTCAAACAATAATTTAAGAAGAATCAGACGTTATAGAAGCAATTGCTATGAGGTTCTATGTTCTGTCAATTTTCTTCTGCAAAAGGGAAAGATGCAATCTTTGTTTCAGATCCTAAATTATTGGTTAAAGACACGTAACACAACACAGGCCCCTTATACTTTAGCTCATGCTAGTACTTATTTATTATTTTTTTCAAAAAATATTTTTCTGGCCACAGTAGTTATTATTATTTATATATCTGATAATATTATTAATTATAATTTTTAATAAAATACTGAATATTTAGTTTGTTATTTGAGAAAATAAAAATAAAAACAGAGAGTGAAAGACAAAATCAGTTTGGTGGTGGTGAGTAAATCTTGGGACTTAGTCAGAGCAGTCGCCTTCCAATTCCCATATCTCTGTCTTGTCATCTGCTGCCGTCTTTTCTCATAACTCCAATCTCTCTCTCTCTCTCTCTCTCTCTCTCTCTCTTTCTTTCAGCTTTGGCGCAAAACCATCAAAAAGTTTTCACCTTTCTTCTCTTCAATTCCTTGCGGTAACAAATAGGTTTTTCAATTCCTTCATTTTTCCATCAGATTCTCTTCTTTGCTTTTTCGTTGTTCGACACTGTAGACTAACCGTAGAGGGTCGATCGATTCTCTTCCTTGGCTTCTACTGCACACACTGTTGTTGTTGCTGTGATTTCACTCTCGTGCAAAATTACTTTTTTTTTTATGGGTTTGAATTTTCGAGGAAATCGATGATCAGAAAGCTGCCAGCTAACTTTATTATATTTCTGAAGGTCTTGGGATTGTTAATGACTAGAATTTTGTCAATTGTCGTTGTTGACTCGTCTTTTCTGGGTTCTCGTGCAGGATCAAGTAACGATTTTTGAGTTTGTTCTTGACCTCTGTCCTCCATGCCTTCGATCATGTCACCCCAGTGGCAAGACAAGGCTGCTGGTTTCCTTTCTTCCTCCGGTACCATTCACTAAATTTCTCTTTCTTATTTACTTTGTTCATATTTGTAGATAAAGTATGAATTCAAAATCAACTTTTGGACAATTTGTACCTGAGATTTTGTGTAAATTAATTCCATAAGCTTATTTTAATTTATGAAAGAAGGTTAATTCGTTTTCTTTACTTTAATTAAGCCTTTCTCTGATTGTTCATATATGAGTTTGGTGTAGGAGTGAAGCTTAAAGAAGCCAAGGAATCAGCTGGAACATTTGTTGGTGAGGTCACCAAGGATACAAAGAGTAATGTGTCTGAAGTGGCTGGACGAGTGGGGTCAATGGTCAAGAGTCGATGGGCACTTCTCCAGCAGCCATCCACGAGACATGCTGTGCAGGATCGCTTGATATCTGCGGCTGCTACAACTGGCACGCTCCTGAGGAGAGGCTTCTCAGGGACAAAGGATAAGGTGGTTGTGGGAAAGTCCAAGGTTGAGGAGGTAATTTTGGTTGAGTACATGATTTTAGATTGTGATTGGTAACTTTTGAGAAAGGGATAAATGATTTTGTTCACAAGTTTTTCAAAACAAGAAACATAATGAGCACAATTTGTAATTTTGGTAAATGTTAAGTATATCAACTTCAAATAAAGACGAAAAAAAGTCTTATCATGGATAAGACTATTGTGGATTATATAATGCTTTCGGTTGGATGTTGGATAACTTTTGGTCTGGTTGTAGATTGTTCTAAGCTGTTATTCTGAACTTGGTATTAATCAAATGGATTTTTGGAATTTTCTTTGTCTTGTTTTTCTCTCTTCTATCTTTTCCTTCTTTAAATATCTTACTTGCTAATCCCATGCCACGATATCATCGGTTTGTTGCTCATAATCTTTACTTTCTTCTTTTTCTGATTTTCCATCATGTTGATTTATTTCAGGTGGCAAAAATTACAGCACAAAAAAGTAAGACTATCTTGACAGATATTGAAAGATGGCAAAAGGTTAAACGACATTGGGCTATCGTAGACCTATTTTTTACCGTATGCGATTTGCATTTATTCATACTGTAATTTTCTTTTGCAGGGAGTTGCAAGCACTGATGGTAAGTTTCTCAAACCACATGACGGAGAAAGAGAGCAGTTTTTCTCATGCATCAAAGTCTTTTGTTGGCTATGTAAAATAGGTTCCATTATTCCCACAAGGCATCTTGGGATGAATTCCTTTTTGATGCCTTTTCAGTAACACTTTTGATTGTTAAGACATAGAAGTATAGCATTCTTTGTTTCTGTTTAGCTTTTTACTTCATATTTAAAATTTGCTGCCGGCCTAGTGCCTGCACAATGGTGCTTAATTATTAACTTATCTTGATCCCACCAGTATTTGGAGTTCCAATTGAGGTTACTGTGCAGAGGCAAGATTACTGCAAACCAATTCCTCGGATATTAGCCAATTGTGCAGATTATCTTATAGTTTCAGGTAGCTATTTCTAGAGTAAGACTCCACATCCATGGACCAGATTTTTTTTCATGTTTGGTTTTGATCCAATAGTTATTTTAAAAGCATTTGATCCAATAGTAATTTCATTATTTTTTTAAGCAGGTTTGAACTCTCCATATCTTTTTAAATCTGAAGGGAATAAAAAGGTTATTCACCAGTTGGTTTCTCTATACAAGCAAGGTAATTCAACCATTCTTTCACTGATGGGTATGTTTGAGCTTATACTTGGATGATATTATACATGCTACTGTAATTGCATTGCAGATTCTACTGCTTCAGTACCAGAAGGCACAAATCCTGTTGATGTAGCAGCTCTTGTGAAATATTACCTTGCTAGCCTTCCTGAGCCACTTACCACTTTAGAGCTTTATAATGAGATTAGAGGTGCTCGGTCCAGTATATATTCCATGAGAAACATACTCAAGAGGCTTTCCAGTGTAAACTACATGACTCTAGAGTTTATAACAGCACTTCTACTCCGTGTTAGCCAGAAGTCACTTCTCAACAAGGTAGGAAACTTACCTTCAAATCTTATTTTTGATCTTCTAAAGTTTGGTTTTTTATTTTATTGTTTGATCAATAATATTTTTCATGTTGTAATTGGAGCACCCTGTTGTAATATTAAGACAAGAAAGAAAAGAGATAGAATATAAAAAGGATTTATTAGAAAAATTCTCCTCTTGTAATATCATTTCTTCTTTCAATATCGCTACATTCTCCTTTTAATATAAAAGTAGAAGGAAACATCACTGTTTCCTAGGTGCATAACTTGCTTGCTTTGTTCTGATTACCTGCTTTCCTCAGTCCCTGCAATAGTGCTGTGCTGTACTATTATTAGTTTCCCATCACTTGGGTGACCCTAAGAAAATTCATGTAGTCGTTACTTTTTTTTTACTGTATAAAAATTGGATTAGAGTAGCATGCTGAAGATTGTTGATGTTTTCCAGATGGATGCTCGGAGCCTAGCTATGGAAATGGCACCTGTTATTATGTGGCAAAAGGAAAGCAGACCTGAATTTTATCGTCAATATTGGAATCAGATGTCAAAAAGTCCTTCCGAAAAGAGTGTGGATACACAACCTGGTTCATATACTGCCTGGGACATGCTTGCTGGTAAGCAAAATTCTACTAAAACATGTAAATTTTTTAAGATAACCAACTCGACTTCAAATATTATTTACTATTGACTATGGCCAAAAGGTTGGTGATCACGTGGGGCATTACATGAAATCATTCTAGTTTATTAAACAATGGGGATTTTCTAAGTCAAAATGATCTATATGCAAAAATCTTAACTAAACTTAAACTTTTAGCCATGTGAGGGGAAGACCAATAAAACTCCTAATAAGAGGAGTTGATCACATAAAAGATAACTGATTCAATAGGAGTTGGAGTTGAGGAAGACCATTGTAAACCTTAAGGAGGCGGTTCATATGCATGGTCTTCTTTTGTTCATTGGACTTATATTTCTAGGAATCTTTTTTTATTAAGGATAATGAATTTTGAAAATGTTATAAACGTGTTTGGTCAGCCCAAATATTCCCAGAGTGTTAGACAATGTTTCATGGTTATGTTTGAAACTTTCTCACCTTCCTAATCATTTTGGACTCCCACCCCTCCCCATGCAAATGTTTTGTTAGAAAACTATGAAGCCCAGATACTAACATATCCATGTCAGATACTGATACTCCTCGGATACTTCCAGATACGTATCCAAAATGTATCCAAATATTTTTCTTACTTAATTTTTTAAATATTTTCTAAGATACTTCTGGGATACTTTTAGGTAACTCATCTAAAAGGTATCCAATCCTTTTTCATTTGATTTTTAAGGATGTAAGTTAGATACTTCTAAGTAGTATCCAAAAAAGTCAGACTTAAAAGCTCTTGAACAGTCACATTCTTCTTTTATTCTTTGAAGAGTATTATATACTATTTCATTTATTCTTTGAGGAGAACCTAAATTTCTATGAATGGTAGTATTATTTCTTGATGAACTAAATTTAAAAACTATGTTTTTTATAGGTGATTGTAACATATGAGAGAAGGATAGTATCGTTAACATCTGATAGAAATTTAACAATGTTGTTGAATGGTAAACTATTGTGTACAGTCAATAATTTTGTTTAGATGTTTTAATTAATATAGTTAGTAAAAGATGAATTATTATATAGAAAAAAAAAAAAAACTTATTTCTTTTGTTATGATAACATGTCTTTTTGTAAACTGGGATGACCGTATTTATGAATTAATGAATTAATAAGAAAGGATCATTGTCTCTTTAACTATCAATATTCTACATCTATATAAAATATTTCATAATTTTTTTAACAAATCCGTGACATATCATATCCTAAATACGAAAAAGTTGTTGTATCTTATCGTATCCATGCTGTGCTAAGATAAATGGATCATCGCATTCTACTCACTAGTTACTGCAGTGTTTTCTAGGAGGGTGCCAAATTCAGTTTAGCAGTTTATTATTTTACTTCTATTGAACTAAACTCCATCTGCAAAAATTAGTGCAGATTATAGACTTATCAGATTAGTACTGATTGGAGATTGCCATTTATTTCTTGTCTCGTGTGCTGCAGATGATGGTGAAGCCATAGATGCATCATCTCCTATTCCTTTGGATGATGGCACGCCAGTAGACTATGGTGCAATTGAAGTTATTCAGTTGCTCGTGGAGCATCATAATGCAATCTTCACAGATGCAAATGAGACAGTCTGGAAATGAATTGTTTTACTCCTCTTCCTGTATTTATTGGCTGACTTGATATATTGGTCTAGGAATATATTTTTTTCCCCAATCTGGTCAAGAAGATCATTATTAACAAGCTACATTTGAAGTTATTCACAGTCATCAAGCTGCAGAAAGATGTTGGATATTACTGGTCCGGTTCTAGTGATAAGAGTATCTGTTTTTGGATTTATTTTGCTTTTAGGGAGTGACATTTTAATTCGTGAGAAATGTTAGTGACACTTATATAACACACTCTTTGTAATACACACTCTATGATTGGTTAAAATTTGTTGAGAACTACTGAAAGAGAATCGTTAAAATGAGTAGTTGGACCCATCAAAATTTGTGAATTCCCATAAAATCCAATCAATTGTAGAGTGTGTTCAAGAGTGTGTTAGAAATTTGTGTTGGTATTCCTCTTCATATATGGGGGTAAAAGTAGCAAACTTATTGTACAGCCATAATTGCAGAAATTATTGTCACTAATGTTCTCTGTTATTGTGGTCTTTTTGCGTGGATTGGTGATATGTGATCGTTGTTTATAGTTTACGTATAGAATCTTGTATTCGTATTTGGTACACTGTAGTTAAATGGATCATATAAATACTGTCCCTGATTGTTGGAATGCTGCGAAAGGGGTGGAGTACGTTTTTTGAGGAGCTGCGGAAGTAAATACCGAGATTTTTCTTTTTTCCTTCCAAACTGGAGATTTATAATTTATTTTTACTCTATGGATCTTAGAATTCAGTGTAACATAAAGTGTCTGATTTTTGGGGGGGCATACCAGAGGATAGTTAAATGCTATTCTGTTTATATTGCAACTGAATTTAAAATGAAAAGATTCTTAAGACTGTTCCATGTCATGTGTGGTATAGACATAGCCTTAAGATAGGTTCTATTTGCTTTTTGTTTGTTTCTGGTCGATAAAATGAAGTATCTACAAAATATAATAAGTATGGGAAACACTGAAATGTGCAAGTATTAAGTTCCTCGACTAATTAGATATTGTGCAGCTTGAGTTTTTCCGTGATTAAATCAAGTAACCTGATATAAGTTCATACACAGGCAAACATCTAGTTTTGACTGTATACCACAAAAGGAAGGCACATGTAAACGAGGAAAACAATTACAGGGCATAGCAGTTAGCACTCCAATCAAAAGATAACATCAGTTCATTGTTCTGTTGAGGTTGGATTGTGTTCAAAGTACTCAAAAATCTCATTTGGGAAGTCCTTAAAGAAGCCATTTGAAGTTGTAATTTGAGAATTTTCCTCCAATCCAAGAGTTGGCACCGACCCAGTCCCAAGCTTCTGGCTGCATACACATTCTGAACATTTCTTCTCCTCGAACCCATCAATAAAATTTGGATCAAAGGACTCTGGAACAAGGTCCTGGTACTCTGGGAATACTGGAAAGTCTATTAGTGGCTCAGGAAGTAGAGGGAAGTTATACCCCGATGAAGACTCAAACGATGGTACTGTGTGAAGTGAGGTGGCCTCAACCTCAACTGCACTGAAGTAATCATTTTCCAACTGTTGATAGTTTGGCTTTATCAAATCTGGAAGGTTGATCATCTCGAACACATCGGTGTTTCCCATGTAGGAAGTAGCGTAAGAAAGGTTTTCCTCCACCTGATTTGAACTGCATGGAGGACCCTGAAACAAGTGTAATAATACAAGGCAAAACCAATGGTTACAAAACATTGAATGTGTGTGATTTCTGACCACTTTAGTAGTAAAGACTCTCCCAAACTTAGGAGGGTCTAATGAAAACGAAAAACAAAATGTTATATTTATGTATTACATTCTTTCTTTAGACAGTGGATAGATACATACCTTATCCACGAGCACTTGAGTAAGAGGAGTTTTTCCCTTGTTTTTCTGCAGCTTTAACGTTGGTGGCTTCTGCAACATCCTCTCCAACCTTTTTCTCCTACTGCTCCAAAAGTTCTTCACATCATTGTCCGTTCTCCCTGGCAAATACGTTGCAATTTTGGCCCACTTGTTCCCAAACTGTGCCTGTAATTCTATCACCACTCTCTCTTCTTCTGCCGTAAACTTGCATCCACTACACATTCCAAACTTTCCTCGTAAAACAAAACAATCAAATTTCGTACTTCATCATGAGTATCCCCTACACCATCCTCATTGTCAAAGTAGCAATCAAATTTACTTTTGATTTTAACAATGGACTTAAAGAGGGGCAAAACCAAGATTTTACATAAGACTTTTGATCGAAAAATGGATCTGATTTTCCTCATAGTTTTCCCTCACAGGGTCAGATTCTATTGTGGGATGGATCATAGGATAAACAAACAGATAACTTTGTTATATACTGAGTCATGCATGGGATAATACAACAAAGAATTCATGCATGCATGCATGCAAAGAAAGAATCAGAAGTAAACTTACGTCTTCAAGTTTGGTCTGAGTTTGTTAACCCATCTAAGGCGGCAAGATTTTCCTGTTCGTGGCAACAAGCCTTTGGATCGAATGGAGCTCCACTCCCTTGGACCATACTTTCTCACATGTCTCTGAAGCACTTCATCTTCCTCTCTACTCCATGGCCCCTTCTTCACATACCCTCTCTCCAACTCTCTTTCCATTTTCAATGCTTCTTCCTCAATCTTCTGCTCCCACCACTCTATATCTTTCAAATGGATATGCAGGCATTTGCTCCTCTGTGCTCACGCTCCTCCCTCCTCATGCACTTCCTCCTTTAAGATTTTTTCTTTTCTCATCTTTCTGACGTGGCATTACCTGATTTCAGATGCCCTTTGGTGGCGTACGTGGACGCCATGCAGAGGATTGCTGCTCCCCCACTTTGCACTTTCGACGGTTTTGACGGTTAGTGGCAACGTGCGCCATTTGTTCCATTTAAGGTTTCTACTTCAAACCGCGCCCAAACACTTCCATCTATGTTTTATTCAGTTCAAAATTTAAATATTTCAAATCAAAATTTAAACTACCACACCATTTATAAATTATAAATTCACCACTAAATGAATCTGCCATGTTTTAAGAATTTTACTATAGTTTAGAGAAGACATTTTTCATATTAGAATAAATTAGTGTTATTGGTTTAATCTCTTTCCTTATTGTTTATGTATTTTTAGTTTAGTTCATGTAAGCATGAATTTTATAAATAAAATACATTAATCTTAATAAAAATTAGAAATACTATATGTATAAATTCAATTAAAAATATATAATATGAAATTAAGAAGATTTTATATGGCAAACTGAAAATGCATCAACAGTCTTAAAATAAATAAAAAAAGTAAAATCAGTTACGTAAAAAAAAACGAAAGCAAAATCAATAAATTTGTACTTATAAACAACTCTATAAACTTTCATGTATAATGACTAAATTGAGATTTTGTGACGCATCGAAATATTAGGAATTTAATATGTATATTACTGTTGATGGTAAGTTTTTTTATTTTATAATAACTATTTAAAATCATATCTAAAATATTTTTTTATAAGTAATCAATTGTATAAACAATTTTATGAAAATTTTTATTATTATCAATATTTTGCTCCAATTGTCACTTTTTTAAATGTGAATAGAAATAAGAGTGTCTCAAATCTTGAAATCATTACTATATAAAGATATTTGTTTTATTTATTTTTTTAATCAAGATAAAGAAACAGCACCAAATAGATGTTAGAAGCACCATCTAGATTCAGACAAAAAGTGAGAAATTTTATTGATGAAAATTGTAACAACTTGTGTTTTTATATATAAATGTGAGTTAACTTAAAAAGTGTTAATTAAATTTAGTGTATATCTATCGAGTTTGAGATATTTATAAATGCATATATTACAAAATATTTATTTATTATTTGAACAATTTATATATATATATATATATATATATATATATAATTTACTGTAATTGATTGAATGGTCAGTATGCAATAATTTTCAATTATATATCTTCTTTGAATTGTCTTTGGATATTTTAGGCTAAACCCAAAAATCTATAAATATATATTAATTTCATATGATATATTTATCAATTCTTCTCACTTTAATACTCATCTACTTTTTATATTATTTCACATATTAATAAGTATATTAATTTTAATTTTTAAACTTTAATATCTATTTATTTATATATTTTTTTTTGTATTATTCTGTTTATATTTAGAATTATTTAAAGATGTCAAAAGGATTTGAAGTTATCGCTTAAATAAAATATAAAAAAGTTGAAAATGTGAAACTTATAAAAGGACAAATAACAAATGAAACTTAAGGAATAAGAAAAATCATTTTTGATAGAAATCAAACAAAAAGAAAAACATAAATGTATATACATTAAAAAGTATGTAAAATGTGTACGACTAAATAATAATATCATATATATATATATATATATATATATAGTTACAATAGTATAACCCACTTTTGAGTCATTTTATAGTAAAAATTGAATTACAAGTTAACTGTGGAGCAAATTCAATGATGGTGAAACCAAAATGCAGTTGATTTTTCTATGCTAATTTTTTTCAAAAGCATTCTCAATATCTTTCACGAAAAAACAACCATTTAACCTACCTAATTTGCCTTATAGTATAAGCAAAAGTATGATTGATATATGCCTCTAGTTGCCCTAAACCTACTTTTGAAGTATCTAATATTAAATAAATTGTTACTAAATCAATAGAAACATTTACAAATATTTTACTATTTTTAATATTTATTTAATAAAAAGGTAATATTTTAAAAGTGTTTCTAAATTTTTTTAATATTTTTTAATAAAAAAAATAACACTATAAGAATGTTACTTTTTTAATAAAAAATTACTAAAAATCGTTTAAAATACTTTTTTAACAAAGATAATAACATAAAAATATCACTAATATAAATATTTTATAATATTTTAATAAATATTACTAAATTATTAATTTTTTTAATAGAAAAATGTACTAATTGCTTATATTTGTGACGCTCAAAACTTGCATTTTATACTTTTCTTTACCATTTGAACAAAACAAATAAATAAAAAAGTTAAAATTTTATTTAACACACTGAAACTTCAATTGTGTATTATTATTATTATTTTCTTTTTCTCTACGGGATGGTGTATAATTGTACCTGTTAGATGTAAAGGATTAATTAACATTTAAATTATAGAACAAACTTAAAGGATATGTTAGTTCAGAAGCCACCATATGCTAAGCCTCCTATTGATCAGACCACATATGTTAAACCTTCACTGTGATGCTCACAATGCAATTCACTTTGCTCATTAAGAATGCCAGAATCACGTAAAACTCTAGATCATAGATAAAACTACTTTATATTTAAATATATATTTTCTTGGTTGATGAATCATGTTATTAATTAATCTTAATTTATTTAACATACTATCATCAGCTTAAGATTCACTGTGGGAGTACATGGACACAGAAGAAGATAGTGTATCATATATATTAATTGTTTCTGCATGCAATGCATCTAATATAGCATGAATTTTCTTTGAGAGATATATAAGTTGAGGGACATAAATAATTCAGTAGAAATAAATTCAGAAACAGTATATTGTATCACAATAAATTTTAGATATTTTTTTTCACTTGCTTTAAAATAACTTTAAATTTTCATTAAAGTAGTTTTGTTATAATTATGGTACATTAAGGTAGATGTAACTAATTATAGAAGAACAAACAGGTAGAAGCACACACCATTGCTTCATCTCTTATCCATTGCAAAACCTTTTTGATTCATCTCTTTTTTTTTTTAATTTTGGATTATATAATACGACAGTTTTTTTATAAAACAGTTCTAAAGTTGCCTAATCAATTATAGCAATGCATGATAGATTAACATGAGAGTGTATCAGCCACCTATATAATCAATTATACATAATTTATAATTGATTTGTCTATGTTTTTCTCATGATTAAATTAAATTATATTTTATTATATAGAGGAAATTTGTATTATTTTAACTTACACTGTAATATACTAATGAAAGCACGTGCTCTTGCATTGCATATATGTATTCGCATTTTTTAATTTAAATAATACAATTTTAGAAAAGTATCATTTTAAAGAATTATTTAAAAATAAAAACATGTGCTTATTTTATTTTAAGTTAGTAAGTTAAAACGTTATAGTTGGTGAAGTTACATAATTATATTTAGGATAATAAAAGTAGTTTAAAAAATATTTCCTTTTACTAAATGATAAAATACTAAATGTGGTTATAATTTAAAAAATATTAACCCCGTTTATATCGTAGTTACAAGGACATTAATATAATTGGAAAAAAAAACTAACGATAGTGACAAACTTTATAAAAAATATTAGAAAGCCAAAATTTTAAAATAAATTAAGAGCATATATATATGTATGTGTAATTTTAAAAAAAAATGAATTTTTATGACCCATACAAATTTTATCACGTACTAACAACTCATTTTCACTCATTTAAGTAAATCACAAAATTTTATAAAATTTTCATTCACTTCTGTCTATTTCTACAGCATCTCACAAAATTCAAACAATTTCTTCTTTTACTTTTATCTGCCTTACTTTCTATTCAATTATTTTTTTTTCTATTTTCCATTTCTACCCTTCCCTTTTTCTTCTCTTTCCTTTCCATTTAAATCAATCACAACCAATAACTTTCTCCAACCTTTCCTTGTTAATCTTATGCTTACACTTGTCCTTTCTTTTAATGTATGACAACACAAATTTCTGACAATTTTAAAAACTTTAATATATAATTAATAAATAAAATTAAAATAGAAAAAATGGGATAAATTACTAAAATAAGAAAACAGTTAAAAAAATCAAATTTATCTAATATATTATTGAAGAAGGTTTTGTCATAAGACATTATGACATCCATAAGGAAATTTTTTTATACAAAATAGACTCTTAAAAGAAACTAATAGACTATAAGCCAAACTATTCAAGATAATAAAATCTCAAACCTACTAGATTTTTCAATGAAAAAAAAAAAAGAGTCCATATTAGAACCCTGAATTTTAAAAATATTTATTGTGCACAATGAATATTTTAAAAAGTATTTTAAGTTAGTAAGCTAAAACGTTATAGTTGGTGAAGTTACATAACTATATTTAGGATAATAGGAGTAGTTTGAAAAACATTTCCTTTTACTGAAGGATAAAATACTAAATGTGGTTATAATTTAAAAAATATTAATCCCCCTTATGTCATAGTTAAAAGGACATTAATATAACGATAGTGGCAAACTTGATAAAAATATTAGAAAGCCTAAATTTTAAAATAAATTAAGAGCATAAATATGTATGAGTAATTTTTCAAAAATTTTGATTCTTTTGCCCCTTACAAATTTTATCACTTACTAACACATCATTTTTACTCATTTAAATAAATCACAAGAATTTATAAATTTTTCATTGACTTCTGTCGATTTCTACAGCATCTCACAAAATTCAAACAATTTATTCTTGTACTTTATTTCTACTTTTATCTGCCTTACTTTCCATTCAATTAATTTTTTTTTTATTTTCCATTCTACCCTCTCTCTTTTCTTCTTTTTCCTTTCCATTTAAATCAACCACAACCAATAACCGTTTCCTTCCTTTCCTTTTTAATCTTAAGCTTACACTTGTCCTTTCACCCCTTTCTTTTAATGTATGACAACTCAAATCTCTCACAATTTTAAAAACTTTAATATATAATTAATAAATAAAATTAAACTAGAAAAAATGGGATAGATTACTAAAATAAGAAAACAGTTAAAAAATAAGGTTGTGTCATACCACATTCATATGGAAAAAGTTTTGTATAAAATAGACTTAAAGAAAATAATAGACTACAAATCAAACTATTGAAGACAAAAAGATATCCAACCGACTAGACTTTTGAGAGTAAAAAAAAAAAAAAAATCTATATTTGAATTTGAATTTTAAATAGATTAAATTTAAATTTTTATTCACTTTAATAATATATTTTTGTCGAAACAACAAGACATTTTAAAAATATCAATTTTGTGGACAATAAATAAAAATTAATAATCATAAATAATGATAAATATACATTATTTCTACTTTAATTTTATTTTATATACTGTACTTTCCTTCATATTTTTTTAATCATCACTTTTTAAATTAAAATAGTAATGATATTTATATTTTTCTGAATTTTTTTTCTGTCTCATTCTCTTCTCAATATTTTAACCCTATTAGGTTTAGACCTTAATCATATGGATGAAGAAATTTAATTATACATAAATTGAGATTTAGACCTCAATTTAATAATTGAGGTTTAGACTTTAATTATAAATTATACATTATTTATAATTGATTTGTCTATTTTTTTCTCATAATAATGTGATAATCATATTGTAGATCACATTTTTTTACACCTGATTATGCATATAAAACCTAGTTCATTATACACAATTAAACTATATTTTATTATATAGACGAAATCTGTATTGTTTTAACTTACATTTGGAACATACTAATGAAAACACGTGTTCTTGCATATATGTATTCGCATTTTTTAATTTAAATAATACAATTATAGAAAAGTATCATTTTAAAAAATTATTTAAAAATAAAAAATGTATGTTTATGTTATTTTAAGTTAGGAAGTTAAAATGTTATAGTTGTTAAAATGTTTAGGATAATAGAAGTAGTTAAAAAACAAATATTTCCTTTTACTAAAGGATAAAATACTAAACGTGGTTATAATTTAAAAAATATTAACCGTTTATATCATAGTCACAAGGACATTAATATAATTGAAAAAACAAACTAACAATATGACAAACTTGACAAAAATATTGGAAAGCCAAAATTTTAAAATAAATTAAGGGCATATATATGTATGTGTAATTTTAAAAAAAAAAATGAATTTCTATGCCCCTTACAAATTTTATCACTTACTAACAACTAATATTTACTCATTTAAATAATCACTAAAATTTATAAATTTGTCATTCACTTCTGTCTTACAGCATCTCACAAAATTCAAACAATTTATTCTTCTACTTTATTTCTTTTAGTTTTATCTGCCTTCCTTTCTATTCAATTTTTTTTTTTTTTTTTTCATTTCTACCCTTCCCTTTTTCTTCTCTTTCCTTTCCATTTAAATCAATCATAACCAATAACTTTATCCTTTCTATTAATGTATGACAACACAAATTTCTGACAATTTTAAAAACTTTAATATATAATTAATAAATAAAATTAAACTAAAAATGGGATAAATTGCTTAAATAAGAAAACAGTTGAAAAATCAAATTTATCTAATATATTATTGAAGAAGTTTTTGTCATAGGGCATGTATAGGGAAAAACTTTTATATAAAATAGACTCTTAAAGAAAGTATTAGACTATAAGTCAAACTATTGAAGACATGAAGATATGAAACCTATTAGACTTTTGAGACTAAAAAAAGTCCATATTTGAACCTGAATTTTAAATAAATTAAATTTAAATTTTTATTCAACCCAATAATATACTTTTATCCAAATAACAACATATTTTAAAAATATCAATATTTGTTTTGCACAATAAATAAAAATTAATTATAATAATAAATACACATTACTTCTACCTTAATTTTACTCTATACATATTTTACTTTTTTCTATATTTTTCTTTTTATCATCTCTTTTTTCAATTAAAATAATGATGATATTTATTTATTTTTTGATAAATTTTCTCTCTCTCATTCTCTCGTTAATATTTTTTATTGTGTTATCATTCGTTATATTTAAGTTATTTTTTTTAACACATCACTGTTAATGTTAGGTTTAGATCTTAATTTAACTTGTGAAGAAATTTAATAATATTTTATAGAAAGTATTCCATATTTTTGACATGAGATAGAAATTAATAATCTTAAATTCATTAAGAAATGATATTTTCATTGATATAAGTGCTTCAGTATGAAGATTTTCCCATATATATATATATCAAATATGAATAAAATCAATTCATGTTTCATCTCAAGAACAAAAAATATACTTTGTATGATGTTTGTTTTAAAAAACCATAATCTTTATCTTATAAGACACACAACGAATAGTGTATCTTGGAATAGTCAAAAGTTAGCTCTTCCTCTTCGGACACACCACGAAACGACCGTCATAAATAGCATTAACGCACAACAATAATAAACTCAATAAGAAGCTTGTTCTATGTTCTCTTTCTTTCAAGAGAAGACCTTCGAGGAAATAAAGTGTTGCTTGTACTTTCTCTATCAAATTTAGATGTATCATCTTGTCTTCTAAAATGACAAATTCATCCTTGCACAAAATGACAAAAAGCATTACATCAATTAAATAAAGTCACTCAATCTTAATTCTTGAGAACTTAGTGATCTCCTACCACAACATCATAATATCAAATAGGAGTAAGATCAAAATAAGTGTGTATTATTTTTCTTATACAAAATAGATTTTTAAAAAAACTAATATACTATAAGTCAAACTATCCAAGATAATAAAATATAAAACCTACTAGACGTTGGAGAGGGAAAAAAAAAGTCCATATTTGAACCCTGAATTTTAAATAGATCAAATTTAAATTTATATTCAACCCAATAATATATTTTTATCCAAACAACAACACATTTTAAAAATATCAATATTTATTGTGCATAATAAATAAATAAAACTTAATAATTTTGAATAAGAATAAATATATATTACTTCTACTTTAATTTCATTGTATATATACTATATTTTCCTCCATATTTTTCCTTTTATCATCTCTTTTTCAATTAAAATAGTGATGATATTTAATTTTTTTTGGTAAATCTTTTTCTCTCTCATTCTCTCCTCAATATTTTAACTATGTTATGACTGATTAAATTTAAGTTACTTTTCTTTTAACACTTCACATCTCCGTTAATGTTAGATTTAGAACTTAATTCAATGTGGCAAAGAAATTTAATAATATTTTATAGAAAGTATTTCATATTTTTGACATGAGATAGAAACTAGCAATCTTAAATCCACTAAAAAATGATTTTTTTTTATCTAAGTGGTTTAGTAGAAGGACTTTCACATGCATATATACATATACTAGATATGAAAACCGATCATATAATCACTTCATATTTTATTTCAAGAACAAAAAATACACTTTGTACGATATTTTCTTTAGAAAACTCTTATCCTATCTTATATGACACATGACGAATAACGCATCTTGGAATAGCGAAAAATTAGCTCTTTCTCCTCTGATTCACCGCCAACAATCATAAAAAATAATACAAAACTTCGTTAACAACAAATGGACAACAATAAACTCCCTAAAAAGCTCGTCCTCCGTTCTTTTTCCTTCAAAAAAGCGCTTTTAAAGGAATATAGTGTTGCTTATTTTTTTCCTCTCAAATTTAGATGTATCATTTTGTCTTTTAAAATAACAAACTCGTCCTTATATAAAATAACAAAAAATTACATTAATCAGATGAAATCTCTCAACCTTCGGCCTCGCCAACTCAATGTTCTTGCACGTCATAATATCAAATAAGAGTAAAAATAAAAATAAGTGTGTATTATTTTCTTATATAAAATAAACTTTTAAAAAAACTAATATAAAGTTAAACTATCTAAGATAATAAGATATGAAATCTACTAGACGTTGGAAGAGGGAAAAAAAATCCATATCTGAACCTTAAATTTTGAATAGATCAAATTTAAAATTTGATTCAGCCCAATAATATATTTTTACCTAAACAACAACACATTTAATATTTGTTATGCAAAATAAGTAAAACTTAATAATATTTATGAATAATGATAGATGTACATTACTTCTACTCTAATTTCATTCTATATATACATTACTTCCCTCAGTATCTTTCCTTTTATCATCTCTTTTTCAATTAAAATAGTGAGGATATTTAAATTTTTTTGGTAAATTTTTTCTCTCTCATTATTCTCAATACTTTAACCGTGTCAGGCTTTGACGTTAATTGTATGTGATGAAAAAAATTAATAACATTTTCGAAAGTATTTAATATTTTTGACAAGAAGGTGGTAAAAATAAGGAAATAAATGCATAAGAAATAAATGATGAATAAGTTTGTGTGGTGAATTGCACTGAAATGATGATGGAATTTGATGTGGCTATGTGTTTGATGGGGTGAATAATTCAGTTCCCTGTCCTTACGCAACACAACATCTTCAATCGCACTATAAATTTGGTTTAATTTGGTTTTCTCTTACGTGTTCGTTGGAAGTTGGAAGTTGTGTGTTGGAGTCAGTGATGTCTGAAGGTTATTCCTGTGGCTGTTCCGATTCCGACTCTTCCTGCGGCTGTTGGGCTACCGCCGCCGCCGCCGGCAGCAGATCTGAGGCTTCAACCGAACTCAAGCTCTACAGAGCCTTCATCTTCTGTGTGCCCATCTTCTTCACTCTCATTCTCCTCTTTCTCTTCTACCTCTTCTACCTCCGACCGCGAACCAGGCTCCATTGGATCACCCACTTTGGTGTTCCCAACAACGACGACGACGAAAGCAACCACAATGCCATCTCCACTGTAAGCAAAGGAACACTCTTTTTAACCCATTTCCATTCATTCGCGTTTCTTTGTGTTGAATTTGCTTCTGGGTGCTGCTCTGCCAGGCTGAGTTGGGCGTGAACAAAGAACTCAGAGAGATGCTGCCCATTGTTTTCTACAAGGAAAGCTTCTCTGTTAAAGATACCCAGTGAGTTCATTCTCTTAAATCATTGTTCTTTCCCCTTTCTTAGAATATGGTTTTGGGGCTAACTCAGCGAAAACTTATTAGGTTGTTTTAGTTAAATAGGTGTAATAACAAATATTAGGATTGATTTTGATGCTATCTTAGAATTTTATTCAGGTCTAATTTAATCCCAAACATTAACTCACATAGGGAGAGAGTTGAGTTGCCTTCCACTTATATACATATTGTAGTTGAAGTTAAGTAAATACTTAAGGACAGGACAATGTTGCAGTGTTCTGGAGTTAATGTCAACTGGTGTCAGGAAATCTGTTAAAGAAATGTCCCAAATGATGCTCGTGATGACCTTAGCTTTGAGCTTCATTTGTTCGACCAGGAAACTATGTTTTCATTTTCAGCTTTCTTCATGTATAATATGCTTTGTTGCAGATGCTCAGTGTGCCTTGTGGACTACCAGTCAGAGGATAGGCTTCAACAGATACCTGCATGTGGCCACACATTTCATATGAGCTGCATTGATCTTTGGCTTGCCAGCCACACCACCTGCCCTCTCTGCCGCTTCTCCTTACTAACCATAGCTAAATCTTGGACGCAGACATCTGTTATGCAGGTAGATATCATATCAGCAACTTCCATAATTTTGTTCGCTCATTAGTTTTATATCACTATTTAATTGATAACTGTTTGGGAAGGAGAGCTTGCAAGTTACTACTATGTCCAATATGGTTTAAATCTTGACCTTTTTTTAAGTCCACATGCTCAGCGTTAATGACAAATCAATTGATTACCTTTTTGAGATTCTAAGTGTAAACATAATCATATTAATGGATGTATAGAATTCATTATTGATATATCCGGGGTATAAATCTTTTTGATTTTCCACAAGGAAAGTATTGAATAAAATGATCTTGGAAATATAGAGGAGGATTCATAGGAAGATACTGTAGGAGAATTTAGATTTATTCAATTGAATAATTGTTTAATTAGATTAGTGGTTATTCTCAATGGTCATGCATCACACATATACTGACGACTGAAACAGTCACAGAACAATGAAGAAACGCAAGCTGTGGAATTATCTGAAGCAAGATCTACTATGCATATAGAAACCACTGTCCTCCGAAATGTCTCTGGAGAAGTTGCAATCAGCGTTCCCTGCATTGATGTTGAAGGGCAAAATCAGCAAGACAATCAATAAGAGGTAAAGAGCATCGTTACATGAGATACTCTTTCTGGTAATTTATTTTTCTTTCTTCATATTTTATTGCAATCAATGTTTGCACCTCAATTGAACATAACAAAGCTACAACATGGTATACTTGTTCTGTATGGTTTATTTACAAGGTAGCTTTGTCAGTTGGTGAGAATTTTCTATATGAATTATCAGTGTGTTTTAGAATTAGGTCATGTAGAAGGTTGCATGAAATGATCTGTTATTGCACTAGACTTTATACTAAATTCATGTTTGATGAAAAACAAATTTCTTTGGTTAATTTTCTCAGTGATTAGTGTTTGATATTGGGAATGGTTGTAATGAGAGAAACAGTGACAAGATCTAAGAATATTGTGCTCAGCCTGAAATACCATCATAAATTAGTGTATCACAACCTTAAAATATTATTATTTTGGGAATGGTGGTTGTAAAATATTTTTATTGTACTCGGTTCAAAATAAGAAATAGAGTGAAGATAAAGTTATATCTTTATAATTATTTTGTAAACAAATAAAAAATTTGTTTCTGAATTCAAACAGGCTTTATGTTTCTTCATAAGGTAGAGTAAACGTGTGTGTCATCCAAGCTCAAGCCGGAAAGTTTGTAGCATGGGATTTATAAGCTCCCTCTTAACAATTTAAGCTTTTTGAGAAAGTTAGCTTTGATATTGTTTTGAAATGTTTGCCTTTTATAAATCTTTATTTAAGGTAAAACAAAAGATTATTAAGTTGACTTCCATCTTCAATATTTCTTTTTATGTATCTGCTTCATTGATTTGTGATTCAAACTTTGCATTGAGTAGTTGTATCATGTTGATAACCCCTTTAATTATTATGTTGATGAAACCCAGATATATTGGCATACTTGGATCTTCCAACTCACTTGAAGCCCTCCAGAGTATGCACAACAATCTGCATTGATACTTCTGCAAGAAATGTCAGGAAACTACAACTTTGATGGCACATATGAATTGAATAATAATTGTTGTAACTTATGATTTCCTGAATGAATGGATCTTTCAAGCATTATAATTTTAGGTAGTGTACCTAAAATAGTTTACTTAAGTGAAAAGAATCTTTTGGTTTTTTCAATAAAAATGCAAGGGGTTTGGTATTGAATTGTTGGTAAAATTTTAATATACAAACTTACTCTTAAGAATAACCAAATGTTACAAGGCGCCTTTCATGTACCTTAAAACTTATGTGTTTTATAGATTTACTGGAAAAAAAACAATGAGACTTCAAAATGTTGAATAAGTCTAGTTAGGTGGAGCTACAAGAAAACGAATAAAAAAAGATGCATTTGACGAATTCACATACTTAAAATTAGGATAAATAGTTATAAGGAAGCTAAAGAAAACAATGCATTTGGAGAACTCACATACTTAAAATTAGAATAATTAGTTACATTTATTTTGTGGTTTTGATTTCTTTTTCCATTCTACTATAAATATCTACCCTTATGAAATTTCTAACACTATTAAAGAGAAAAATTAACAACCATCACAGTTATAAATAAACACAGAATTTGGTGAGGTGTGTGATGATTTGGGTGCTCTTGTATCAATCATCTCCATTGTTTTCTATTTTTTTGAAATATATTTAAATTCCATTATATCTTAAACTAAAGAAGAATTCTCTTAACTTTTTCTAGTAAAAATATAAATGTTTTATTTTCTTTTAAACAATTCTTCAAGTATTATTTAAATAATATTCACTTTCCCAAGTAAAATAAAAGATGTTACAAATCAAATCGAACATACACGGAGTTACAAAATGTTAACCTAAATTTTCCAACTAAATACTCCAAAGGTTGAACTTCAGAGCTTTTACCCACTTGAACAATAGTGCGTGTGTATATTATATTTGACAAATTGGTGTATAGAATAGAAAACTTTTCTTTCTTCATTAATATTGAGAAGACAACATAAATCACCATAAAAATTAAAATGAAATAATGTAACATATAAGAGATTTAACACCATCTTTAATTAAAAATTTAAAAATGTGAGACTTTAAACACCATCTTTAATCAAAGATGTGAGACTTTTTACCAAGCAACAAATCTAAGAAACTTGTAGAAAAGATTCATATTACCTTCTTTCTCCTTACATATTCTTTAACTTCATCATCTTTATCCTACGTAGAATCCACACTTTAGCAGGAACTTTCTTTCTTCTCTTGTTGATCCATCGTATCAGAAAGAATCATTCCTCTAGTCTCTGGCAAACACAACAATGTGAAAGTGGAGCAAATTATAACCACTCCAAACACGCCATAAGAGAAAAGGTTGTTCTTCCTCCCTGCAGATATCAGAAATGGACTGAATATGCAACCAAACACCACAGCTTGCCTCGCAAGTGATGCTGTAGTGTTCCTCACACATGTGGGAAATAGCTCTATAATGTATATCAGAAACACGTTGAAAGCTGTGCATGCACAGAAAAATGATGCCACTGCTAGCCACATCTTGGCACCTTCTGGTCCACTGCGTATGACCACACACACCATGCAACATATCCCACTTCCTAGTGAGAATGCAAGAATGGATAACCTTCTTGAGCAGTTTCCCAAAAAATAGGTCACCACGCAAGAGGGTATTTCCATCAAGGCATTGAACACAACTGCAAGGTAAATGTTGTAGTTCAAGTTTCCCACTGCTAGTGGCATGCCAAAATACACCATTCCAATGCCTAGACCTAGCCCCATAACTCCCACCATCCGTTTTGCAGCCCAACTTGTTTTGAACAACATTGCTATTGATGAGTAGAGTTGGGAAAATGAAACCTCTTCTTTCTTTTTGTCTTCATCCTTTTCAAGATGACTTTTTTCTGTACATGGTCGAGTACTAAATGTGGACATATTTATTACATCATTTTCTGGAATTCCTTTAAGCATTGTGATGGCTTCTTTCACTCTACCTTGCATGAGAAGCCACCTTGGAGACTCGGTGACAAAAAGGTAAGCGATGAGAGAGTAACAAATAGCAGGAATTGAAGTCCACACGTAAAGATACTTCCATGGAGAATTTCTGTTGGCATAAGCTACACCAGGCAAGGACATGTACCCTGATGTGAAGAAGACAAACTCTATAATCCCCACTGTAAACCTCCTCTTAGTGCTCACTTTCTCTGTGAGTAACACTAAGCAACATGTGGAGATGGATGATCGGCAAACCCCAATGAGGAGTTTCAAGGCCGAGTAGATCCAAATGTTGGTGGAGAGGATGATGATGAGTGAAATTATGGACATTGATAAACAAGAGAGAACGATCATGTTCTTTCTCCCCAAAGATGAATCAGCCAAGGAGGCCAAGAGAAAGGAACCAAGAAGGCAACCAAGGAAGAAAGAGGATTGAGGTAAACCTGTGATGAAGCTGCTGGCACATTCAAGGCCAAACTGTGATATGATTGTCTTGGAAGAGGGTCCATCCCATGCCCAAGATGAGTTTGGGAGCTTGCAGATGTCAGAACGTGAGGTGCATGTTGAGGTGTGGTTGGTGCAATGCCATGTTGGGTAACGATCAGTGTAGATTGCTATGAATAATTGTTGTGAATCGAAATACATTGCCACTGACACAAGGATGCATTGAAGGAACTGTGTCCACCCAAAGTTCTCCAAACCCTTCTCTATCATTTCATCCCATGACACACTCATCTTCTGTTGCTGATCAGAACTACACTTAGTTGCATCTTTAACCGAGTCCTCCATTTCAATTCTGTGTTTGTGTTTATTGCTAGTGGCAGAGGATTTTTAGACGCGAATGCTTGTAAGATTTACCACATTACATTTTCTATCATTTTTCATGATAAAGTTATACTTTAATACAACAGTTCATAGTTCATGACTTGGTTTACGTTTCCTTCATGCAATAAAATATTATGTGATAATAAAATATATCACTCTTCTTAACGTGAGTTGAGATAACAGTTTCAAAATAAGGATATAAAATCAGAATAAAAACGAAAAAAAAAAAAATCACGAACTCTTGATGTGAACTGATATTTATGACTGTTGGTGGTGATGAAAGGTCAAAATCAAGGTTATTGGGTTTTTCCTCTCTAATTTCAAACTCAGATATTCTGATTGTGTGTACCAAGAAGTGATTTTAGAACATTTGAAAGAACATTAAGTTTTTAGAATGTTTTTGGAATCACTCAAAAGACTGACTAAAAGTATAGAAAATAAATGAAAATGAAATAGAAGTAAATATTAAACATGTAGATTGATTGTTTTCCTTAATATTAAATTCCATGAAGGTGGTGCAATTGTTAAGAGGGATGGCGTCTTGCGTGGCCGGTACAAAATATTATAATTATTATTTATAGTTAAAAATTTTCACATATAAAAATAATTTTCATTTGTTTAAAAACACTAATTAACCATTTAAAATATATATATATATATATATTTAAAAAGTGAAATCTAAAAAAAAAAATACAAACTGATTCGCTAGCTCATTTTCTCAGCTTATTTGTTAAAGACTAATTTTTTTTCTTCCTATAGGTGGTGTTCTATTTACTTAACAAAAAAACTAAAGAAAAAAAAAATGTGTTTTTATTCTTATATTTTTTAGCTTGATAATTTAACTTATTTTTAAAAATTTTAAGAATATGTGAATTTAAATATCTCTTTATACTTAAACTTACTAACAGGTTTTCTTTCAAAACGATTTTGACTTCATCTTTCAAAGATTTTTCTACCTATTTCTTCACTTATTCCTCTTTTTTCTGAAAAAAATATTTAGATTTCTAATAATATGTTCAAGTAGATAAAATATAAACTTAAATGATTATATTAACATCAAATTTGATTAAAACAACGCCTTAAATAAAAGATTTGTAAGATAAATATTCTAAATATAGACATATAAAAGCGTTTATAAGTTAGAATTGAAGTGTTTTATTATAATAGGTTATGATTATAATCTTACCAACTAAATGAACCACAACACAAGTCTAACAATGGTTTAAATATCTTTCCCTCCCAATCTAGCCACGTCTCCAATATGTTGCCAAAATTGTTCAATGCAATTAGCAGGAAACACCTTGTGTTTTCCCAATCACCATGTATTGTTCTAGATTTGATATGCATGATTATGAGTAAATAGCATACGTGATACCAATTGTGCAACTGCATGACACAAAGAACATAAGTCATCGTTCAATATATTTATATTCATTTTAACAAGTTCAACTTTTGTTGGGTTTCTATTTAAAGTCACTTTCCAAACAAAGAGACCTTAGATGGAACTTTTGAGTTCCATATATATTAACCTAAAACCTAGAGTTGAAAATGCAGCCAAGCTTCTATTTTATGAGAAGTAGAAAGTGTGAAAGGTGGTTTATGATCACTTTCATATTACTATATTCTAAAGAAGATCAATTATTAATTATACAAATATTCTATTGAATTGTTTTTTATATTAAATGTAGATATAGGAAAACGTCATATAAACTCATATTATAGTATTTTGTCAAAATAGTTTACATACGGACATATATTAAATGTTTGAAATTTGGAGCAGAGTCTGACTCTTGTTTGTACCTTATTCTTAGAGTAGGGTTATAGATATTTAAGTGTGAGTTTAAGTTCCACATCGAGTAGAAATAAGAAAGTTGAGCAACATATAAGAAAGAAGATCTACAAACCTAATGTCTTAAGATTTTGGATTGAAGGTGCGTCATTTCTTTGTTTTTTGCTATTAAATTTTTTGCAATCATATACATAATTTGTTGAGTATTAAGGGTTGGCCTTTTATTTCAAATCTTGCTACTTTAACTGGAGCCAAAACAACGACATGCGTTGAGTAATTTTTCTTGTTTTTTAATTAAAATTTCTAATGACATTGCATTACGCCATTTTTCATTTGCTTTAAAATTATTAATTTCCTTTATTAAATTAGTTAATATATTTTTTTATTAAAATACGAGA